>VIDP01387448.1_pt1 | contig 11558 bp, 6 predicted proteins | sample 5025131 | NCBI WGS metagenome assembly VIDP01 (sample SAMN11853144, study PRJNA449069) | gut metagenome | isolation source: stool from male vole | host: Microtus ochrogaster | place: USA:Florida | collected 2017
GGTTGGGGGTTTCATAGTTGGCATGGCGGCGACAGCTGGAAGGGCTATGTGCGATTAAAGGAAGGAGTGGATGTGTCCGACGAAGAGCTGGATCGCAGAATAAACGAAATCATTCAGCGTCATGTTCCCGATCGTGACGGCATCGGTATACGCGGTTATGCGCGACTGATGAGGGACACTTTTCAGAAGGACGATAATACTCAATCGATGGCTGTTATCATGGGCGCGCTTGCATTGTCGATTCTGTTGATCACGGCGTTGAACTATGTGCTTGTGTCGATCGCTTCATTAAGTCGGCGCACGAAAGCTATCGGAGTCCACAAATGCAGCGGAGCCAAGCGGAGCGATGTGTTAAAGATGTTTGTCTACGAAACCCTTATAATAGTCGTCGGCTCGTTGCTGTTGTTTACGTTGATATTGTGCCAGTACGGTGAGTTTATAAAGAGCACGCTTAATGTGTCGCTTGAAATGATGTTTGCCTCCGAACGCATTTACGTGCCCCTCGCAGTCATTGCCGTCGTAGTGCTGGTAGGCGCGATTATTCCGGGTGTGATAATGTCGCGCATTTCAGTGACCTCGGTTTTCCGAAGTTTTTCGGAAAATAAGAACAAATGGAAACGCGCGTTGCTTTTCATCCAGTTTGCCGGTGTCGCTTTCATCATGGGATTCCTCTCGACAGTGTGGCTTCGTTATAATCAACTCATGACTCAAAGCGTGGGTTATAATGAGGAGAGGCTCGTTCTCGCTCCTTATCCCGGAGAATATGACATGGAGGTTTATAAGACGACTTTGAAAAATTTGCCTTATGTGGAGGGTATCGTCACCTCGGGCTCGGCTCCGATTTATTCTTACAGCGGTTTAATGGTGCGGAACAATCAGGGCAAAGACCTCTTTTCGTCAAGATTTGACTGCATCGATAAGGATTATTTCGACTTTATGGGCTTTGAGTTGCTTCACGGCAGCAAGGAGTTGCATGGCGCCAATGAGGTGATCGTGAATCGTGAATTCTGTAACTCGATCGGCTGGGATGTTGATGATGCGGTAGGGAAAACTGTAGATACGGGAAACGGACTTGCTACTGTCGTGGGGGTAATGGAGAATGTGGTGATACGCTCTTTTTACGCAGAGACGATGGCGCTTATCCTTTATTCGGCTGAAGCATGGAGCAATAACGCCCATCTTATCACGCTGAGACTTAAAGATCCGTTTGACCATAATTTCAAACTGTTGAAAGACGCTATCGCGGCAACTTTCCCTAATATTGCGAATGATCCGGAATCGGTGATGGATATTAAAGCTGAGACGTACAGCGATTTGAAATCGCTTCGCAACATTGCGTTGATAGCTGGCATTTCGATAATTTTCATTGCGGTGATGGGGCTTGTGGGTTATATAACCGACGAGATTCAGCGGCGTCGCAAGGAGATAGCCATCCGAAAGATTAACGGGGCTGACGTGTCGTCGATCATCAGCATGTTGATTTCCGACGTTGTTAAAGTCGCGCTCCCTGCGGTTATCATAGGTGGCATTGCCGCCTATTGGATAGGGGAAATATTTAACGATTCGACTAATTCGACCGACGATAATCTGCTGCTGGCATGTTGCGCGTCGTCATTGTCTGTGCTTGTTGTCATCATATCGGCTGTTATTCTGATGACATGGCACGCTGCAAATGCCAATCCCACCGAGAATTTAAGAAATGAATAAATAAAATTGTATAGAACGATGATTAAATTAGAAAATATATCAAAGGTGTTTCGCACCGAGGAAGTTGAAACCGTAGCGCTGGATAATATCAACCTCAATGTCGATAAAGGCGAATTTCTTGCCATAATGGGTCCTTCGGGATGTGGCAAATCCACATTGTTGAACACCATCGGTCTGCTCGATTGCCCCACGTCGGGACGAATGGAGTTTTTGGGCAAGGATCTTTCAGGAGCGGGGGAGAAGGAGTTTGCCGGAATCAGGAAAGGAAATATCGGCTTCGTGTTCCAGAGCTTCAATCTCATAGATGAACTTAACGTGTATCAGAACGTCGAATTGCCGCTCACTTATCTCGACATTCCTTCGCGTGAAAGGAAGCAGAGGGTTGAGGAACTGCTCGAAAGGATGCAGATAGCCCATCGAGCCAAGCATTATCCGCGCCAACTCTCGGGCGGACAGCAACAGCGCGTGGCGATCTCCCGCGCGGTTGTTACCCAGCCGGTTCTTGTGCTCGCCGACGAACCGACAGGAAATCTTGATTCTAAAAACGGCATTGAGGTGATGGAGTTGTTGAGCGAGCTTAATTCAGGGGGCACGACAGTGGTCATGGTGACTCACTCGGAACGTGACGCCGCTTATGCCCACCGGGTGGTCACGCTTTTCGACGGAAGAATAGTCAACATCAAGAAGTGACCGCGACTGCGCCGACTTGCTGCCGGGGGGAGGATTGACAGGCAATGTGTGTCGATCGCTCTCCCCGGTTTAATGCTTCAATAGGAATGGTTATGAAAATTTTCGTAATAAAGATGTATAAGTTATGATAAGTGTAAACGTAGTTAATTAAATGCTAATACTTTTCTCTATTTGAAAAAAAATGCCTATCTTTGCCCCTGCGTAAAATTTTAAATCTATTATATGGATAAAGCGCCGGTAAATTTAGACCTGCTTTTTGAGACAAGTTGGGAAGTTTGTAATAAAATCGGAGGAATATATACCGTCCTGTCGACAAAAGCTAAGACGCTGCAAACATTATATAAGGATAAAACAATTTTCATTGGTCCCGATGTATGGAGCCAAGAGAATCCGTCGCCTTATTTTGTCGAATCCTCCACTCTGCTGAAAGAATGGAAAAACAAAGCGGTTTTTCCCGAAGGTGTCAGCGTAAGGGTTGGAAGATGGAATGTCGCAGGAAAACCGATCGTCGTCCTTGTGAAATTTGACGGAATGTATGCCGTTAAAAATGAGTTTTACGGACGCATGTGGGATTTATATCATGTCGACTCGCTTCATGCCTATGGCGATTATGACGAAGCTTGCGCTTTTTCCCACGCTGCCGGGTTGGTGATTAAAAGTCTCTGTGAATACAAAAAACTTTCAGGTAAAAATGTTATAGCTCATTTCGATGAATGGACCACCGGAATGGGTTTGCTATATGTGAAAGCCGAGTTGCCCTACGTGGGCACCATATTTACCACTCATGCCACCTGTATAGGTCGCAGCATTTGTGGTAACGGCAAGCCCCTCTACGACTATCTGCGCGGTTACAACGGCGATCAGATGGCTCGTGAACTTAACATGGAGGCGAAGCATTCTTTGGAAAAAGCCGCTGCGCATGCAGCCGATTGTTTCACAACCGTGAGCGACATCACCGCAATCGAGTGCGAACAGCTGCTTGAGCGTCGCCCGTTGGTTACGCCCAATGGCTTTGAACAGAATTTTGTCCCCGCAAAGGGAAAATTCATCAAGGCTCGCAAAGAAGCTCGGGAAACATTGCTTAATGTGGCTTCGTCGTTGACAGGATGTAAGTTTGACGATGATACGTTTATAGTAGCTACGTCGGGACGTTGCGAGTACAGAAACAAGGGGCTCGATATGTTCCTGGATTCGATGGCTCGGCTTCGTGAATTGAATCCGTCACGCTCGATTCTTGCATTTGTGATGGTTCCGGCATGGGTGAAAGCGCCCCGCGAGGACCTGTCGAAAGCCTTGACTGCAAAGCGCAAGAAAGCTCTTCCCGATCCTGTGCTTACTCATGAACTTAATAATCCGAACGAAGATGCAGTGAATTGCCGCATTCACGGACTTGGATTCGGCAACACCGCCGCCGACAAGGTTAAAGTCCTGTACGTTCCGTGCTATCTTAATGGCGACGACGGCATTTTCAACAAAACTTATTATGACCTTCTGATAGGCATGGACGCTACGGTGTTCCCGTCCTATTACGAGCCTTGGGGCTACACTCCGCTTGAAAGTGTGGCATTCGGTGTGCCCACCGTGACCACCACGCTGTCGGGATTCGGACAGTGGATTCTTGCTACTGAGGATAATACCTTCCAGGAGTCGGGAGTGAACGTGATTGCCCGCGGTGACTTCAACTATGACGAAGTGACTTGGCATATCGCGCGTTCAATCGATTTCCTTGCCGGTCTTGATTCAGGCGAAAAAGCATGCGTCGATTCACGCGCCATGCTCACCGCAAGCAAAGCCGCATGGAGTTATTTTATTGAATTTTATGTAGACGCTTTCCGCGAAGCTATTGAAAAGGCTGCTGCGAGAATGCGTTGAATAACTGAAATAAGAACATAGTAAATTAATTGTTATATTTATGAAACTACAAGTGAGCAACACTAACGCCCCCGTTTGGCGTGACATTACGGTGAAAAATGAATTGCCGTCAAAGCTCAAACCCCTTGAAGTGATGTCCCGCAACCTTTGGTGGGTGTGGAACAGCGAGGGTAAGTCTCTTTTCCGTGACCTCAATCCTGATTTGTGGCGTTCTTTGGGTGAAAACCCCGTGATGCTTCTGCAGCGTCTTGGTTTTGACCGCCTTCAGGAAATCATCAAGGATGAGGCTCTGATGAGCCGCATCGAATCGGTTTATGCCGCATTTAAGGAATACATGAAAGTGCCCATGCGCAAGGATGTTCCCTCAGTGGCATATTTCTCGATGGAATATGGTCTTTGCAACGCTCTTAAGATTTATTCAGGCGGTCTCGGCGTTCTTGCCGGCGACTATATCAAGGAAGCTTCCGACAGTTGCGTCGACATGACTGCAGTCGGTTTCCTTTACCGTTACGGTTACTTTACCCAGACTCTCTCGGTCGACGGTCAGCAGATTGCGAACTACGAACCCCAGAACTTCAACGAGCTCCCCATCGAGCAGGTTGTTGATGCCGACGGTCACCCCGTGATTCTTGAGGTGCCCTATCCCGGACGTATTGTTTATTCTCACATTTGGCGTGTCAATGTAGGACGCATGAAGTTGTATCTGATGGATACCGACTTCGACATGAACAGCGAGTTTGACCGTCAGATCACCCACCAGCTCTATGGCGGCGACTGGGAAAACCGCATCAAGCAGGAGTATCTTCTCGGAATCGGCGGCGTGCTGATGTTGAAGAAACTTGGCGTTAAGACTGAATTGTTCCACTGCAACGAAGGTCATGCCGCTCTCTTGAATCTTCAGCGTCTTGTTGACTATGTTCAGGACGACAAGCTGTCATTTAACGAGGCTCTCGAGGTTGTTCGCGCTTCCAGCCTTTACACCGTACACACCCCCGTGCCTGCAGGTCACGATTATTTTGACGAAGGTCTCTTCGGAAAATACATGGGCGAGTTCCCCGCAAAACTCGGCATCTCATGGCAGGATCTTATGAACATGGGCCGCGAAAATCCCGACACCAACGAGCGTTTCTCAATGAGCGTGTTCGCGCTCAACACTTGCCAGGAAGCCAACGGCGTTAGCTGGCTCCACGGCGAGGTGTCAAAGAAGATGTTCTCAGGCATTTGGAAAGGCTACAACTGGCGTGAATCTCATGTTGGATATGTGACCAATGGCGTTCACATGCCCACGTGGGCTGCTTCAGAATGGAAATCCCTCTATGAGAAGACTTTCGGTCCTGAATTCTTCAAGCACCAGAGCGACACCAAGTATTGGGAAAAAATATACGATGTTTCCGATGATGAAATCTGGAACCTTCGTATGACAATGAAGAACAAGTTCATTAATTTCGTTCGCCGTGACTTCCGTGAAAAGTGGCTGAAGAACCAGGGCGATCCCTCGCGCATCATGTCGATTATCGACAAGATCAATCCCAATGCTCTTATCATTGGTTTTGCTCGCCGTTTCGCTACTTACAAGCGCGCTCATCTTCTCTTCTCTAATCTTGACCGTCTTTCTGCGATTGTCAACAATCCTCAGTTCCCGGTTCAGTTCGTATTTGCCGGAAAGGCTCACCCCGCCGACGGCGCAGGACAGGGCTTGATCAAGCGCATCGTGGAAATTTCACGCATGCCCCAGTTCCTTGGCAAGATTATCTTCCTTGAAAACTATGACATGATTGTGGCAAAGCGCCTTGTATCGGGTGTGGATATCTGGTTGAATACTCCGACCCGTCCTCTTGAAGCGTCGGGTACTTCGGGCGAAAAGGCTGAAATGAACGGTGTGCTTAACTTCTCGGTGCTTGACGGATGGTGGTATGAGGGCTACAAGTTCTCAGAAAACGGCGGATGGGCGCTTACCGAAAAGCGTACATTCACTGACCAGGGTCAGCAGGATCAGCTCGACGCCGCTACTATCTACTCAATGCTTGAAAATGAAATCATTCCTCTTTATTTCGCAAAGAACTCCCGCGGATATTCTCCCGAATGGATTCAGTATATCAAGAATTCGGTAGCCAAGATCGCTCCTAACTTCACAATGAAGCGCATGATTGATGACTACATCGATCGTTTCTATGACAAAGAAGCTCGCCGCACAAATAAACTTAAAGCTCACAACTTCGCTCTTGCTAAAGAGATCGTTGAGTGGAAAGAAAAAGTGGCTGCTGCATGGCAGGGCGTGAAAGTGGAATCGATCAATGAGACTTCAGAAGGCGGTTCAGGAAAGACCGGTGAGCCTTACACAACTACTATTGTTCTGGACACTAACGGTCTTGGACGCGATCTCGAAGTCGAGATGGTGGTTTACAAGGTTGAAAACGGAGAAGAAAACATGGTATCGACCGAGCCGTTCAAGGTTATTGGGCAGGAAGGTGACAAGCTCACTTATCAGCTTAAATCGAAACTGCGCGAGTCAGGCGTGTTCCGTTATGCATTCCGTGTATATCCCTGGAATCCCAACATGCCTCATCGTCAGGATTTCGCCTACGTTCTTTGGGTATAATACTTATCCGATAATAAAAAATAACAGCTCGCATTTGCGAGCTGTTATTTTTTATATAAATCCGCCGGAAACTCAGCAAGTAGTCTTGTCGAGATTCGGGTTGAGCTTGCTCCATTCGCTGATGGGAGGCATCACGCCCATCGCTATCACTTCGTCACGCAATGTGCAAAGATGCTTGTAGCTCTGTTCGAGCTCTTTTTCCTCTTCAGGAGTTCCCTTTATGGGCTTGCATGAAACGCCGTCTTTGGTGATGCATGTTTCCATCGCCATCATGATGTGGCTGAAACGATCGTTGTTCACGTATACTCCTGCCGGCCAGCGGAAGGGCGCGCCTCCCATTGCGGCAGCGATCATCTCAATCGACAGGTAAGACGGGCTTTGGAACGATGATCTGCCTCGTAATTCAATTATGCGTTTTCCGCCTTGAATCACTCTTGTCTTCAACTCTTCCCAGTCCTTTTCCGGAAGTGCCTCGGTGCCGATGATTTCGGTAAGCGGCTTTCCGTTAACGGTAGTGGTGGAAGCGAATACCGCCATCTGCTCTCCGTGTCCGCCATAGGTGCGGCAATTTACTATTTCATCAGCGGGCATTCTGAACTGTTTTGCGAGCTCGTTGCGCAAACGTGTGCTGTCAAGAGCCGCAAGTGTTGTAACCTGTGAAGGTTTGAGACCCGAATAAAGCAGGGTGATCAATCCTGTAATGTCGGCGGGATTGAAAATGACGGTGATATGTTTTACGTCGGGGCAGTAGGCTTTCACGTCTTTTCCGAACTGTTCTGCAATCGCCGCATTGCCTTTAAGAAGATCCTCGCGGGTCATTCCGGCTTTTCGGGCGGCGCCGCCTGAGTTGACGATATATTTTGCTCCGGTCAATGCTTCTTTCACATCAGTGGTGTAGGTGATATTTACTCCTTCAAATCCACATTGAAGCAACTCTTCGGCAACCCCCTCCAATGCAGGTCCGTAAGGGTCATATAAACATATATTTGGAGTAAGTCCCATCATTATGGCTGTCTGAGCCATGTTAGAACCAATCATGCCGGCAGCTCCGACAATAACCAGTTTGTCTTTTGTTAAGAAATCCATACTTGCAAAAATTAATTATTCTCTATAATTATAAACGGATTATTTCCTGATTAGGTTTTGTTTTGTGAAAATAAATTTTCACAAATGTCATGTTTAGCGAATATCCTCGCTTATCGTCATAGTTAGAATTGATTCAATTTGCGTTATTTCAATTGATTAGCGAGAAATAGAAACGAAACTGTTTGGGGATATAAAAAGTGAGTATCTCTTAGCAAGAGATACTCACTTTGATGTGTGGATAGTTGTTCTACCTTTTGCAAAGGTGTGAATTATCTTGGGATTACACAAATTTTTCACGCCAATTTTAAAACTATTTAACTAACATATTTCTTCAACGAATTGATTAAATATAGGAAATGTTTAGCATGCCATTCTGCTACATATTGATTTTTAGTGATTTATGCCACGGGACTATCTCTTAGCAAGAGTTGCTGCGATGGAGTGCTACTGAATAGAACTTTGCATAATTGTTAATGAGGCTATCCACCGAGGAAGTAACCACATTCAAACCTGAATAAAATAAATGAGAAAAGTAATTTTTCTGTTGCTATTTTTCGTATCGTGTAAATTTTCGGTAAAAGCTCAGGAATTTGCCGTGAAGACCAATCTGCTTTATGATGCATTATTGACTGTAAATGCCGGAGCGGAGGTTCGTCTTATGCCTAAATGGACGCTTGACCTTTCGGGCAACTTTAATGCGTGGACTGTGAACGGGCGGCGTTGGAGGCATTGGCTTGTACAGCCTGAAATAAGATACTGGTTTTGTCAGGAATGGCAAGGGCATTTTGTTGCCGCTCACACGCTTGGCGGTCAATATAATATAGGTAATATGGATTTTCCCAACTTTAATCTGTTGGGAAATAAACTCGGCGATTTCAAGCATCACCGTTATGAAGGTTGGTATGTAGGCGTGGGAATCGCCTATGGATATTCCTGGATTTTGTCCCGCCATTGGAATATTGAAGCCGAGATTGGAGTGGGATGGGTTTATTCGCGGGCGACAGCCTATCCTTGCACCGAGTGCGGCACTCCTGAATACGATAAAAGGCCGGTTCACTATGTGGGTCCGACAAAAGCCGCGGTTAGCCTTGTATATACATTCTGATTGTTTCATGCAATTATTTGATATAGTGATGAAGAAGGCATTGTTAGTTATAATATTTTCCTTTGTTGGAATATTCGCTTGTCATGCCGTTGATGTTGACCTTTTTGAAGGTTCCGTCACTCTTAACGGTGTCAGTGTCGAGAAATCCAAAACCAAGCTCATTTTGTCTATGGATGTTAATGTGCTTAAGATTAGGCAAAGCGGTAATTCCGAAATGGTCTTTGTCCCCGTGCTTAATGGCGCCGACGGGAAAAGTTACCGTTTTCCTGAATTGATCGTTTCAGGCAGGAACAGGTATTTCTACCGTTTACGTAACGGAGAGGCTGCTCTCTCATTGGACAGGCTCTATCGCAGTGACAGAGTTAAGATGATTCATTATGAATCGGTCATTGCTTACGAACCGTGGATGGAAGTGAGCGATTTATCGATTGATTACGTGCAGAGTGACTGTGGATGCGACATGCCGTTTGAGTCGGTGCCGCTTTTGAAACTTGATTATAAGCCTCGTGTGTTTTCTCCGGAATATGTGTTTATCTCTCCTGAGGCTGAAGTTATTAAGGGAAGGGATCTCAAGGGGTCGGCATATATAGATTTTCCTGTGAACCGCACGGAGCTTTACCCTGATTATCGTCGCAATCCTGAGGAGCTTGCCAAAATCAGAAAAACTATCGACGTGGTGCGTAACGATTCAAATGTTACGATAACGGATTTCTATATAAAGGGTTATGCCTCGCCTGAAGGCTCCTATGAGAATAATGTAAGGCTTGCTAAAGGGCGTACTGAAACATTGAAAGATTATGTTCAGGGGCTTTATTCATTTGATCCTGCGATAATGCGCTCTTCTTACGAACCTGAGGATTGGGATGGCTTGCGCCGGTATGTGGAGTCAAGCGATATTGAAAATAAGGAGGGAATACTTGCAATAATTGACAGTGATCTCGCCCCCGACCCTAAAAATGAAAAAATCAAGGCGACCTATCCGCGGCAGTACGCTTTTCTGCTCAAAGAGGAGTATCCGGCGTTGCGTCATTCCGACTATACGATAAACTATGTAGTGCGAAGTTTCACATCAGTTGATGAGATTAAGGAAGTTCTTATGACTGCTCCCCAGAATTTGTCGTTGAATGAATTGTTTTTAGTTGCATTAAGCTATGAGCCGGGGTCAGAGGATTATTGCAATGTGTTTGAAACGGCGGTGAGAATGTTCCCTAATGATGCGATTGCTAATTTGAATGCGGCTAACATAGCGCTTCAACATGGAGATTTGTCAAGAGCGAGAAAATATGCGTCAAAGGCTGGCGAAATTCCTGAAGCGATCTATCTCCGAGGGCTCATTGAGGCAAAAGATGCAAACAATGAGAAGGCAATGGGGTATTTTGAGAAAGCTGCCGTCATGGGCTTGAAGCAGGCGACTGACGCATTGAAACAATTGCAGGAAGTATTGGAATAATAATGTAAAGTGAAAAATACTTAGTTGGCGAATTAAGAAACAGTAATTACAAATTAAAAACACAATATTGAAATGAAAAAAGTAATCTATGGTATTCTTGCGTTATTGCTGGTTGCATCATGTGACAGCAATGATAGTCCCGGAAAGATTGACATGCCGGAAGATGGAGTGCCGGTGCGTTTGACCTTGAGTCTTCCTGCTGCCGGTTCATCACGCAGCACGACCGTGACGCCCGACGATGAGACTAATTCGAGTTCAGGCTTTGAGATTGGACAGGCTGGAGAGAACAATATAAACTCTGTCCTGATTGTGATTGCCAACAAAGTTGTTTCGGGGGGAGTGGATGACTATACATTTGTCGCTTATGCGCAAGCTGATGGTACTCCGGGTAATAATACCTGCACCTCGCTTCCCACATTCACGGTGAGATTCAAGTCACCTGAAATTATTGCCCGTGCCGGTCAGGAGGTTTATGTGTTCGCTTATTGTAATCCCACAACCGACATAATGGGTAAGTTCGAAAATCTCAAAGCAGGAGACTCGTTTACTGACTTCACTATGGAAATTGAGCAAGACGCTTCAATATGGGTGGACAACAATTTCTTGATGACTAATCGTGATATATGCTCGACTATTCTTCCTTCGGTAAATGAAATGGAGAAGTCCGACATTCACAATCCCATTGATCTTGGCACTGCTAAAGTGCAAAGAGTTTCGGCTCGATTTGATTTTGAGCAGACTACCGTTGCTGGACAGAATGCTCCTAATTTATATCCCATAACCAGCTCTTATGACGAAACCGTTATCGAAGGTTATGTGGAGCTTGTCGGGATATCCTTGTTCAATATGTCCAAGACATTCAATTATCTCCCCATGATGTCGGCAAATTCCTCATGGAGTAATCCGCAGATATGCGTTAGGGAAACTTCCAATAATTGGGTTGTCAGCACAGGATATGATATTAAGGCAAACTATGCCGGAGGAAATGCTTCGTCGATTTTCTATTTTCCCACATCGATTCCCGATTTTGCCCCGAGTTCGGCTGATTA
>VIDP01042147.1_pt1 | contig 11534 bp, 6 predicted proteins | sample 5025131 | NCBI WGS metagenome assembly VIDP01 (sample SAMN11853144, study PRJNA449069) | gut metagenome | isolation source: stool from male vole | host: Microtus ochrogaster | place: USA:Florida | collected 2017
GAAGACTGAAGACTGAAGACTCCCTTCCCCTTTTTGAAAATTAAAAATAAAAAATCCCACGAATTATTTGCATACCCCAAAAAAAATCATTAACTTTGCGCCTCGAATGAGCTATCAAGACATTTCGATGTCAATAACTCTCATATTATCAAGAAAATTAAAGAAATATCATAGAAATGGCATCATCCAACCAAACCCCCGAGCAGCCTGACCAGCTCGAACAGATCAACAACAGGCTGACTAACCTCGGACGTAACATAGAGACCAACAAAAAAGCGATGGGTATCGCTATGGGCGCAATCCTCGTAGTCGCTTGCCTCACTTTCGCTTGGCTCTACCTCTATAAAATCCCTACGGGGAAAAAGGCCATGGAGGCATATAATAAGGTGGAACTCTCCGCTATGGGCAATGACTCTACGGCCGCTGCTCAATATAAGAAGGTGGCAGACGAGTATGGAAGCACCGCTGCTGGAAAGCTCGCTTCCCTCTCAGCGGCTGAGACCCTCTACAACTCCGGCAAATACGAAGAGGCCGCTAAGTATCTCAAAAAATTCAGCTCAAACGATAAGGTGCTCGACGCTAACGCCCAGATTCTTCTCGGCGACTGCTACGTAAACCTTAAGAAATATGACGATGCGCTCTCAGCATTCAAGCATGCTGTAGATAAAGCAAAGGGTAACCCTCAGATTGCTCCACGCGCACTCCTCAAGCAGGCTGTCGTCTATGACGAACAGAAGAAATTCGGCGATGCCCTCAAGTGCTATGAGACAATAAAGAAAGACTATCCTCAGTTTGCCCTCGGCAACGGTCTTTCTATCGACTCATACATCGAGCGCGAAAAGGCTCGCCTCTAATTAATCGCCCCATAAAATAATAAAACATACCTGCTTATTTTATGAAAGGGAAGTTCGCTGCTGCGGCCTTCCCTTTTTATTTTTTTAACATTATATATTCCATACTTTTGGAATAATTTTTATACTTTTGTGAAATTATTGCATGTCCCGTAGATAGGAACGCAATCGATGAAACGCTTTTGTTTATAGGATTTGCCAATATAATTCAATAAATTAACCTATTTAGTAGAGAATATATGAATCTGAAATATCTACTTGCTTGCTCAGTAATTTGTGCGGCCTCTGCCTCCGCATATGCCGCCGAAACAGTGAATTGGGGCGAATTGCAGCCCGACGTAGAATATGCCTACGATGCAATGGCGCCCGTGGAGGGCATATATACAGCCACCGAAAAAGGAGTCATCCGCTGCTACAGCTCCGGAAGCCAGATTTCACCTTACGTAGAGCCCACCCACGACACTCCCATCGAGTCTACCAACAGCTTCTATGGCGCCAACGGCGAGAAAGTCCGCACTTACGAGGTGACAGAGGGGCAGGTGCTTTATTTCTACAATGCCTTCCCTCTCGATGCCGGCACATTCCGCATCGCCGTGGGCAAGGAGCCAGTGGAGCTCTCAGCTGTATATCCAGCTGCCGACGGCACCCGCATGTCGCTGAGCGCAAACTACAATGCTACCATAGTTTTCAATATCCCTATCAAATGCACTAAGTGCGTCGTCGCTGTCAACGACGTGAGCGCTGAACTGACCCCGACCATCTCTAACTCCTACATTACGGTCAATTGGTTTAACACTATCCGTCAGTGGTATCGCGAAGGCAAAATCAATGCCGGTGACGAACTCACTCTCACCATCACAGGCATACGTGATGCTAATGATGCCTCCAACCGTCCCAACTTGGGCGACGGAGTCGGCAAACTCATCCTCAAATATCCTATGGCTGCCAAACCTGCTGAGCTCGTGTGGGAAAGCGGCACTCCGACATCAGGCTGTTCCGACTTCCTGACATACTATCTTCCAGGCAGCGACGAAGGCCTCATCAACCTCGTCTTTAGCGAGGAGCTCGACCCGAGATGCAATCCCGAAGCTGAGCTTTCCTATGGCGACAGAGACAATATTGAGCTTGGCATGTATATCGAGCAACTTCCAGTGACTGTCAAAGACAGGACCGTGACAATCAATCTTCAGGGCAAAACCCGTTTCCCCGAGGAAATGGTGCCAGGCCTTGCCGCCCAGAAATTTATAAATCTCAAGATCACCGGCATCAAGAGCGCCGATGGTCAATATGCTATGACCGGCTACGCCTCCAGCCCATTCTCTTTCGGATATTCCTACAACCTCAAGAGCGTGGTCTATAGCCTTGGGGCAGATTGGGTCCCACTGGCTGGCAGCGAACTCAACACCGGCGACGAAATGGAAATATGGGTTCTCAACGGCCGTAAGATAGTATTTGATTCAGTCGACTTCTCTTACGTCAAGGATGGCAACCCGGCAAAGGAGAGCGTACCTTATTCCGCTCTTAGAGTCGAGAATGATGAGTATGAGCCCGAGGCTCTTCTCTACTATCTCTCTGCTCCGGCCCTTGACGCAGACCCCGACTCAGAAATCACCGTCTCTTTCGGCGGCCTCAAATGCGCTGATGGTCTCGACCACAGCTCCGACATCTTTGTAAGATATAAGTCAGCTACTTCCGGCGTGGATGAAATCCAGGAGGCCGATAATGCTGATGCAGTATACTACGACCTTACTGGACGACGCGTACTCAATCCCTCCAAGGGTATCTATATCTCAAACGGCAAGAAAAAGGTAATTCACTAAATAATAACAACGCCTATGAAAATTAGACATTTACTTGCTGTCGCAGCTGTCAGTACAGCTGCTGCAAGCGCGTCGGCCTTTGAATGGCAACCGTTCATCATGCAGCCGAGTGAGAATTCTGAAGTCACCCAGGCTTACATGCTTGAGTCCTTGAGATTCTCGGCCGAGGCAAATCTTATCGCTACCGATGTCATGCCCAAATGGGTAGATGAGAACGGTCATGAGATCATCGGTGCCTATTCCAGCTTCAGCGATCCAATCTGGCAGGAATATATGTACGACTTCAACCTTGCCGACTTCAAGACCAACGGAGAGTATACTCTTATCTTCCCCGAGGGAATGATGAAGAACACCGCAGGCGAACTCAGCGCGGAGAAAGAGTTCTACTATACTGTATTGGTAGATCAGCTTGGTAGCGGAATGTTCGACGATTTTAAGGTGCTCTCTATCTCTCCCGACCTGTCCGAGCCTCAGGCATTGTGGAACAACCAGGTCGTCACCGTCAACACCAACCACAATGATGCAATCGCTTACACTGAGCTGAACGTCTACGACAAGACCATTGGTGACGGTGTGATCTTCTCATCCAACTTCACGACTGACCGCACTATCGGCAACTCTTCTCCGATTACGTGGGAAGTAGTGGGCGACTACAAGTTCTTTGAAAACCATATTTACTCTGCTGAGTTCATTTTCTACAACGGAACTAATCTCACTGACAGCGAAGGTAATCCTACTCCGATTGTCGCCAAGGAAGTAGTTGAGTTCACAGGTAGAGTGGAAGGCTACAAGTATGCCGACGTTACGCTTCTCGGCATTGACCCGGCTCCCGGCACTCTGACCATCAGCGAGCCTGCGCAGGCAGTCTTCCAGTATACATTCTCCGGTCCGGTAAATGTATATCGCGTTGAGTCTCCAAGAGGTATGTTGGGCAATGAAGTATATCCTTCTTCCTATTTTACTTCTAATGAAGACAAGACTGTCTGGACCATCAATCTCTCTGAAAGCGATTATATCAAGACAGTAGATGCTGAGCTTGCACTCCAGGTGTACGCACGCGACCTTGAAGGCTCTCAGGTGAAGGGCAACTTCGGCGAAGAGGGCAACTCTTGCTTCGAATATGCTTGGCCTTGCGATATAGGTGGCGAGTCTGTAGAAGTTGTGACTCCAACAGCCGGTGAAAGCCTCGACAAACTAACTGAGGTAGTCATCAAGTCGGCCAATGGCGAGAAAATGACATGGTCTAACAATTCTGAGATTACTATCGAGACCATTGGCCGTAACACTCCGATTGCAACTCTCGTATACGAGCGTCCTGAGGGCGCCGACAGCGATGAGGCAACTGAATTCCGTTTCACTAAGTGGGTCCTCGCAGACGAATGGTCTGGCCAGCCTATCGACCTCGTGGCTGAAGGTTCCTACGTGATCCATGTTGGCTCAGGCTGCTTCGTATTTGGCGAGCAGTATTCTTCCAAGAACAGCCGCACACTCTACTCTGGCTTCCAGATCACGGGCGCTCTTGAAGAAAAGCCCGATCCGGTTGACCCGAAAGAGCAGGAAGTGTTCGAGTACACTCTCATCAATCCAGAACCCGACACAGCTGTAGAGTCGCTTGAAAAGATCCAGCTCTGGTTCCCCGATGAAGTGTCTTGCGAACAGTTTGAGGTAAGCGTCTACGATGCAAACCAGACTCTCGTGACCACTGGTTTAGGTCTCTACGATTGGGATGACTTGTATCTCATTAATATTGACCTTGCACAGCCCATCACAGCTGCAGGTGAATACACCGTAGTTATCCCAGCACGCGTGATCGGAAATCTGAAGTTCTTTGAGAGCGACCATACTGCTGGTATCTGCAATCCTGAATTCAACTTCACCTACACTATCGGCGCTGCTCCCGAAGGCCTTCAGTTCGACAGCGCATATCCTGCTGTTGGCTCTGAAGTGAAGACTCTCGACACTATCATCCTCAATTTCTCTGAGCCCGCAATTTGCGGCGAAGACTTTGTGGTCAATGTATACAGCGCAGCCCGCAATGTTTACACTACAGGCGTCGGCAACAACGACTTCGGCGATCCTACCCGCGTAGTCATCAACCTCAATGAGCCTATCGTAGAAGATGGAAGATATGATGTAGTGGTTCCAGCCGGCGTTATCGTCAATGCCGAATACTATGAGTCTAAGGGCGAGTCTGGCCTCACCAACCCGGAATATCACCTCACTTATATAGTTGACAACAGCGGTTCTGACGATCCTGTTGATCCATCCGAGCAGCAGACTTTCATCTACGAGAAGGTTGAGCCGGCAGAAGGCTCTATCGTAGATCAGCTCAGCGAAATCACTCTCTGGTTCCCCGACGTGGTTATGACCAATGGCGGCGCAGCATTTGTCTACAAGGCAGGCACTGCAGATCTCGTCACTACCGCAGCAGTTGCATGGACACCGGTGGACGACTATCAGATCGACGTCACTCTCCTCAATGCTATCACAGAGGATGGCGACTACGACGTAGTTATTCCGGCCGGTACTATTTGCGATGATGCATTCTTTATGTCGGACGGCAAGTCTGGCATCTGCAACCCCGAAATCCGTCTGACTTATACTGTCAACACTGGCAGCGGCGTAGCTGGTATCTCCAGCGCTTCTATCGTCAATGTCTACGACGTTCAGGGTCGTGTAGTCCTCAAGAACGCTTCTGCTTCCGACGTCAAGAAACTCTCTAAGGGTATCTATATCGTCAATGGCAAGAAAGTGGTAGTAAAATAATATTATGATCATCCGGGGAGGACGTGACACTCCTCTCCGGAACCAATAAATCAAAACTGAAACCTTACGATTTTATATGAAACAGATTTTCAATATCAGGACAATGTTTCTGGGTGCTCTCGCGGCTTTCTCTTTTACGATGGCCGCTGAGGATGCCCCTAAGATACTGACGGTGCAGCCCCTCTACGGCGGCTCACTCTCCAATATGTCGGCCAATGGCAAGTGGGCTGTCGGTGACGCCCTCAATCCCGGCAACAGCTCATTTATGGCCTTCCCCCGTATCGTCAACGTGGAGACAGGCGAGAATATAGAGATTTTCTCAGAAGACGATGGCATCATGCAGACCCCGATGAGTGCCACTTGTGTAGCCAACGATGGCCAGACTGCCGGCGGCAGCATCTATGGTTTCCCGGCTGTCTGGAAGAAAGCCTCCGGTTGGGCTCAGCTCGAATTGCCGAAAGGCAAATATAATGGTGGCGTGGTGTCGGCCATCACACCCGACGGAAAATACGCTGTAGGTCGCGCCAGCATCGACCTCTTCCAGGAGTACCCCTGTCTTTGGGACCTCTCAACTCTCAAGCTTGTGGCTCTTCCAGGCATCATGACTTCCAATCCTCGCTATAAAGACATGATAGAGCAGGGCGGCGACCCTGCCGACTGGACCGACAGCGAGCTCAATGTGCGCCTCACCGGCATCACTCCTGATGCCAACGTGCTGCTCGGAACGGTCGATTTTGCATTCCCCGAGGCTACCTGGGAATTCATCTACCGCCGCGACGAGGGCAAATGGTACCCTCTCGGCATGAAATATGAAAATGGTCGACTGACTCCCCTCAACGATAACATCAGCGGAGCAACCGAGTGCGTGCTTTCTGCCGACGGCAGATATATCGGAGGTCTTTGCCTCACGATGTCGGATGCTTCAGTCCCCTTCACTTGCCTTGTAAGTGAACCGGAAAACATCACCATCCACCCTGATGGCGAAGGCTACGGCGTATGGGCTATGGGCTCGGATGGCGTCGTGTATGGCTCTTCTCCTACGAGCACTCCTATCCGCAACTGGGGCGCCAAAGTCGGCAAGTACTGGTACGACTGGAAGTCTGTGCTCAAACAGCTCTACGGCATCGACTGGATGAACGACATCACTAAGGATGATAACGCCCTTTCCGGCACAGCATCCGCTGTCTCTGTCGACAACAAGACAATCCTTGCCAGCGACTACGCTCAAGGCTACGCATACCTCATAACCCTCCCGCGTCCGTTGGCAGAAATCTGCCAGGATGTCGACCTCCTTGGCGACTGGCGCGTATCGCCCGTGGATGGAGCTGAATTCTCCATGATTCAGAAAATAGTGCTCGATATGGGCCGCGATGTGGAGATACTTGGCGAGAAGAACTGCGTAAGCATCCTCGATTCTGAAGGTAAGGCTCTGCGCAATTCCATCAACGTCGCCGTGCAGGCCGACAACTCGAAGCGCGTGGAAGTTATCTTCCGAAACTTCTCCCTTGAGCCAGGCAAAGACTACACCGTTTTGATTCCTGCTGGCTGCATCAGCATCGCAGGCGACCCAGAGCGCCTCAATAAGGAAATCCGCGTCCACTATCGCGGCCGCGAGGCTGGCCCTGTGAAGCCAGTTTCAGTTTCTCCTGAAGACGGAGCAAGCGTTCCCCGACTAAATTTCACCACCAACCCTGTTGTCGTGACTTTCAACTCTGCTCTTGCTCCTGGCGAGAATCCGAATATTACCCTCTATCAGGTGAAGGATGGAGTAGAAGAATTGCTATTCACTCTCAGCGCATCTGTATCAGACCGCGAGGTGATGATTTACCCTGTCAGCGAGCAGCGTCTTGCTGAGGGCACCGACTATCGCATCGACTTCGGTGCCGCCACCGTGACCGACCTCTCCGGCGACGGCGCCAACGAGGCTTTCTCCATCACTTATCATGGCAGCTACGTGCCCGAGATCGACCCATCTTCAAATACCATCTTCAGCGAAGACTTCACATATGGCGTGGGTGGCATGCTCCTCTATGAGGGCGATGGCAACAATCCTACAGAGGCGATGCAAGGCTGGGGCTTCTTCGATGGCCAAGGCTATCCCTGGATTCCTGTCTACGATGAAGAAAACCCCGATATGGCGGCTGCTTCCCACTCTTCTTATGACCCGGCAGGCAAGTCTGACGACTGGATGGTGACACCACAGCTTTTCATCCCCGACGACAAGGCAAGACTCACTTTCAAATCCCAGAGCTATCTCACTACAAAGAAAGACGTGCTGAAGGTCTATGTTTGGGAGTCTGAAGACATCGTGACCAATCTAACTCCAAGCATCATCGATAAGATGCGCTATCAGGGTAAGCTCGTCTACAACCAGCTCCAGAGCCCGGGCTCAAAGGAGGAAACACTTGAAGGCGACTGGAAACTCAACACCGTCGACCTCTCTGAATACGTCGGCAAGTATATCTACATAGCTTTTGTCAACGACAACCAGAATCAGTCTGCCGTCTTCGTCGACGATGTATTGGTAAGCCGGGAGGTGATGGCTCTCATCAGCGTTGACAATCAGAAGACTATGGTTGATGCCGACAACGTTAAGATAGGTGGACGCTTCGTAGTAATGAAGCCTGAAGGCATCAACGGCTACGAGATAACCCTTTCCGACATGAATGGCAATTGTCTTGGTCAGGTCACTTCCGATGAGAAGATGGAGAATGGCGAATGGGCTTCCTTCGCTTTCGACACTCCGGTAGATCTTAAAAAAGGTGAGGTTAACTCATATATAGTGACCTTCTCCTCGGGCGAGGAAGCAATCTCTCTACAGCATGATATCCGCAATCTCGTATTTGACACCACCAAGCGTATTGTGCTCGAAGAGATGACCGGCACTGGTTGCCAGTTCTGTCCCGAGGGTATCCTCGGTATAGAATATCTTGAGGAGATATATGGCGATGCTTTCATTCCTATTGCCATCCATTGTTATGAATCTGATGCGTTCGGAGGTCCGCTCGACAGAGCATACGGCTCCTTCCTTGGCTATAGGGCAGCTCCCCAGGGCTCTATCTGCCGAGGTCCGGTCACTTCTCCGATGTACTACCAGAATGGCGACTATGGTTTCACCGCTCCCGACGGTATGACATGGCTGCAGCATGCAGAGAAAGCTCTCGTGGAGATGGCTGACACTGATTTCGATATCGAATCCGCTTTCATTGATGAGGATGCACGTAAAGTTATCGTGAATGCTACAGTGAAGCCTGCTATCAACCGCACTAATGTAAGCATCAATGTGTTTGGCGTTATTATGGAGGATGGTGTCTACGGTGCTCAATCCAATGGCCTCTTCAATACTGAGGCCCCTGGCCTCGGAGAGTGGGGTAAAGGTGGCATCTACGGAAAGTCGTCGGTTCTCTATTGTTTCCAGGATATTTTGCGTGGAACAAGCGCCATCGAATCAAACGGCATATATTCTGGCTTCAATGGCCGTGGTGGCTACGTGCCCTCTCAGCTTAAAGCCGGCGAAGATGTTTCCTTCACATTTGATTTCAACCTTCCCGCAGGCATAAAAGATGTCAACAACACTAAGGTCTGCCTCATGCTGATCGATGGCAACACTGGTGAATACATCAATGCTGCAGCTATGAAGGCCGCAACTTCAGCTGTGGAGGGAATCGCTGCCGACGACGCTATGCCTGCCGACATATATGATCTCTCGGGTCGCATAGTGCTCCGCGCTGCTTCGCTTGATGATCTCAATGGTCTGGAAAAGGGCATCTATATCCGCGCAGGAAAGAAGTATATCGTACATTAATTCCTATCCTTTATGTAGCTCCATGAATAAATCAGCATCAAGGGCTTTCAGCCCGGATGAAGAGCATACCATAGACCTTGCCTTCGATGAGTTGCTCCGCTCATACGTGGAGAGCCGGCATCGGAGGAAGGTGGAACTCGTGGGCAAGGCGTTCCGCTTTGCCCGCCTGGCCCATCAGGGCTGCCGTCGCAACGACGGCAGCCCCTATATTCTTCATGCCTTGGCAGTTGCCCTCATATGTAGCCGCGAGCTCGGTCTCGGGTCTACTACTATAGTCTGTGCACTGCTGCATGATATCCAGGAGCATTCCGACCGGAATATTGCCGACATTGAGGCAAACTTCGGACCGCAGATATCGTCGATTGTACGCGGCATCAACAAACTGTCTGGTGGTATTTTCGGCCATGCTGCCGAGACCCAGGCGCTTAAGTTGCGCGACATGATGATGTCGATGAGCACAGACGTCCGCGTCATTCTCGTGAAGATGGCCGACCGTATGCACAATCTCCGAAACATATCCACCCAGAGGCCGGAGCGCCGCCGTAGGGTGGCGCGGGAATCGCTCTATGTTTACGCTCCCCTTGCTGAGAGACTCGGGCTTTTCATGATGAAGAGCGAATTTGAAGACCTCGCTTTCCATTGCGAGGACCCGGAAAGCTACGAGATGGTCTGTCGCAAGCTTGAGCAGAGTGTCGATGAGCGTCAGCGGATAGTCGATTCCTTCGTGGATCCACTTAGGAAAAGACTCGCCGACGAGGGTATCCCTTGCGAGATCAAAGCCCGCGTGAAGAGTGTATATTCAATATTCCGGAAGATGCAGAAGAAGGGTATTCCATTTGAGGAGGTATATGATGTTTATGCCGTCAGGGTCATCTATGAGAACGACGACGATGCCCTGGAAGAACCGCTCGCCCGACGCATAGCCGAGATTGCAGCCGAAGGTCGTCAGCTTCATGCCGACCGCACACGCGACTGGATCCGGGTTCCCAAAGACAACGGCTACCGTGCGCTGCATATCACTCTGCGCCGTGGGTCGGGAAGATGGACTGAAGTGCAGATACGGAGCCGGAAAATGGACGATATCGCCGAGCTTGGATATGCCGCCCATTGGAAGTACAAGGATGGGGTGCAGACCGATACGGAGAGGCTCGACAATCTCGTCAACTCCGTGAAGGAGATTCTTGCCAATCCTGAGCCCAACGCGGTAGACTTCCTTGATTCTCTTCGCTTCAATATCTTTGCAAAGCAGATATATGTCTTCACTCGTGAAGGTGATTTGATCGGCTTGCCTTCGGGTGCTACTGTCCTCGACATGGCATACGCAGTCGATGAGCGACTTGGAGATCACTGTATCGGTGGAAAAATCGACCGCCGCCTCGTGGGGCCTGAGCATCCACTTGAGAGTGGAGACCTTGTGGAGCTTATATCCGTACGCTGTGTCGAGCCGCAGAAGAGCTGGCTCTCCTTGTGTAAGACGGCCCATGCCCGAAACATTATAAAGTCAAGATTATGAAACTTACCGACCTTATATCAAATGCTACAATCTTGAAAATCGCTGTGGCCATCACAGCCTCGGTGATTGTGGTGCTACTCCTGATGAAGAGCGACCATCAGAACTTCAGTTATGAGCTCAATCAGCCTTGGCGTTATCCCTTGCTGACGGCGGAATTCGATACCCCCATCATGCGCGATTCTGTATCCGCTCAGTTGATGCGTGACAGTATCGACCGAGCTTTCATTCCCTTCGTCATCCGCGACACACGTGGATCTGCGCGCAACGTAGACCGTTTCGTCAAACTCGCCGGCAACTACGTCGGTGTTGGCGACGCGACTTTCCTCGGGAAAAAACTTGCTGAAGTATACAATAGGGGAGTGGTGAGCGCCGATATGTACGACCATATTCACTCTTTCTCCCATTCGCAGCTCCGTGTTAGCGATGACTCAGAAGATGCAAATGCCGTAAAGGTCATCGACGCCTCGCAGATGATGTCGCCCAGCATGGCTTATAAGGCAGTAGACTCTGCCTATGTAGCTGCAAAGTCTACCGCAAAGCATGAGGCACGCCTTAGCGCTGATGTCGCTAAGGCTCTCAATGCAAGCCTGCAGCCCAATATTGTGGTGGACTCCGCTGCTGATTCCCGTTTCCGAAATCAGGAGTATCTCAATGTAAATTCCGCACTCGGTGTCAGTTGAATACAATTTAGGAGAAGTGCATCTCAACACCAGCAATCCCTAACACCCTTAAGATAGCAAAGTACTTACAAGCAGAAGCTGCCACTCTATAGAGGAGAC
>VIDP01298339.1_pt1 | contig 11519 bp, 9 predicted proteins | sample 5025131 | NCBI WGS metagenome assembly VIDP01 (sample SAMN11853144, study PRJNA449069) | gut metagenome | isolation source: stool from male vole | host: Microtus ochrogaster | place: USA:Florida | collected 2017
GTAGGTGCAACTGCTGCCAATGTAATGGCCATCCGTGAAGTGGCTGACGAAGTTGTAATGATCGACATCAAGGAAGGCGTATCCGAAGGCAAAGCTATGGATATGATGCAGACAGCCAACCTTCTTGACATGAACACTCGCATTTGCGGCGTGACTAACAACTATGAGGCCACTGCAAACTCTGACGTTGTAGTGATCACTTCAGGAATTCCCCGCAAACCTGGCATGACTCGTGAAGAGCTCATCGGCGTAAACGCAGGCATCGTAAAGCAAGTCACAGAAAGCGTACTCAAATACAGCCCCAATGCAGTCATCGTATGTGTTTCCAACCCAATGGACACTATGACCTATCTCATCCACAAAGTTTCAGGTCTTCCTAAAAACCGCATCATCGGTATGGGTGGAGCTCTTGACAGCAGCCGTTTCAAATACTATCTCAGCAAGGCTCTTGGTGCTAACCCCAATGAGGTTGAAGGTTTCGTAATCGGTGGCCATGGCGACACTACCATGATCCCAATGCGTCGATTCGCAACTCTCCGTGGCATTCCATGCGAGACTCTTCTCGACAAAGAGACTATGGACAAAGTGGTAGCAGACACTATGGTAGGCGGTGCAACTCTTACTAAGCTTCTCGGCACCAGCGCATGGTATGCTCCAGGCGCAGCAACTGCAGAAGTAGTAGAAGCTGTAATCCACGACCAGGATGCAATCATTCCTTGCTCAGCTCTTCTCGACGGCGAATATGGAGAGAAAGATCTCTGCATCGGCGTTCCTTGCGTGCTTGGTAAGGGTGGCATCAAGAAGATCATCGAAATCGACCTTAACGCTGAGGAAAAAGAACTCTTCGCTAAGAGCGCAGCTGCAGTGCACAAGACCAACGAAGCACTCCCTTGCTAATGCGTATTGCGTAGCTAGTAGTGCATTATGCTATAAAAAAACTCCATCGGAATTTTCCGGTGGAGTTTTATTATATCCATATTTATGAATATGATTTTCTTAGAATAAGGCTGAATAGGCTATGTATTCGCCCACAAGAGCTACGACAAAGATGATTCCGAAGACTAAGGCAATGTTGGCGAGGAGCTTACCGGAATGGGGTATCATCTTGCCAATCATCAACGACATGAGCCATGTAAAGACAGTCATGAAGAGAGCAAAGCAATCTATATAAGCCCACCAACCAAGTTCCTTTCTGAAACGAAAAGTAACGGCAATATACACAATGGTCACTATCAGAGCCAAGAGTGCCAAAAGAATTTTTTTCGTTGTCGACATCATCTAAAGAGTTTTACGGCGTGTCCTACCCCATCTTTATCTATCACCAATGCAATGTAAAATCCATTGGGATGGGCAGCAAGGTCGATATGCGCCACATTTGTATTCTTGTATTTCTTATTTTCCACCATCATCCCCGTGACATCATAGACCAACACTCTTTGAATGTCTATCGGAAGCGAAAGTGCGAAATGTCCGGCAATGTTGGAGGTGACATCCGGGGCTTCGGGTAGAGAGATCGATCTTGTTTCAGCTTGAGGGAAAGCATATTCCACCGGCGATTCTGTCTCAAAATCAAACTCAGTCGCCACGCGACGCACCATCCAAGTGCCTTCTTTATCGTCGAAAGACACGGCGTAATAATCATCATTTTCCGGATTCTTAAGCATATCAAAGACAACATCGGGGTATGTGGCCCATTGATCTATAGCATCTATCGGAATTCGGCTGTCGTAGCGGATCATTTCTATATCTCGTGAAAAATCTGACAGTATCGAACGCACCATCGGAGTCATCTTATCCTTGTCGAAACTCCCAGTGAGAGAGTAGGCAAGTATAGGGAATGCTTTGTTTTCGGCTGAGACTATGACAAATCCTCCAGATGGAGAGTTAAATACATAAAATGGAGTGAAAAGTCGCTGGGTAGTCAGATCCTTGCCATTATATACGTACGAGACCGGGGGTGTGACGAAATTTCGCGATTCATTAAAGAATTTTTGTGCCATCGTTTTTGCCACTTTCTGCCCGATGGTCTCTGCATGCAAGAGATGGCCACCTGCGGGCAAAAGCACGCAGGCAGCCATCACAGACAGTATTTTCTTTAATCTTCCCATACTACTATAACGCTTCTTGACGCATGATAGTGCATGGAATGTCAAATTTAGTATTACTCTTCAGCTGCGAGAATCTCTGATTCTTCCACTTCAGCTTTGTCGGCCTGAATATTGGGGAGTTCCAGACCAAGATGTTGCTTCTTGTCGATGATCTTAAGCCAGATTCCTATCAGCAACGCTGCTACTCCAAGACATGCGAGCATGACGAGAGGCCACGTGTAGTTGTAGCTGACCGCTGCTTGCGCCTCTGTCATTGTGCCATTGGCAAGTCCCTCCGCTATCTCAGGGTTAGTATTGTCGAGCACCTTGCCTATAAGAAGCGGGAAGAGCCATAGACCAATGTTCTGAATCCAGAAGATAAGAGCGTAGGCCGAACCGATGATCTTCGCATCTACCAATTTAGGAACGGATGGCCAAAGAGAGGCTGGGACGAGAGAGAACGATGCTCCAAGCACAAGAATCGTAATATAAGCCACTACTACGCCTCCAAGATCATTGCCTTTGAAGAGAGGAAGAATGAAGGCAAATGTAAGATGGCAAATGATGAGCAGAAGCGCACCAAACACAAGCATTGAAGCAGCCTTGCCCTTGTGATCTACATACTTGCCCAGAATAGGAGTTATACCTACAGCCAGCAATGGGAACACCGCAAATATGGAAGCTGCGCTCTGGCACATATACCCCATCCAGCAGTAGACGAGAAGAGCTACCACTGCCAAGACAAGCATTCCAGATTTCATGCCCTTATTGGAGGAGAAATTGCTGACAAAAGCTGCAGCTGCAGCGATGAGCATCACAATATACTGCACTACTGTCTCAGCATCAGAAGCCCAGAAACTGTTGGCGTCAGGCTCCACAAACGTAAGGTTGCATTGGAGCATATTGACGGCATATTTCTGGAAGGGGAAGATAGCTGAATAATAGAGCACACAAAGGAATGCAACAAGCCAAAAGCCACTGCTGCGGAGAATCTGACCAAGGTCGCTGATGCGGAAAGGATCATCCTTCTCTTCCTCAGCATGGGTCTGCGAATCAAGTTTACGGTCCATAAAGAAATAGACGATAAACATGATGAGGGCAATCATAAGAAGCACAACGCCGAAAGCGACGGAATTGCTCACCTTAGGAGTGCCACCCATGTAGGCAAAAAGTGGAGAGAAGATCATACATGTAGCCACACCCAGACGAGCAAGTGCCATCTCCGAACCCATGGCAAGAGCCATTTCACGACCTTTGAACCACTTCACGATGCCTCGGCTGACAGTGATACCTGCCATCTCGACACCGCAACCAAAGATCATGAATCCAATAGCCGACAATTTAGCTGAAGCAGGCATTCCTTCATAGAAGGGCGACACTCCAAGTTCATCGAAAATTGGGATATAATTGAGATGCTCTGTAAACCACACTTCAAGCGAGCTGTGAGCAAACATGTCGGTGACAGCATACCAGTTGATAGAAGCACCGATTAGCATCACAACTCCTGAAAGGAGGGCAGTGAAGCGCACACCCATCTTGTCGAGGATGATACCCGCGAAGATGAGGAAGAAGATGAAGACATTGAGGAATGTCTCACTGCCCTGCATCGTACCGAATGCTGTGTTGTCCCACCCAAGCTGGCTCTGCACCAGATTCTTGATTGGCGACATCACATCCATGAAGATGTAGCTGCAGAACATGGCCATGGCCAGAAGGAGCAATGCTGTCCATCTGGCCCAGGCCTTATCGCTTAAAACTGTTTGGGTATTTGCCATGATTAGATTTCCTTATCGTGCTCGAGAAGAAGAGTCATGGAAGGACGGTCGCAAACTTCTGCCGGACCGAAATACTGGATCGGGCCAGGATACTGATAAAGAGTGTTGAGCATGAGAGTCTCGCGCATTGAGGCAAACTTCATGTAGGGCTTGCCCTTGAGGTCGACGAGAGCCTTCTGGATCACTGGCTTCATGTGGCCATGACGCTTCTCCATATTCATCATCATGGTGATTGGAATTCCGCCTGGAATCCAGTTTTCGGGCTTTTCTGTAAGATTGCGCACCGAGCTCATGTAGCCGGTCACACCGCTATTGATAAGCATGGCAGCATTATATCCGAGAGCATAGCAGTAGTCAGCATCGAAGTTTGTCGGGTCAGCGCAACGTCCTTCATAGCCGAAGAAGTGGTGCTGAGTAGCGTATTTGCCATGGTATTCGCCATCTTTCTTTAGCTCAGCAAGACGCTTGCCTACCATATCAGCGAGAAGCTTCTCTGTGTCGATGAGTGACACCTGCACATTGCCGTGGCTGTCGCGGTCGAGACTTAGCTGGAGAGCAATGCTCTTCGGGAGAGAAAGGAACAACTCTGCCTCTGCCGGCTGGAGATATTTTGCAATAGCCTCAAGTTTCTCTTCATCGCGGAGTGAATCAAATTCCTCAGCATGCTCAGCAAGGATATCGTTGAGCTGGGCGATGAGAAGCTTCATCGAGGGGATAAACTCGATGAGGCCTTCTGGCACGAGAATTGTTCCGAAATTCCAACCCATCTTGGCACGCTCTACGATCATATAGCAAAGCTGATTGACGATATTGTCGAGAGTCATACGCTTAGCCTGCACTTCCTCAGAAATGAGGCAATAGTTGGGCTGGCACTCAAGAGCACATTCAAGGGCGATATGGCTTGCAGAGCGACCCATAAGCTTGATGAAGTGATAATATTTCTTAGCTGAGTTGCAGTCGCGCTGGATGTTGCCGATGACTTCTGAATACACCTTGCATGCAGTGTCAAAACCAAAAGAAGTCTCAATCCATTTGTTTTTGAGGTCGCCGTCGATAGTCTTTGGCACTCCGATCACTTGGACACCTGCTCCGTTTGCCTTATAATATTCAGCAAGGACACAAGCATTCGTATTGGAGTCGTCGCCGCCGATTATGACGAGTGCCTTGATATTGAGTTCCTTTAGGATCTTAAGGCCTGCATCAAACTGCTCCGGGCTTTCGAGTTTTGTACGCCCGCTGCCGATGATATCGAATCCGCCTGTATTACGGTAGTCCTTGAGAAAGCCTTCAGTGATCTCCATATATTGATGATCTACGAAACCTGAAGGACCCATAAGAAAGCCATAGAGACGGCATTCCTTATTGAGCTTCTTAAGAGCATCGAAGATACCACTCACCACATTGTGTCCGCCAGGAGCCTGTCCACCCGAAAGGATGATCCCGACATTAAATGGCTCCTCAACACGCTCCGGATTCTCATTCTGCTTGAACTCTACGATGGGAAGACCGTATGTGTTCGGGAAAAGTTTTTTAATTTCTTCCTGATCTGCTACTGACTGTGTAGGCTCGCCTACTTCAAGTCTTACTGCACCCTGAAGTGCTTTGGGGAGCTTTGGCTGATATTCAGCACGTACTCTCTGAAGGGGACTTTTTTTCATATTCGAAATAAAATCTTTAGTTTGATGTGTTTTGTGATGCAAAATTAATCAATAAATTCAAGTATTCCAAAAAAAACCGTTCATCGAGTCGCAAATAACTCTTTTTTCTTTATTTTTTATTCATATTTTCCTCTTATATGAGAATAAAATTTTTATGTATAATAAATAATCATTATTTTTTTACGTTAAAAAACGTATTTATTCAGATTGATTAATGCTGTAGGGGCTGAACGTCCTAAACTAAACCACCTATGAAACATAATATCCTCCGAGCAATTAAATTTCTTTCAATAGGAATCATAATGTCTTTGGCTCCATCATTTGCCAATGCAGCAATAGCGGTCCTCGACATTAGCGAACGAAACTTCGAGCTTGAGACGTCGGGCGACTACTCCCGACAAGTATATTCAGCCACATATATGTGCGATATAGCAGGATATGAATATATTTTGACTACTGACTTCGAAGAGGCAATGAACCACGAGGTCATTCTCCTTGCCAATGCCATCACCAGCACATCTTTCTCCAGAGATGAGTTGCTTGCACTCTCCGGATGGATCAAAGAAGGAGGCGTCTTCATCTCACCTGCCATCAAGTCGGTGCCTGCTTCAGGTAAAGATATAGTTGAGGAGATATTTGGAATCGACCCCAATGGAGGCTTTTCAAAGAGCAACAACAGGTCCATCATAAGATGGAACGAGAATTTTTATGGAGATAAGGAACTTGAATACATCGATGAGGATCATGAGCGTGAGACTTCGATAGGAGCCATCAAGAGCTTCACCTTCACTCCTACCTCCTGCGATGTCCTTGCTAATTTTGACAATGGCGATGCGGCCGTAGCTCGAAACACTCTCGGAAAGGGACACAGTTATTTGTCGGGCATTGTTTGGCGCGACGTGGTGCAGCGCAACCAGCTTAATAAAGACCAAAACTCCTCTCGCGAATACAACAATGGTTTTGAGCCATCTTCTGATGTTTGGGCTCTCTTTCTGAGATCCATCTATGCTAAATCTTCAGGCCTTTCTATATGGAAATTTACCGTTCCAGCTGGCTACACACAACTGCTGATACCTACTCACGATTGCGACAGTCGCACTGCCTACGACGCTATGCACTATATGTCGGAATATGAAAAATCACTTGGCTTGAGCGGTCATTATTTCCTTACCACCCATTATTTCAGCGACAAGGAAAATTTCGGCCATTCATATCTCTCAGACTTCTACAATTCTGAGACTTTACCGAAAGCTGCTCAGCTGCTTAGCGATGGGCACACCGTGGGGAGCCACTCCATATGCCATTTCCCCGACTTCAACAAGACACGCAATACTGATGTAGTGACTAAAGAAGAGTACGCTCATAGAGCCACATGTGTTGATGGCACAAGCACTGGGGCTTCTACATGGGCTGAGATAGTGCTGTCAAAGCAAATCATCGAAGAAGACTTGGGCAATAATGTCAGGTCGTTCAGGTCGGGCCATCTTTGTGTAAACCCCGACTTCCATGCCATGCTTGAGACTGGCGACTATGCATTCCAATCATGCTACACCGGTGGAGACATTCTCTCTGAATTCCCTTTCTTCGGCCGCTTTGACAATGCATGGGAAAAAGATCAGTCGAAAGTGCTCACAATGCAGCTGCACATTTCAGATGTCTATAATAATAAGGAGGGAGAGCCTCTTAATGATGACACCTGGAACTCACACCGTGCCCCCGCTGAATGGGAGGCAGCCATGAATAAGCTCCGCGGCAACTACGCTTCGGCAATTCTCCTTATTCATCCTAACAGGGATTGGAAAATGACCTTGCAGCAGCGATTGATAGAGCGACTCGATCGTGCTGAAGTGGGATTGTATAACTTCGAAGACTATGGTGACTTCTGGATATCTCGACTAAACAACAAATTTTCTTTCGACTTTAATAAAGAAGATGGCCAACTTACTATTTTTATCGAAGATTTGGAAGATGCGAAAAGAAATTTGCTCACTTATGCCGTAGAGATTTCTGACCAGCAAATTAATAATGCCGTGGTCTGCAATCCTGATGCGACTAAATCTTTTCAGGCAAAGCTAAAGAAACTCTCAGAAAGCCGATATCTCGTGATTCCCAACTACGAGGAAGCCACTGGCGGAACAATCGGATTTTTTAAAGAAAATGACAATTCCGGAAGCCCTGCAATCTTTGATTTAAATGGCAGGCAGATAGCCACAGACTTGAACGACCAAGATCAGCTTTCAACACTTCCTAAAGGAATTTATATCATAAGAGGCAATAATGCTTCTAAGAAAATAAGAATCTGATTCCAGACGGCAACTTTCATCCAGATTGACATTATTCTTATTAAACAGTGACCCCTTATCAAAAAATCTATTTTTCTTGATGGACTATAAGACATTTTTAGACACATTGAGCCAAAGAATCAATGCAGGGAAAGACGAGACTGCAGAAATGATCGGCGCTCTTTGCCAAGTGCTGACAGATGCAGCCCTCGATGGAGACATAGTCAATTTTCCCGGATTCGGATGTTTTGAACCACGCAAGCGCATGGAGAGAATAGCCATTAATCCTAAAGATGGGAAAAGAATGCTTATTCCCCCAAAGATTGCTCTTACATTCCGCCCTTCTACATTGCTAAAACAGAAAGTTCGAAACCATGAATAATAAGATCACGTTTCCACGTCTGGCCACTATGCTTGCCGACCGTTCGGGAAGATCTAAAAGATTCTCCGAAGATTTCCTACGCGAATTTTTCGCATTGATTAGCGAAACTCTTGAGTCACAAGAAAGCGTCAAGATTAAGGGGCTTGGCACATTCAGACTGACTCGTGTAGAACCCAGACGAAGTGTCGATGTCACCACCGGGGAACCTATGGAAATCTCCGGGCATACCAAAGTGGTATTCACTCCATCAAAGGAGCTCGCAGAAGCCGTGAATGCTCCTTTTGAAGCTTTTTCTGCTATCGAAATCAGTGATGATGCAGATATTTCCCAACTTTTCAATGAAGATGAAATAGAAGGTAAAAATGAATTTGACGACGAAGAGGGAGTATTTGATGCAGACATCACTTCATCTTTTGAGCCAACAATAGAAATACATCCTGAAGAGAACGTGATTTCTTTTGGCAATACAGTGGCCGACACGATTGCAGAAAAAGAGGCAAATCACCCAATCGAAGATCTGGATCTTATCATTCAATCTGAGTCTCAACCTGATTTTCAGCCTGAGACCAAATCTGCAACTCAGTCCGAACCTCAACCAGAGCCCAGATCTGAATTTCAGTTCAAACATCAAGAGGAAGCCCAGCCTGAACCCAAACCTGAATCCCAGCCTGTGCCCAAACCAGACTTTCAATCCGAGCCTTATGATGCTGACCCATCTCAAAAAGATGATATATCCTCTGAAATTTACGAAGAGATTGAAGAATTTGAAGTCGAAAACTCACGAAGAAGAAATTGGGTAAGAGGACTCCTCATAGCTCTGGGAGCAGCAGTAGTGGCTCTCTTTGCTACATTTATCATATGGTATGTCGTTGCTACCAACGATTTCAATCGTTTTTTCAGCAGGTCGGCTGCACCAACACCTGACGAGCATATCGAAGGGTTTGTAGTGGGAAAGAAAACTGCGGAGGCTGCCGAAGCCTCTCCATCTCCAGCGCCCGCTATTGACTCTTTGGCTGATTCTATTCAAGAAAATCAATTGGAAGAAGAAGTGCCTACTGCTCCATCAGATGTTGTGGTATACGACACAATTAGCACCACCAGATATCTGACCACCATGGCAAAAGCTCATTATGGAAACTACAATCTATGGCCATATATATATGAAGAAAATCAGTCATTCTTAGGCCATCCCGATAGAATTCGTCCCGGCACTCCGGTTGTCATTCCCAAACTCAGCAAATATGGAGTCGATCCCACAAATAGCGACGACATTGAGAAAGCAAAGAAATTAGGTGTTGAGATTTATGCACGCTACGGCAAGAAAATATAATCTCCCATATTAGACCCCATCTCAAAAATAAGACTCCATCTCAAAATTATAAGAGATTCTGAAATTTTTGAGATGGAATCTTTTTTTTCGCAAAAAAATTTGCAAGTCTGAAAAAAAAGCATTAACTTTGCATCGCAAATGAGGGGAAACCTCTCCATGAATGCAAATGGTTCCATGTCCGAGTGGTTAGGTACCGGTCTGCAAAACCGTTCACAGCGGTTCGAATCCGCTTGGAACCTCCAAAAGCCTATCGAATTTGTTCGATAGGCTTTTTTCATTCCCTCTTTACAAAGATTTTTTAGAATATTTTTAGTATATTATTTGCATATTCAAAAAAAAGGGATTAAATTTGTGGTCAGAAATAATTAACACATATTATATATACACGACCTACTATGGAACTGCCCTTTGCTGAATCATGGAAAATCAAGATGGTGGAGCCCATCAGAAAAAGCACACGCGAAGAGCGTGAGAAATGGCTTCGCGAAGCTGACTACAACGTATTCATGCTCAAAAGCGACTATGTCTACATTGATTGCCTCACAGACTCCGGCACCGGAGCCATGAGCGACCGCCAGTGGGCAGCTATGATGACAGGCGACGAGTCTTACGCTGGAGCAAGAAGCTTCTACGAACTCAAAGACACAATAAAAAAAATCACAGGCTTTGATTATGTTCTGCCCACTCATCAAGGTCGTGCCGCTGAAAATGTCCTTTTCTCACATCTCGTAAAAGAGGGAGATTTTGTGCCTGGCAACTCTCACTTCGACACTACCAAGGGACACATTGAGGCAAGAAAAGCTTTTGCGGTGGATTGCACTGTCGACGAAGCAAAAAACACACAGCTTGAAGTGCCTTTCAAGGGGAATGTAGACCTAAAGAAACTGGAGGCCGAACTCGAAAAGCATGCCGACAAGATACCTTTTATTATAGTGACTATCACCAACAACACTGCTGGCGGTCAGCCCGTATCGATGGAAAATCTGCGAGGAGTCAGAAAAATTGCCGACAAATATGGCAAACTCGTATTCTTCGACAGTGCCCGATTTGCGGAAAACGCCTACTTTATTAAGGTAAGAGAACCAGAATTCAAAGATAAGACCATCAAAGAAATTTGCCGTGAGATGTTCTCTTATGCCGATGGAATGACTATGTCGTCTAAAAAAGATGGCCTCGTCAATATGGGTGGCTTTATCGCGACAAAATGGGAAGAAATCTATGAAGGAGCTAAACGCTTCCTTATTCCATTTGAAGGATTCCTCACATATGGAGGAATGAATGGCCGAGATATGGCAGCTCTTGCAGTAGGTCTCGATGAGAACACAGAGTTTGATATGCTGCAGACCCGCATCAAGCAAGTAGAATATCTGGCATCGAAACTTGACGAATACGGCATCCCCTACCAGCGCCCAGTCGGCGGACATGCAATTTTCATCGACGCCGACAAGGTGCTCGATCAGGTGCCCAAAGAGGAATTCCCAGGGGTGCGACTTGGAATTGAACTCTACTTAGAAGCAGGCGTGAGAGGATGCGAGATCGGATATCTTCTTGCCGATCGCGACCCTGTGACACGTGAAAACAGATTTGATGGCAACGACTTCCTACGCCTCTGCATCTGCAGAAGGACATATACCGACAATCATATGAATGTCATCGCAGCTGCCTTGAAAAATGTGTTCGACCGCAGAAAAGACATCAAAAGAGGTGTAAAAATCAGATGGGAAGCAGAACTCATGCGCCATTTCACCGTAAAACTTGATGTTTTGGACTGAAAAAAACAATAAAAGAGTAAAAAATAGGCAAAAAAGTTGCACAGTTCGATAAAAAGCAGTAACTTTGCATTCGCTTGCAGATTTTGTGTTCTGCCGGATATAAAATTTGCAAGCGAAGAACAATCTCAATATCAATAAACCGGCAAGTTTTATGGCAACAAAAATCAGATTGCAGCGTCATGGCCGTAAAGGCTACGCTTATTATCCCATTGTAGTCGCCGATAGCAGGGCAC
>VIDP01428714.1_pt1 | contig 11510 bp, 8 predicted proteins | sample 5025131 | NCBI WGS metagenome assembly VIDP01 (sample SAMN11853144, study PRJNA449069) | gut metagenome | isolation source: stool from male vole | host: Microtus ochrogaster | place: USA:Florida | collected 2017
CTGCGATATAAACGAAATATTGCAGTCTTAAGCCGAGGTTATAAGCGGAAGACTCGTGGATTTATCGTTGCTTCTGCTAAAATCACTCCGGATAGTATCGGAGATGAACCTCTCCAGATTTATGAGAAATTTGGAGGCACTGTAAAAGTGGCAGTTTGTGAGAGTCGAGTCAAAGGAGTAAGGGAACTCATTAAGCAGTTTCCAAAGCTCGATCTCATAGTGCTTGATGATTCCTTTCAGCATCGTTACATTAAGCCAAAGGTCAATATCATGCTGATGGATTATTCACACCCGGTTTATTCCGACAATATCCTTCCCCTTGGAAGGATGCGGGAAAGTAGCGATGCAAAATATCGTGCTGATATGGTCATTACCACCAAGTGCCCATCTGACGTTTCTGCCCTTGATATGCGCATAGTATCGAAGCGACTCGAACTTATGCCTTATCAAAAACTTTATTTCTCCACCTTTGATTATGGTGGTTTGATCCCAGTGTTCCCGGATGATTGCACTGAGCGTGTGCTTCTTTCAGAACTTACAGCCGACGATTCAGTAATACTTCTTACCGGAGTGGCTAATCCGCGCCCTTTCGTCAACCATTTCCGTTCCTTCCCATTTAAAAAGAAGGTGCTCCATTTTCCCGATCATCATGATTTCAAGAAGTCAGACCTTCATGAGATTCAGAAAAAACTCACATCTGCTTCCGGCAATCGCAAGGTGATCATCACTACCGAAAAAGATGCAATGCGAATCAGCCACAACCCTTATTTCCCTGTCGAACTCCGGCCATTGATCTTCTACATCCCCATCGGAGTGAGAATGCTCGACACCAATTTCGGCTACGATTTCGTACCCGACCTCCTGCACGCCATCGAAAAGTAATACATCATAATCATTGTCTGAAAAAGGTATTTTCCTCAGCTCGGAGAGCTGATATTGTGTCGAAACCCCAGGCTTCAGCCTGGGGCCAAAGAATAGACCCAGTAGCCTCGGAGAGGCGATTTGTGACGTTGTCTTTTTCCAGGATTAGAATTATCAAATTCTTGTCTTTCTAAACAATCCTTAGTTGTCTTGCGTTTTCTATTTAGTATTATTCTCTTTCCCAGAAAGGGAAAAGCTTTAAAATTCATACGATGGAAAAAACAATGCTCGACAAAATTAAGGAAACATCCGCGTTCATTCGTGAGAAAGTATCTGAAATGCCCGAAGTGGCTGTAATTCTCGGCTCAGGTCTTGGTAACCTTGCCGACAAAATGGATATCAAAGCTGAGATAGACTATCATGAAATCCCTAACTTCCCCGTTTCTACAGTAGCTGGTCATGCCGGCAAACTAATTTTCGGCACTCTTGGCGGAAAATATATTATGGCTATGAAAGGCCGTTTCCACTACTACGAAGGTTACGACATGAAGCAAGTGACATTCCCGGTGCGTGTCATGAAAGACCTCGGTGTGAAAACTCTCTTTGTCAGCAATGCTGCTGGAGGCATGAACAAAGAATTCCGCGTTGGCGACGTAATGGTCATCACCGATCATATAAATCTTTTCCCTGAAAATCCTCTACGTGGAAAGAATTATGAAGAACTCGGAACCCGCTTCCCTGCCATGACCGAGGCTTATAAAAAATATCTCGTGAAGTATGCCGATGAGATTGCTGATGCAGAAGGTCTCCGCCTCATGCATGGTGTATATGTTGGCACTCCTGGCCCAACTTTCGAGACCCCCGCAGAGTATGAATATTTCCGTATTATAGGTGGTGATGCGGTTGGAATGTCTACTGTGCCCGAAGTGATAGTAGCCAACCATGCCGGAATGGATGTCTTTGGACTCTCTGTCATAACCGACCTTGGTGGAAAGGACGTAGACTATGTCCCAACACATGAAGAAGTGCAACAGGCGGCTGAGACTGCTTCCCCAGTTATGGTGAAGCTAATCACAGAAATGCTACGCAAACTCTAATAATATCGAAATTCGCGTATCGCGTAACTCGTAACGCGATACGCAAGAACCCAAAAAACAATGTCAGAAATATCAGATATAGGTGAGTTTGGCCTTATCGACCGTCTCACTGCCGGTTTTCCCCTGCGCAATGAGTCTTCCATTCTCGGAGTGGGCGATGACGCAGCCATTATGAATTATGCCGACAAGGATGTCCTTGTCACTACCGATCTTCTTCTTGAAGGTATTCACTTTGATCTCCGTTATGTCCCACTTAAGCATCTCGGTTATAAATCAGCCATAGTAAACTTTAGTGATGTTTATGCAATGGGAGGTACTCCTAAGCAAATCACAGTTTCGCTTGGAGTGTCAAGCCGTTTCTCGGTGGAGCATATCGACGCTCTTTATGAAGGCATCCGCACTGCATGCGATTTGTATGGGGTTGACCTCGTAGGTGGCGACACATCAGCTTCCGTAACAGGTCTCGTCATAAGCATCACATGCATTGGAGAATGCGAAAAAGGAAAAGAATTCCGTCGCGATGGTGCAAAACCTACCGATCTCATTTGTGTATCAGGCGACTTGGGAGCCGCCTATATGGGTCTTCAACTCCTGGAGCGCGAAAATCGAGTCAGTGCTTCGGCAGGTAAAGAATTCCAACCGGATTTTGCAGGAAAAGAATATATTCTGGAACGCCAACTGAAGCCTGAGGCAAGAAGAGACATTATTGAGGCTCTCAAAAAGGAGGGTATTCATCCTACATCAATGATGGACGTAAGCGATGGCCTTTCCTCTGAATTGCTACATATCTGCAAGAAGTCGAACACCGGTTGCCGTGTATATGAAGATAAGATTCCTATCGACTATCAGACTGCCCTGATGGCTGAAGAGTTGAATATGAATCTCATCACCGCTGCTATGAATGGAGGTGAGGATTATGAACTCTTGTTCACTGTCCCCCTTACCGACCATGATCGTATAGAAAACATCAAAGGAGTGAAGATGATTGGTTATATAACAGCTCCTGAACTCGGGTGCGCTATGATCACTCGCGACGGTCAGGAATTTCCTCTTAAAGCCCAAGGTTGGAATGCCTTTACCTCAGAAAATAATTAGGTTTAACGCATTGCAACTTGAATTTGTATTATTTAACAGTAATTTTGCACTCGTATCGAAACTAAAGTGTTAAATTTGCAAATGATTTATCCATCACAGCCTCCGGAATCCTGTTCGGAAGCTGTGATGAAACCATTAATATTATTTGAAAACAACTGAAGCCCGTATGGAACAGACAGTTAATATCCGCGAACTCAACGATCGCATTGCTGCCAAGAGTAATTTCCTCAGTATGATCCGAAATGGTATGGATCAGCGTATTGTAGGTCAGAAACACCTTGTCGATTCACTTCTAATTGCTCTTCTTTGCAATGGTCATGTATTGCTCGAAGGTGTACCTGGTCTGGCAAAGACCTTGGCTATCAAGACTCTTGCCAATCTCGTAGATGCCAAATATTCACGTATTCAGTTTACCCCAGACCTTCTTCCTGCCGATGTCATCGGTACTCTTATCTATAGCGTTAAGAAAGAGCAATTCGAAGTAAAGAAAGGTCCTATTTTTGCCAACTTTGTGCTTGCTGATGAGATCAACCGTGCTCCTGCCAAGGTGCAGAGTGCCCTTCTCGAGGCTATGCAGGAACGTCAGGTGACAATTGGCGAACATACTTTCCCTCTCGATCGTCCTTTCCTCGTAATGGCTACTCAGAATCCTATTGAGCAAGAAGGTACATATCCTCTTCCGGAAGCACAGACCGACCGTTTCCTCCTTAAGGTTGTCATCGGATATCCCAACAAGCAGGAAGAGAAGTTGATTATCCGTCAGAACATTCGTGGCGCTCTCGAAGATGTTCGCCCCGTGGTTTCTACTCAAGATGTCTTGGAAATTCAGAAACTCGTACGCGAGATCTATATAGATGAAAAAATAGAAAATTACATCGTCGACATTGTTTTCGCTACTCGTAATCCGGAAGCGGCTGGCTTGAAAGACCTCGAGGGTATCATCGCATACGGTGCTTCTCCTCGTGCATCTATTTCTCTTGCTCAGGCTTCCCGTGCCTACGCGTTCCTTCAGGGTAGAGGTTATGTCATTCCTGAAGATGTACGCGCTGTCTGCCACGACGTGATGCGTCATCGTATCGGCTTGACCTACGAGGCTGAAGCCAACAATATATCTGCCGACGAGATCATCTCCAACATACTCGACAAAGTCCAAGTCCCCTAATCTCGCACTTCGCAAAACGTAAAACGCACAACGCACAATGGATGCCAAAGAACTTCTAAAGAAAGTACGTAAAATCGAAATAAAGTCGCGTGGTCTCTCCAACAATATTTTTGCTGGAGAATATCACACTGCTTTCAAGGGCAGGGGTATGATGTTTTCCGAAGTAAGGGAATATCAGCCCGGTGACGACGTGCGTGATATTGACTGGAATGTTACGGCACGCCATAACAAGCCTTATGTAAAGGTATATGAAGAGGAACGTGAACTTACTGTTATGCTCCTTGTCGATGTCAGTGGTAGCCGTGATTTCGGTGCCGTTGGACAGGTGAAAAGAGAGTTCATCGCAGAAATTGCTGCTACTCTTGCATTCTCATCCATACAAAACAATGATAAGGTAGGCGTAATATTTTTCAGCGATAAGGTGGAGAAATTTATTCCTCCTCAGAAGGGACGTAAACACATCTTGTTTATAATTCGCGAGATAATTGATTTTAAACCTGAACATAGAGGCACAGACCTAAATGCTCCTCTTGTGTTTATGACCAATGCCTTGAAGAAGCGTTGTTCAGCATTTGTCTTGAGCGACTTTATCGACTCTCATGATTATTTCAAGTCGCTTTCAATCGCCAATCATAAGCATGATGTGGCTGCTATTCAGGTGTATGATAAGCGAGATGCAAAGATGCCGGATGTCGGACTTGTTCGCCTTCAGGATTTGGAGACTGGCAGAGACCTTTGGCTTGATACTTCTTCCAAAAGTGTTCGTAAGGCTTACGATAAGGCTTGGTATGAGCGGCAACAGAGCTTTTCTTCTACTACTGCCCGTTGCGGTGTAGATTCCGTTTCTGTTGCCACAGATGAAGACTATGTCAAGGCGTTGATAGCTCTTTTCCGCCGACGCGGTTAATCTTTTTATCTGTAGACAAAATTATGCATTATGCATTATGAATTATGCATTCTTTTATGAGTAAGTCTTTTTTTAAATATTTGGCTATATTGGTCATTGCCGTCGTTTGCCACTCTCGTTCTCTTGCAGACGTTCAGGTGACTGCGGCGCTTGACTCTGCGTCTATTTTGATGGGGCGTGTAGATACTCTGCGCCTGTTTGTGGAGCGTGATGCTGATCGGCAAGGTGTGTTCCCTCTTTTCAATAAGATGACACCTGGCAGCTATGTCACTCTGATGGGCGACACTGTCGAACTCGGTATGCCTCGCATGGATACAGTGAAGCGTGAAGGATCAAGAATAGTTGAGCGTTTCGTGGTTTCTGTCCAGGTGTTTGATTCTGGCTTCTATCGTCTTCCCCCATTCGTCTACCTTTCCGCAACCGATTCTGCTATTTCTAATCCAGTGGATCTGACTGTAGTCCCTGTGAAAGTAGGGGAGAACGAGGCCATCTCAGACTATCAAGATATCACCGACCCATCCGACCGTTCGTTCTGGGATTGGATGCCGGATTGGCTATATGATCTTTGGTGGATGTGGCTTCTTCTCATCGTCGCAATTGCTGCTGCTATTTATTTCGGTAGGAAGTATCGTAAGACTGGCAAGTTTATCACTTTGCCTGAGAAGCCCCAGCCTAAGCCGTGGACCGTAGCTCTTCAGCAACTTGAGAAACTCAAAGATAAAAACCTTTGGGAAAATGGATTGGAGAAGGAATACTTCACTCAGCTCACCGATATTCTCCGTGAATATCTCTTCAAACGTTTTGGAATCAATGCTATGGAGATGACTTCACGCCAGATCATGCAGACTCTTGCCGACCAGACTGACGTGAAGGAGAAGCGTGGGTATATGCGTAAGATTCTTGATATTGCAGACTTTGTGAAGTTTGCAAAAGTGCGTCCGCTCCCTGCTGATAATGTGGCAGCATACGAAAATGCAGTCAATTTTGTAAAGGAGACTATCCCCGCAGAGCCAGACCCCCAGACACAAGACTCTCTTTCAACTGCACAACCGACAACCGACAACTCCAGGCAGAAAGGAGGTGACAAATGAAATTCCTGCATCCTGGCATGCTTTGGCTGCTCTTGCTTTTGATCCCTCTTATAGTTTGGTATGTCATCAAGCACCGCAGTGCAAATCCTTCTTTGGGAATATCAACTCTTCAGCCATTCCTCAAGTTTGGAAATTCATGGAAAGTATGGATTATCCATCTATGTTTCGCATTGCGTCTTATTTGTATAGCCGCCATCATCGTTGCGCTTGCCCGTCCTCAGACCTACGATAGCCTTAAAAATTCCCGAGTGCTTGGCACTGATATAGTATTGGCTATGGATATATCTGGCTCTATGTCAGCCACTGATTTCAAGCCAAACCGTTTCGTGGCTGCCAAAGACGTGGCTACTTCTTTTGTCAACTCTCGCGAAAACGACAATATGGGTCTCGTGGTGTTTGCAGGTGAATCTCTTTCTTTGATGCCGCTGACCAACGACCGCGCTGCCCTTATCAATGCGATTGCTAATGTCGATATGGGCGACCTCAATGATGGCACTGCCATTGGTGATGGTCTGACAAGTGCAATCAACCGTATTTCGCAAGGAAAGGCTAAATCTAAGAGCATCATTCTGCTCACTGATGGTAGCAACAACGCAGGAGACGTCCCTCCCGTCACGGCTGCTCAGATAGCCAAGCAGAAAGGAATAAAGATTTACACTATTGGTGTCGGCACCAACGGCAAGATGCAGATTGCCGACCCCTACGGCTTCTCTACCACCACTCTCGAGACTAAAATCGATGAGCCACTGCTTAAGAATATGGCAAAGTTGACTGGTGGTAAGTATTTCCGTGCCAAAGATGAGCGAATGCTCAAGCAAGTGTTTGAGGAGATTGATTCTCTGGAAAAATCGAGCATCGACGTCAATTCTGTCACTCTTACACAAGAGGAGTTTATGCCTTGGCTATGGCTTGCCTTTGCAGCCCTTGCTCTTTCGCTACTCCTTCGTTACACAATCATTAGAAGAATACCGTAATGTTTACGTTTGCATATCCAGCTTTACTCGTTCTCTTATTGGCAGTGCCTGTGGTGGTACTGCTCTATGTCCTTGCTCGCTATGCAAGGAAGAAGATGCTTGCCCGTTTCGGTAATCCTGAGTCTTTGAAAGATCTGATGCCGGAGGTGTCAAAATATAAGCCCCCATTGAAGCTGGCTCTCGAAGTTGGTGCCCTGGCTTTTCTTGCCCTCGCGCTTTGCCGCCCCTGGGGCGGAGTGCACTCCTCAAAGTCTGAGAAAGAAGGTATTGAGGTGGTGATAGCTGTCGATGTGTCCAACTCTATGCTCGCTTCTTCTACTGCCGACAATTCTGGCACTTCGAGAATGCGTGCTGCCAAACTTGTGCTCGAAAAGCTGATTAATCGCCTCGACAACGACCGCGTTGGTCTGATCGTATATGCAAATGATGCTTATACTCTTATCCCTGTCACAAGCGACTACGTTTCGGCAAAACTCTTTCTCAACTCAATAGATCCTACACAATACGACAATCAAGGCACAAACATCGGCGCGGCGATTGATAGGGCTGTGAAGTCCTTTAGTGCAGATGATAATATTGGAAAGTCGATTGTGTTGATCACAGATGCTGAGGAACTTGACGATGAGGCAGGCGCAGTTGAGGCTGCCCGTCAGGCTAAGAAAAATCATATTCAGCTTAATGTGGTGGGTGTCGGATCTCCAACTCCTGTTCGAATCCCTACTTCTTCCGGCCCTATGATCAATCCTGAGACTGGGATGCCTGTCGAGACTGCTCTTGATGAGAATTTGGCTGCGCGCATTGCAGGCGCAGGCGATGGCATCTACGTCAATGCATCTAATCCGGATGCGCTAAATGAGCTTGAGAAACAAATGGATACTGTAAAGAAATCTGCTTTGGAAACTAATGCATACGCTGTCCATGACGAACTTTTTACAATTTTCGCATGGATAGCTCTCATACTTCTTTTCATTGATGTATTCATTCTTGATCGCAAGATAAGATGGCTGGATAAGATTACATTCTTTAAGAAGGAGACAGCAGTAGTGTTGATCATGATTTTCTCTGCTGCATGTGCATTCGATGCTTCTGCTACCACCAATCGAACCGAACGCCGCCTCGTCAATCAAGGCAACGAACTCTATCGCGGTGGTCATTACTTGGAGGCCGGGGAGAAATATCAGCAGGCTCTGAAGACTGATCCAGAATCAAAAGAGGCTCTTTACAATCTTGGCCTTACATATATTCGCCGTGCTAATGAGGCGCAGTCTGATTCTTTGAGGCAGCAGCTCGTTAAGGCTGGTGCTGAAGCTATGCAGGGGGTTGCTCAAGCTGCAAAAGAAAAACCTAATTTGGCTGCAGATGCCCTTTACAATCTCGGTAATATTGCATTCAATTCAGAAGATTACGCGCAGGCTGTGCAGATGTATAAGCAATCCCTCCGCATACGTCCGGAAGATGATAAAACGCGACGTAACCTTCGAATAGCTCAGAAGAAACTCCAGGAAAACCAGGATCAAGATAAGAATCAAGATAAGGACAAGGATCAAGATCAAGACCAAAATCAAGATCAAAATCAAGACCAAAATCAAGATCAGAACCAAAACCAGAATCAGGATCAGAACCAACAGCAGAATCAAGATCAGCAGCAACAGCAGCCAGAGATCAATCCTCAATCTGCTGAGCAGATCCTGAAGGCAATGGAGAATAAGGAAAACCAGACCCGTGCTCGCGTCAATAAATCCAACAATGGCCAAGAAGCCTCGGGCCGAAGCAAAAACAATAAGCGCTGGTAAAATCCTAAATTCTAAATTCAAAATTCAAAATTAATTTTGAGTATGACCCAAATTAGACTTTACATATCGACCCTCCTTCTGATCCTTACCGCGATTGCTGCTTCAGCTGCCGGCAAGTTTCAGATTTCCGTCTCCACCCAGACTGGTAGCGACGATATTGAGGTAGGGGAGCAGTTCTACGTCTATATGAAGCTTGACAATATTGATGGCGAACCATCCGCTCCCGATGTGCCGGGTGCTATAGTGAAATATTTCACTCTAAGCAGCCAGTCTTCTTCCATGTCAAGTGTCAATGGAAAGGTGACGCGTTCAAGTTCCCGCACTTACGTGGCTACATGTTCCGCTTCGAAGGAAGGTTCTTTCTCAATAGGACCTTTCACTGTCGATGGTGTTTCCAGCAATAAGGCTTCTTATACAATTGTAAAGTCTGGGTCAGGATCTTTGTCTAAGCTTAAGCAGCGTCAGCAACAGCAACAACAACAGTCTGCTGCTCCTGTTGATCCCGATGATCAAAGCGAAGGCCCGAAATTCATCGGAAAAGGTAATGAGAAACTCTTCCTGAAGGCTTCCGTCTCTAAGTCTACTGCCTACGAGCAAGAGGCCTTGGTATACACCGTTAAGCTTTATTCATCATACGCTCCAATAAAATTTATTGGTGCTACAGAAGCTCCTAAATTCGATGGTTTTGTAGTTGAAGAGTCTGATGAGACTTCCAAGTCACTTCATTACGAGACCTATAATGGCCAGGAATATGCCACTGCTATTATAGCCCGCTATATCATTTTCCCACAGATGACCGGAAAACTGACCGTAAAAGGAAATACCTACACAGTCAGCACCGATGAGCAAGAATATTACGACGACCCATATTTCCGTATGCTGACAGTGCGTCGTCCGATTCAGCTCAATGTGACTCCGAATGATCTGGTGATTGATGTCAAAGCCCTCCCTTCTCCAGTTCCTGCTGATTTCTCTGGTGGAGTAGGACAGTTCTCAATATCTTCTTCCCTCCCTTCTGCCAATCTGAAGACCAACCAGCCTGCTTCCATCGTATATGAGGTAAAGGGTAGTGGTAACTTAAAATATGTGAAGCTTCCAGACCTCAATGCTTTATATCCTAAGCAACTCGAAGTGTTCTCTCCGACAGCCGACGTTAATGCTGCTGCCAAAGGTATGTCAGTATCCGGAAGCGTGAAGTTCGACTATTCTTTCACTCCTCTGGAAATTGGCCAGTATCAGATTCCCGAGGTTGCATTGGTATATTTTGATCCATCCACAAGAAAGTATGAGCGATCAGTAGCTAAAGGATATACAGTAGAAGTAGATAAAGGTGCTCTTTCTGAAAAATCTCAGACCAAGAATAGGCTGAAATTTGAAGAAGGCTTGATGCCTGTAGGCAAATTGCATAAAGATCATCCCCAATATATCTATTCATTTGGCTATTGGTTATGGTTTATAATCCCGGCCCTGGCTTTGGGAGCGATCATATTCATCTATCGTCGCCATCTTAAGAGTGCTGCAGATATCGTAGGCACACGTATGCGTAAGGCTGGAAAGGTTGCAGCCCGACGTCTGAAGAAAGCGGCTGCTTGCATGAAGTCGAATGATCGTGAACGTTTCTACGATGAGATGCTCGTGGCTCTTTGGGGATATGTAAGTGCGAAACTCAACATTCCTACTTCAGAACTCAACCGTCAGAATGTTGCGCAGCGTCTCTCTGAAGCGGGTGCTTCCGAAGAAGTGATTAATAATTTGGTCACTGTGCTCGACGATTGCGAGTTTGCCAAATACGCCCCAGGCTCAGGAGAAGACGAATTGAAACACGTCTACGACCGAGGCACCCAAGTAATCAACGCGCTCGAAGATTCAAAACTCGGGAAGCAATAATACTCCTTGCATTGGCTTAGTTTGTTTTGGTGTGAGAGGCTTTGCCTCGATCTCAAGTAAAGATTTAAAACATTTCAGGAATATGACCATTAGATCTATTATCTCCTTCATACTTGGATGTCTATGCCTCTCCGTGTCAGCGGCTCCATCCTCCCTCGCTTTTGCTGACACATTATACTCAAAAGGCGACTACAAGCAAGCTGCCGAGGCCTACCTTGCCATAGCCCAGGTAGACGGTGACTCACCTGAACTCCTATTCAACTTGGCAAACTCCTACGCACAAGCAGGCGACTATGGCAACGCTATTCTCTATTATTCCCGTGCCTATCGCCTTGATCCTACCAACAAAGAAATCAAAAATAATCTCAATTATTTTACTTCCAAGGTTGAGGATTCTAATCGTGCAGAATTGAGAGGAAAGAAAGTTAGCGTTGCTCCTGACGCAGAGACATTTTTCCCGTCAGTTCGTCGCCTGATATGTGCAGAAGTTGCCCCTAACGTATGGTCGATTGTAGCAGTATTTTGCTTCATAATTCTGTTAGGTGCAATTGCCGTGTATCTCTTTTGCAGTGATGTGCGCTTGCGTAAAGCCGGCTTTTTCGGTGGTATTGCATTGTTCTTCGCGTGTGTATTGTCGGTGGTA
>VIDP01122864.1_pt1 | contig 11508 bp, 4 predicted proteins | sample 5025131 | NCBI WGS metagenome assembly VIDP01 (sample SAMN11853144, study PRJNA449069) | gut metagenome | isolation source: stool from male vole | host: Microtus ochrogaster | place: USA:Florida | collected 2017
CTGACACTGATGTGGAGAATAAAGAAAGAATTTGCAAAACCAGTCTATATTCCTTAAGGTCCTTAAAGTTGTTAAAGTCCTTAAAGCCCTTAAGGCCTTTAAAAGCCCCTAAAGCCCTTAACGACAAAGTCAATTAGGAATTATGCATTATGAATTAATAAGAAAATGGGAATATTTATAAAATCATATATAAAGGAGCTGAAGTTGATGACGACTGATATCGGCATCATCCTCTTCTTGGCTTTCCTTCCGCTCGCTTACCCTATCATCTACTCGCTTATCTACAATCCGGAACAGGTGAGAGATGTAAGGATGGTGGTTGTGGACCATGACCGGACGGCTCTGTCTCGGGAATTAGTGCGCAATCTCGATGCGACGCAGGAGATACGTATCATCGGATATGCAGCCGACCTTGGTGAAGGCAAGAAGGCCATGAATAGCCACAAGTGCTATGGCATCCTTGAGATTCCTGAAGGTTTTGAGAAAAAAGTGGGTAGAGGAGAGTCGTCTCCGGCGGTTCTTTTCTCTGAGATGAGCTTGTTGCTTCGCTATCGTGGTTTTTTGGTGGCTACTACCAATGTGGCACAGGCCATGGGAGCAGAAATATTAAATGAGAAAATCAGTGAGAGTGCTCCATTGGCAGAGACTCTTGTCACTGGCGATCCTCTTGGAGTACAGAATGTGACAATGGGCAATCTGGAATCAGGTTTTGACTCGTTCATTATGCCTGGTGTTCTGGTGCTGATCCTTCAGCAATGCCTCATCCTTGCAGTAGGAATGACCGGTGGCGCAAAAAGGGAAAAACCATGGCTATATGCCGACATTGACAAAGCAACAGCACTTGGAACTATCAAGTCACTCTCCGGGGCAGCCCTTGCCTACATGACGGTCATTGTAGTTGCATGCATATATATGCTTCATTATGTGCCTATGATGTTCCGCTTCCCGATGGCAGGGAATCCGTGGGAGATACAGATGTTCATCCTTCCTATGGTTATAGCATCCATTGCGCTCGGTTTCTGTTTCCAAGCATTCTGCCGGGAAAGAGAGTCTGTGTTTGTCCTCTGGGTCGTCACTTCAGTGGCGTTCCTCTTCCTCTCCGGCCTGACATGGCCTCGCTACGCAATGGGTCCGTTCTGGCATTTCGTTTCAGATCTTGTCCCCGCTACCTACGGAGTAGAAGGTTTCATCCGCATGAACACCAACGGCGCCACTCTTGCTCAAGTAAGCAGCGACTACATCGCCCTCTGGATCCAAGCCGCCGGCTATTCTCTGTTGGCATTCTTAGTCCAGCGCTTCTACGTGATGCCCACCCGCATCAAAGCCCTGAAAAATCCGGGTATCACCCCAATCCCCTAAAATAAACTAATATTCTCAATAATTTATGCGGAGCACTCTTCCTATCTAATAAGGTGGGAAGCGTGCTCCGCATAAATAAATTTATGTGGATAGTGTAGCATAAGATTATCACCACGGATGCTTAGTATGTTCTCGAATAGAGGGATAGAAAGCTGGAATATCCTGTTTGAAAGTTATAGTTTGATAAATTTATATAAAGTAAACTCAAATTTTTATATTATTTTTGCGATTATTTCTGTATTATTATAAACATATCAAAAAATGATTGAATAATTTTTTGCCAATTAGGGCCTCCAAATTTGAAAACAGCATATATGGAGAAGGATGTCCTACGGACCAATTCCTCGTCTCTCCGTATCAAATATCACTCTAATACATTAACATAGGATGCTTCGGAGGAATTGCATTCGCCTAACGATCAAACCAAATGAAACAACCTGACTTCAAGCGGAAAGCATTAGGATTGCTCATCGCTCCTCTTGCGCTTACAGCGTTGCCTCTTTCAGCCGCCACTCTGGATGTCAACCGTAATTACAACGGTTATTACGAATTTTGTGATGGTACTGACGACCAAGGCAACCGTTTAATCTTTTATCTGCCTAACGATGAGGAGTGTATCTTCGTGGGTGTGGAGACATCAAATTCAAGCGTCACTATTCCCGAGACCATTAACCTGTGCATCAATGAAGGCTGGATGGATCCTGAAACCGGTGAAATGAAAGATGTAGAATATCGTGTAATCGATGTCAATGGGTTCAACCTTTGTGATGATTGGTACTATATTCTAAGTTCTCTTGGTAACGCACAAGAATTGACTGATATCACACTTCCAAATAACATTACTTCTGTAGACTATCGCCAAGTTGACTATCACGCTCCAATCAATATTCATTTCACAAGTGAGAATGTCCCTGAATACATAAACATTGAAAATAGGGAAATTGGCGATTGGCTCTATTCTCGTACCCCTATTTCAGTTCCAGAAACTGCTCTGGACGCCTACAAGGGAGCTCTTGATCCAAATCGCTGCATGGTGATTACTGAAGGCACAGATCCTAAGGATGCTTTCGAGAAGGAAATTGCAGACTTGAACGGTCTCCCCATTGTTTACGATGACGACTGTGTTCCTTATGCTTCATGGAGTGCTACAGACGAAAATGGCACTTTGTTTGCATTTGAATATCCTTACGATGATATTACTTTCCGTGGGGCTATTACAAAGGAAAAATCAATCACTATTCCTGATTACGTATATCAGTCTAATCCTGAATGGTACGCCTTGAGAAAATGCAAGGTGTCTCGTTTCTGCCTTGATTATTACAATGAGGAAAATAATGGTTTCCCCGGGAGCGATAATCTGACTGATATTTATGTTCCTGCTCATCTTACATACGCTGAGTTTCATGGCGAAGGTTATGCAGCCAGAATCAATTTCCACTTTAAATCTGAAGAAGTACCAGCATTCTATTTCTATGATGGTTCCGGTAATTTCGTTAATATTTACGTTCCAGATGAGCTTTTCTTGACTTATGCTGATGGTTTAGGCAATCAGGATTATGTTCTGTGGTCTGAGACTCCCGCTACTCCAATAAATGTAAATGTAAGTACTCCCGGCACTCTTGCTGAACAGGTATCTGCTGTCATTGATGATCTTTCCAGCGTTCGTTGGCTGGTTGTTACTGGTACGCCGGATGAAATTGACCTTCGTATGATCCGCCGTCTCCCACGTCTCGAAATTCTTGATCTCTCTGCTACTACCGGTCTCAACTCTGTAGGTGGCTGCAATGGTCTTAGATATCTCAGCGAAGTAATTCTTCCAGAAGGCATTACGTCTATCGACAACAGCGCTTTCCAATACTGCTATAGACTTAAATCCATTAATATACCTGAAGGTGTTTCTGAAATTGGGTCTCATGCTTTTTATGATAATTATGCTCTTAAAAACATAAATTTGCCTACATCTGTCGCAAGAATTAACGATCATGCTTTTGAATATTCCGGACTGGCTTCCGCAAATCTTGATAATGTTGAGTATTTTGATTACTGTGCATTCCGTTGTTCTAAATTGACTGATGTGGCTTTGGACGCTGCGATTGAAATAGGCTCTCATGCATTTGAATCATGTCGTATTGAGAATGTTACTTTCGGTCCCAATGTTGGATCGATTGGAGATTATGCTTTCAATGACAATCGTATTTCCGGAGTTATGGAAATTCCGAATAAAGTAACTTATGTCGATGATGGGATATTTGAAAACAATCCGGAAATTACGAAATTTATTATCCACAATAAAGTAAAACGTATTGGAGGCAATTCATTCCGTTCCTCTAATAGCAAACTTGAATCAATAGAATGTAATATTCTGTTCCCGACCGATGGTAATGGTTGTGACAATATGGATCTTTCCAAAGTTACTCTCTATGTCCCGTCTTTAACTATCAGTGAATATCTCCTACATGATAACTGGTTGAACTTCGCAAACATCGATCCACTTCCTTACGATCTTACTGCTCTGGACATAGACCGAGAATATGTCCTTAAAAGTGACAAGGGCGTTGCTGACAAAGTTAATGTCAATATGCAGGGCGGCGAAATGAATGAGTTCGGTCATCTGACTGTAAATCGTAATAAAGACCTCAACATTGGCAACTTTAATATGTCTGGTCGATACTATGACGAATTCTGGGATCCTTACTATGGCTGGACATACGGAGAATTCTATAATGGTGCTACAATCATTCCTGAGTCGAATGTAACTGCTGAGACTATCAACCTTAATATGACACTCCGCACCGACCGCTGGACATTCCTCTCATTCCCATTCGATGTAAACGTGAAAGATATTGACGTTGACGAAGATGCTCTCTGGGTGGTTCGTAAATATTCAGGTGAGGCTCGTGCTAACCTTGACGAAAACACTTGGCAGAATATGACCGACGAAACTGTACTCAAGGCTGGGGAAGGCTACATCTTTAACTGCGCCGCTGAAGGTCGTTCAGAAGTCAACGTCACTTTCTGTCCAGCTGCAAATGGAAATGCTCTATTTGCAAAAGATGCAGTTGAAAACACACTGGCTGTTTATCCATCCGAATTTGCACACAATGCTTCTTGGAATCTTGCTGGTAACACTTACCCAGCTTATCTTAATGTCAAAGGTGTTGAATTTGATGCTCCTATCACTATTTGGCAACGCGGCACTTATTATGCGTATGCTCCCGCAGATGATGACCTCGTTCTCGAACCGTTCCAGGCATTCTTTGTGCAGGCTCTAAATCAAGGTGATGTCCTTAAGCTGAATCCAGCTGCCCGTGCACACAGCCGTAAGGCTGCCACTGAACTCAGCAACATCAATGCTGCCCGTGCTCCTCGCATTAATTCCGACCGTGCGCTCTTCAACATCTACATCAATGGCGAAAACGGCAGCGACCGCACTCGTCTTGTCATCAATGAAGAGGCTTCCGCAGCTTACGAAAGCAACTGCGACGCAAGCAAGTTCATGAGCACTGAGCAACTCGTTCCGCAGATTTTCGTCAACAACAACAACGTACGCATGGCTATCGACGAGCGTCCTTTCGGCATCGGCGAGTTTACTCTTGGCGCACGCTTCGGTCAGAAAGGTCAATATACTATCTCTCTCGATTCTCGTAATGCTGAAAGCTATACTGTTATCCTCATTGACAATGTGACAGGCGAGACTACCGAGCTCTCTGCTGCCGACTACGTATTTGACGCTGAAGCTTCTACCAACGATGCTCGCTTCACATTGGTTCTTTCTGGATCAAATACTGGTGTTGACGCCGCTGTTGTTGAAGGTCTTGATGTAAATGTCGACGGTAATGTACTCAATATCCGCAGCAATGATGCTGTTGAAATCTCTGTAGCTGCTATCGATGGTAAGGTTGTGGCTGCTGCTCTCAGCAATGACTTCTCAGCCGAACTTGAAAACGGTATCTATATCGTTAAGGTTGGTCAGAAGACTATTAAGATCAAGGTCGGTAAATAATCGTCCTGTTATTTTTAACTAACATTTGAACGACGATGAAAAAAATATTATCACTTTTGCTCCTGCTCACTACGGTGATTACTGTCTGGGCTAAGGGAGGAAGCGGACAGGGTTTTGACCCTTCCAATCCCCCTGATCCCCAGATGGGATATCGCCTTACGGTGAAGACTGCCCCCGAGGGTGCCGGTACTACCAACCATGAGCGAGCAAGTTACGTACAGGCGGAGGAATATGTCTGGTTGGAGACAAATCCTCGTCTGGGCTATGAATTCCGGGCATGGATGGTTGGTGATTCAGTTATATCCACCGAGCGCAACTTCTATTTCCAGATGCCCGCTGAAAAGACTGAACTCACCGCTTGGTTTGACAAGGTAGATTTCAACCCCTCAAATCCCGGTGATCCATATCTTGACGGATATACTCATAAAGTGAATGTCTATGTCACTCCTTCCATCGCAGGATGGGTCAACAACAATAATTTCCTTTTGAAGGAGGGTGATGAGACGTGGCTGTCTGCATATCCCAATTCAAGTTTCAAGTTCTCTTGTTGGAAGCAAGACGGAAAAATCATTTCTACCGACCGTGACCTTCCAATCAAAATGGGAGACAAGAATCTTGAATACACCGCACAGTTCGTGTTCGATCCTTCCAACCCGGGAGAACCATGGCCTAATTCTTGGAATGAAGGCACTGGCGAATTGATTATCGATCATTTCGAACCTGGACGTCTTTGGGATGCTATATATCAGATGACTGAGGATAACTATGGAAGCGTAGCCAACCTCAAGGTCATCGGTAGAATGGACCCTTACGATATTGGTGTCGTACGAAATCTCACTGGTCTGACGGAAGCTGATTTCAGCCGCACATCCGGCTATAATTATGTGCCGTCTTGGATCTTCGAAAATTGCGAGGCTCTTACAAAGGTGCTTCTTCCGTCCTCTGTCACTGAGATTCACGACTATGCCTTCTACAATTGTCAGAACCTCTCAGAGCTCGTGCTTTACTCAGCAATGCCGCCGAGTGTATATTACGAAGCTTTCTATGGTGTGCCTGAAAACTTGGTGGTAAAGGTATATTCCGGATCCGTAGATATTTATATGGAGACAGAGCCATGGAGCAGCTATAAGATTATGACCATCGACGAGGATTCCACTGCCCTTAGCGTGACTCTTCCTGAGGATGCTGCCGACGGCCGCTACCGCAATGCCTCTTTGCAGCTCAATAATCTCTCTACAGGTCAGAGTCAGAAACTTGTGATTACTGGCAATCGGACGAAGTTCCTCTTCGGCAATCTTATCCCTGAGACTAAATATAGTCTCTATGTATTGGCTCCCAACGGCCAAGTGATAGGATCTTATTTGGATTTTGAAATGCCGAAGGAAGGCTTCGACTATGTCTTCCCTTCTCTTCTCCAACTTCAAGAAGTCAAACTTGCATTGACTACTCCCGAGGGAGAAGACAAGGCTGGAGAAACTGCGATTACATGGTTCGACGAGAAGCATAGTTTCATTGGTTCCGGTTCGGTACTCTCTGGTCTTGTCCAAGGTTACCAAGTAAACTACGAGATTACTCTTCCTCGCGAACTTGCAATAGAATATGTCGTTCCTGAGAATGGCAATTGGGTTGTTAAGGAAAGCGATAATAATATTAATATTGAGCTTTTACCTCTTAATCGGTTTGAAGTCAAGGGTAAGTTGATGGATGCGCAGTTAAACGAACCTCTACAAGGAGGCTACGTGACCATCACCCAGACTATCAACGGGCAGCATAGTGTATCTGCAACTGCCACAACCGACGCTGACGGCGCTTATACTATCACAGTTTATGATGTCCCGGGTGTCATCACTGCCGGTTCTCCCGACCATATCGAAATGTCGGTTGGCTTCAACACTAAAGAAGAACTTGAAGCGGCTGCCAACATGTCAGTGAAGCCTCTCGCTGGTACAGAAGTCCTCATCTCGCTTCTTTCTCGCGACAATATTGAGAAAGATGCAGTAGACCACGCATTATCCGATTATAAGGATTTTGCCAATGTTGAGTTTACTGTCACCAACCTGACTAAAGGCAGCAACATCGACTTCCGTCTCCGCTATCCTCGCATGCTCCTTCTCGACCAGGTCGACGAAGGCGACGAAATTGACGTAAAGGCAACTCCTCGCAATAGTGGTTTCAATGGCTCAAGCGATAAGACTGTCATTTCCGGCGACAAGGGTGAAGTGAAGATTACATTTACTTCCAATGGCGACCTGAAGACAACTTACGCGGATTCTGACGCTGATGAGGTAGTTGGTCTTCTCTATGATAAGGAAGGTCGCCTTTATAAGAAGGGTGCTTATGCAGACAATGCTTTGGACTTCCTCAATCTTCCCGATGGAGACTACACGCTCGTCACTATGATGTCGAGCAAGCTTTTCTCTGCGGCCGGTTCTCTCGCTGAGCTCCAGTCATCCCGTATTTCTGCGTGTACAGATTATATTGTTAACGGCATCACAGTAGAATCAGGCTATATTTCTCACATCGATATTGATGTGGTGCCTGTATTCGATGAGTCTCTATTCTACTATACTGGTGCAGAGACTTCTGTCAGTGTCAATAAGACATCTGTAACCGTGGGTCAGATTGTCACAGTGCGTTCAAAGGTCGATTTCCTACCTGAATATGCTGATGGTATCGAAAAAGTCAATGTTATCTTCACTATCCCTGAAGGTTGCGACTATGTCGAGAACTCTCTTCTGGTAGCAGGAAATGGCGCTAACTTTACTACTACTTCCGACGGCAGACTCTCAGTGGAAATGGAAGTGAAGGACGCTTCTCCTCGCTTCTGTATCATCCCGCGCAAGGGTGGCGACTATCGTCCGAGCGCTGTGATTGAGTTTGAATACGAGGGTGAACTCATCTCTCAGCCTATCGGCTCGGCTCTTTTCACTGCCGGCGACTTTACAATCTCCGTTCCTGAGAAGACTTCCGTTACGAGGATTGCCGCGCGTGGGACTGCTACAGCTCTCAGCGAAGTGAAAGTCTACGACAATGACGTGTTCATTGGATCTACTCGCTCGCTGACCAACGGCGACTGGCGTCTGAAATTCGACCTCTACAATCCTGGTGATTACTCCGAGCACTATATCTATGCTGAAATCACCACTCCTGAAGGCGTGAAGTATAAAACCACTACCGGAAAGACTATCTATGATAAAGACTGGGCTGAACTTACTGATATCAACATGATTTATGGCGGCACAAAAGCTGACTTCGATTATATTGAAGCTACTACTGTTCCTTCGTCGTATTCTTATGTGCCCGGTAATGATATGTTCACTTTCAAGGCTATTTTCCGTGAAGGACATGCTAAGAAAGTTCGCAATCTTGAATTTGTGATTCTCCTTTCTGATGGTTCTCGCCGTAGGATTGATGGTAAGTATATTCAAGCATCTGATGCGTGGGTATGTGCTCTATCATTCCCTGACATAAATCGTCTTCCTGTAAATGTCAAGACATATTATGTCGAAAAACGTGATTCTGCAGGGATAAATGCCAAGGATATCGTCGATAATGTTAACGAACAGTTCCGTTGTCCCGACATTATTCCTATCATTGACCCCTCTGGTTATGTATATGAAGCTGTTCCTTCCAATCGTCTCTCGGGCGTGATGGCTACAATCTATTATAAGGAGTGGGCAGAAGATATGTATGGTGAGGTATCCGAGAAAGTTGTTAAGTGGGATGCTGAGGCATACGCACAAGAGAATCCTCTCTTCACAGATGCTGATGGCATGTACCAGTGGGATGTCCCACAAGGTGAATGGCAGGTTCGTTTCGAGAAAGAAGGATATGAGGCTGCTTCTACTGAATGGCTCCCAGTGCCTCCTCCACAACTTGATGTCAATATTGGCATGATTCAGACGGTACGTCCGGAAGTTAAGGATGCTCATGCCTATGAACAGTCAATAGAGTTTGAATTTGATAAATATATGACTCCTTCTCTATTTAATTCTTCTAATGTCATTGTGAGTGTCAATGGCGAGAAAGTTGATGGAGAAATTGTGATGATTAATCCCGAAGAAGTTGATGGAGCTACGTATGCATCTGCTATTCGTTTCGAAGCTGACCAACCGTTTGCTGAGAATTTGGTAACTCTGATGATTTCTAATAAGGTGACAAGCTACGCTGGAATCCAGATGGAAGAGACTTTCGTTCAGGAGTTCCTTGTTGAGCCAAGCATCACTGCAATAAATGTCGATGAGCAGATTCAAGCTTATATCGGTGAAGAAGGTAAGCTTACTGTCGAAGTCCTTCCTGGGGAAGGAGCGGCTGGCAAGACTCTTTCAGTAAAAGCTGGTTCTTCAATTGTAACTGTTGAGCAGTCTGCCACTCTTAATAATGAAGGTAAGGCCGAAATAGCCTTTATTGGCGATCTTCCTGGTGAAGTGGACATCACTGTTTCAGTAGATGGCTCATCTTTCGCTCCTGTTGTCTCTCGCCTTATTCTGACTGTTCCTCCTGTTTTCGCTGAAATTGTCAATCTTGACAAGAAAGCAGTAGATTTGACTCTTGGAGATAAGGTTAGGATTAATGCTACTGTTCTCCCTGAAGAGACAGAAGACAAGACTGTGGTCTGGGCATCCAGTGACGAGTCCGTGGCTATGGTCGATGAAAACGGCAATGTGGTTATGGTTGGCGTTGGAAACGCAACAATCACTGCCTCTTGTGGTAAGATCTCTTCCGAATGTGTTCTCAAATCTTATCCAAAATTGGGTGATGCAAATTGGAACGGCGAGATTACTATTGCCGATGCTGTTGATATCTCAAATTATGTTGTGCAGAAGAAGACTGCTCCTCAAGATTGGGATGAGGCTCAGTGGACAGAATTCTATGTCAAAGGTGCTAATGTCAATGAGAGTGAAGACGGTAACATTACCTTTGCAGATGCTTCTGCCACAGTTAGCTTAGTTCTTGATCAACCTCTTGCTTCATCTGTTCAGTCACGCATAGTTGCCGTCAACAATATTGAAGAGTCCTCTGATGCTCTCGTTATTGCTAATTTGACTACTACCGAAGATGGTCGCTCAGCTATTGCTGTGACTCTCGACAATTCCATCGACTATGTAGCTCTTCAAGCTGATGTTACACTTCCTGAAGGATTGCATGTAGAGTTGAAGCCTGGTAGCAGAGTGGCTGGCAGTCATTCATTAGAGTCAAGAAGAATTGATGACTCTCATATTCGGGTGGCGATCTTTGATCTTGGTAACCAGGCATTTGCTGCTAACAATGAGCCTATACTTGAGCTTGTTGCCGATTCATACCTCTCTGGCGTTGAGGGCATTTCAGTTTCCCACATTCTTGCTGCTGATTCGGATGCTAATGAATATCGACTTGGCTGCAGGGTTGAGAATACGACAGGAGTGGAATCCATGGAAAATGATAGTCTCCAGATCATTAAGGTTGCAGACAATATCCATATTGTCAATGCAATCGGAAATAATGTGGAGATATGCACCATCGAGGGTAAGATAGTCAAGTCTTTCGTGGCTAAGGATGCTCTTGAAATTGTCAATCTTTCATCTGGTCTCTATGTCGTGAAGGCTGGTAATAAGACCCTTAAAGTTATTTTGTGATATGAGTAAGAGATATTTAATTGCAATTCTTTTGCTATTGTCGCTGGTCGCTCCATTTGCAGCAACTGCTGATAGATTCTATGTAAATCCAGAGGATCTTGAACGCGGCAAGATAGAAACTCTTCAATTCGTCCTTGAAAATTCTCAAGAATTTTTCGGTTTTCAAGCTAATGTCAGTCTGCCTGCTGGTTTAGAAGTAGTAAAAGGGACCGATGGGGAGTTGGAAGTTACTCTTTCTAATCGTGCTGACGATGGAAATTTCAGAGTGAATAGCAACCTTCTCCCGGATGGATCTTTGATTATGGGAGCGTTTTCTTCTTCCCACAAAGCATTCTCAGGCGAAAACGGTGTGCTTGTCAATCTGAATGTTATGGTTTCTCAAAGTTTTGCTGGAGGTACAGTTGAGGTTTTCAACACTAAGTTTATCAATAGTCAAGATAAGGATGTGGAATTTGATTCCACATCCGCATCCCTTGGCGTTGTTGGCCCGGCTTACGAAATGGGCGATGTCAACGGCGACGGAAAAGTGAC
>VIDP01071152.1_pt1 | contig 11447 bp, 4 predicted proteins | sample 5025131 | NCBI WGS metagenome assembly VIDP01 (sample SAMN11853144, study PRJNA449069) | gut metagenome | isolation source: stool from male vole | host: Microtus ochrogaster | place: USA:Florida | collected 2017
ACATCCCCGCGGGGAGCGTCGGATAGAGCAGATACGCCCCGGTTGCTTTGTTGTAGGCACGTTTTTCGCCCGACGAGAATTGGCCGTCGCGGTTAGAATCGACATAGCACTCAACCGTTGCCGTTTCCGCAGCCGGGCCGGCGAGGGTCAGGAAAAGATTGCCCATAACCGCCGGGGCGATAACCATATTTGACTCTATGCGGTTTAGCAACTTGCCCGGGGCCTTGTCGGCCTTGAAATCGAGCGGATTGGCGAGCTCCTTGGCCGAAGTGGCTGCTGCAATGTAAGCTGCGGGATTGCAGGTGCCTTCAATGTCGCGGCCCGCGGATTCAACCGACGGAGTCAGGCGCAACGAATAGCTATATCGCTTGCCCGGTTCGGCAATATACTCCTGCAGGGGGCCGGTTCCGGTTCCGCACGAGGCGTTGCCGAGGCCGCGGTGGAAAGCATCAATGTGAACTACGGTTTCTTTCAGCTCCTTGAGGTCATACATGTGGTCGGAGCTTTCGAGGTCGCGGTCGCCATAGTGAACAGCCGAGAACGACGGCAGTCCGTCGGCTTCGATAAGCAGCGAAGCGCCCCCGCCGCTGAAACGCACATAGCGCAAATCCTGGCGTCCGCCCATGGTTTGGGGCTTCACAAAGGTTTCGGCCATGTCGGTAACCGTTGTGGAATACACGCCGGCCAGAACGCCGCCGCGGCGGTCGGAATAGTTCGACCAGGGGCCGAGCGCATAGTACTCAACATCCTCCAGGCCCGGGGCGAGGCTGAAGCTGAGGCCCAGACGACGCGCCATATTGCCGAGCGAAAGGAATTCGGCGCCGAGCTCTATGGTGCCGTCGGCATAAACCGTGTAGCTGACGGCATAGTTAGTGAGGCCGGTGCAGGTTTGATTGGCAGTGATGGTAACCGAACGTGCGCCTGCGGCCGAGCCGCCGTGGTCATAGCGGAGCGCGAGCTGGTTAAACGAGCTGGAGGCGCTTTGGTTGCCGGGGTCGCGGTCGTTTTCAATCCAGCGGTCGTTGGAATAGGCGGGTCCTGCCTGATTGGCAATAAATTCCATGCCTTTATAGTTCATGGAGAGCAAACGGCCATTGGCGCCGAAGCGATAGCTGAAATCGGGGCCGGAAACGGTGAGGGGGCCGCTACCCTCGACCTTAAGCTCCGGCTTGAGGCCGGTTACATCATATTTTCCGAGGCTTTCGGCGGCCTGAAGCTGCATTTGATATTCGGCCATAACGGAGCCGGCCTCAATTGCCGGACGCGACTTTTTGGTCACGAACCTGAGAGTGAGCAAGCCTTCGCGGCCCGAGGCAACGCGGCTGAGATCGTAAGGAATCTCGACCTGCACACTCTCGCCGGGCAGGCAATCCAAAGCGTCGATGACGCCCGACTGCACCGGAAGGCCGTCGCTGAGCAGCTCCCAATGCAGTTCAAAATCGCTAAGCGGAAGGAATGCGTAGGAGTTCAGCAAGGTTGCTGTTTTCTTTTTGCTGTCGAATTTATTCAGTTTGATATACTGATAGACGCCCTTCACCTCGGCAAGCTTAGCCGAGGGCTTGCGGTCGGGAGCAAGAATGCCGTTGCAAACGAAGTTGCCCTGGTGAGGGCCCGGGTAGTCGTAGCCGGTGGTGAATCCCTTGGGATTACCGGCCTTTAACTCCGTCGGATTGTAGATGCCCTGGTCTATCCAGTCCCAAATGCAGCCGCCGATAGTGCGTTTCGACTTATTTTCAATAAAATCCCAATATTCGGGCAGATTACCGATTGCGGTGCCCATGGCGTGGGCATATTCGCAGATAAAGTGCGGTGCGGAGGCAAAGCGGCTGTCGGCATCGTCGCTCTCGGCAGTGGCAATGTTGGGATACATACGCGAGGTCATGTCGGTATAGCAGCTTTCGAGCGTTGCTCCGCGCTGAGTCCAGGCCTTTTGGCCTTCGTAGTGAATCATGCGCGGGTCGAGGGCTCGCACGGCATCGTAGCAAGCACGGAAGTTCACCCCGCAGGCACTTTCATTGCCGAGGCTCCAGAAAATCACGGCGGGATGGTTGCGGTCGCGATGAACCATTCTCACCTCTCGGTCAACAAACGCGGCTTCCCACTCAGGGTTGTTGCTCAGCTCGGTGTTGGCGTGACATTCAAGGTCAGCCTCGTCCATGGTGTAAAGTCCGAAATGGTCGAACATGGCATACATCTTCGCGGCATTCGGATAATGGCTGGTGCGGATGGTGTTGATATTGTTCTGCTTCATGAGCATCACGTCGGTGAGCATCATGTCGGTAGTTACGGCGCGTCCACGCACCGGGTCGGTGTCGGAGCGATTTACTCCCTTAAACCAGATTTGCTTGCCGTTGATGTGGACCCGCGGGCCTACCTGACGGATGTCGCGGAAGCCGAACTTGGTTGAAAACGCTTCGAGTTCGCGGCCCGAGGCATCGGTCAGCGACACTAAAACGGTATAGAGCACAGGCTCTTCGGCGCTCCAGAGCTCAAGGCCGCTGAGCGAGGCGGAGAAACTGAGCGAATCGGCTTCGGCGCCAGCCTTAACACTGATACTTTGTGCGGGCATAGCGGTGACCTGATTGCCGGAGGGGTCGAGCAGCGAAACCGAGGCCTTAACGGTCTGCGCCTGCGCTGAGCGGTTGGCCAGCGCCATGCTGACCTTCAGCTCGCCGCTGCGGAAGCCGGAGGCCGGGTCGAGGGTCGAGGTGATGTAATGGTCGCGGATAAAGGTCGTAGGCACGGCGGTAAGCGTAACGTCGCGATAAATGCCGCTCATGCGAAACATATCCTGCGCTTCGAGATATGAGCCGTCGCTCCATCGGATAACCTGCACGGCGAGAGTGTTCTCGCCGGCGCGGAGAGCGTCGGTAATATCGAACTCATGGTCGTTGTTGGCCCCCTGGGTGTAGCCTACATATTGGCCGTTGACCCAAACGAAGGCCGCCGAATAGATGCCGCCGAAGTTCAGCAGCACGCGCTTGCCGCTCCAGGCGGCAGGCAGGGAGAAGGTGCGCAGATAGCTGCCCACCGGATTAAAGTCATACCAGCGTCCGTTCTGCTGGGCGCCGATTTGCGGAGGATTGGAATTGCCAAAGGGGGAATTTGCATTGCAATAAATCGGAGTGCCATAGCCCTTCATTTCCCAGTTTGAGGGAACCTCGATGAGATCCCAGCCCGAAGCGTCGAAGCCGGGATTCATGAAGTCCATGGGGCGCGCATCGGGCTCGGCCACATAGTTGAAGCGCCAGTCGCCGTTGAGGCTCATGCGCAGGTCCGACTTGGATTCGACCCAGGGCGTTGCCATAAACTCGGCATCGGCCTTGAGGGCCGCAACGCTCGAATATGGGCAGTAGGTGGCGTGGGGCTGCTGGCGGTTTTCGCCAAACATTGCCTGATTTTCCCAATAGTTTGCGGCGGTGAGCTCACGGGCAGAAACCGCGCTTGCCGCAAGCGAAAAGCCTGCGGCAAGTAATAAGAGTTTCTTTGACAATTGCTTAGTCATTTATTTGAGGGAGGTAGTGGCGGCATTTCAGGTCGCCACTACCCGGGGTTGATTACATAACTGTTTTGAGGGTTTCAACAGCGCCGGAAGCCTTGGTAGCCTTAACCACTACCACGCCCGATGCAGCGGGGAGCTGCATTTCGGAAGCGGCAACGGCAGCAATCTGGCGGCCGGTAACGTCGTAAACGGCAATCGAAACAGCCTCAGGAGCAATTACCTTGCCATTACTGACGCTGATGCCCTTGGCGGCGGTAGCAACCTCTTCAACGCCGGTTTGAACGGTTACGTTGGGGTTGGTGTACTCGGGGTCGTAAACGAACGAGATGTTGTCGCCGGGCTTCAGGTCCTTCAGGTCAACGGTCTTGGTGCCGGTGAGCTGATTAACGGTAACCAGCGGCTTGTTGAGTTCAACGCCGTTGTGGAACACGCGGAGGTTCAGAATGTCGTTCTGACCAACTTTCAGGTCGCCGCCCTGGTTGGCAACGAGGTTGGCGGTTTCGATGCGGCCATTCTTCCAGGTAGCGCTGTAGGTAACATCGCCGGCAGCTTTCAGGCCGTTAACTTCGCCTTCGTTCCAGGTTGAGGGCAGAGCGGGGAGCATGTAGATGCCACCGTTGCGGCTCTGCAGGAGCATTTCGGCGATACCGGAGCAGGCACCGAAGTTACCGTCGATCTGGAAGGGAGAGTGAGAGTCAAACAGGTTGTTGTAAACGCCGGAACCGTTTCTGTGGGTCGAGCAGAGGGCGTTGCGCAGAATCTTGCGGGCGTGGTCGCCATCCTGAGCGCGGGCCCAGAGGTTAATCTTCCAGCCCATCGACCAGCCGGTAGCGCCGTCGCCGCGCAGAATCATCGAGTTAACTGCGGGTTGATACATCGGGTGGCCCGGTTCAATCTGCGAGTAGGGATAGAGAGCCATCAGGTGCGACATGTGGCGGTGGCCGTTAGCGCCGGCAGTATAGGGGCTGTACTTCCATTCGCGGAGCAGCTGGTCGCCATTCTGAAGGTTAGCGTTTTGCCATTGTCCGTCAAAAACTTCGGTTGCGAGGCCCTTGTCGAGGTTGTCGTAGTAGCTTTCGAGCTTAGCCTTGTCGGCGGCGGTTATGCCGCAGGCTTCGACGCCGAGGGTGTTGATAGCCTTGATGGTATTGGAGAAGAGGTCAACGAGAATCTGCTGAGCGTGGGCGGTAGCGTTCTGCGAGCCGGGGCCATGTTCGGGCGAGTATTCGTTGGGAGCTTCCCAGGTTCCGTCTTCACCCTTAACGAGGCGTTCCATCCAGAATTCGCAGCAGCTCCAGATTGTGGGGAATGCTTTGAGCAGGAATTCTTTGTCGAGGGTGTAGTCATAGTGCTGGAACATGTGCGAGCAGCACCAGGCGTTAGCAATGGTGTAGTTGTGCATGAAATTGCCGGTACCACCAAAGATGCTCGATTCGGTATAGAAGGTCCAACCCTTGGTTTGGCCTGAGTCGCGGGCAAATTCCTGCCAGAGGGTGTGTTCGCCAACCTGGCCGATAAGGTAGTTGAGCATCGGCAGGTGGAGTTCGCTCAGGTTGGTAGGTTCAGCGGGCCAGTAGCACATCTGCAGGTTGATGTTGTTGTGAATATCGGCATTCCACGGCGCAATCTGGCCGCTGTAGGGACGGTCGAAAGTGAAGCCGCTCCAGATGCCCTGAAGGTTGTTGGGCACGTCGATGCCACGGCTCGAACCGATGTGGAGGTAACGGCCATAGTGGAAGTAGAGCTGTTCGAGGAAGCGGATATTGTTGTCGTCGGCATTGATGTTGTCGGCGGTAGTATTCTGATAGTAGGTGATGAGCTCGTCGGTGGGTTTGTCGTTAACAGCGCCTGCCAGTTCGAAATCCACGCGATTGAAGAAGCTCTGATAGTCGGCAACATGGTCAGAATAAACAGCATCCCAGCCCTTGGTTGCGGCTGCGTTGGCAATGCTTTCAACCTTGCTTACCAGCTGGTCGGTGCCGGAGGTGAAGGTGGGAGTGTGCAGGTCGTAGTCGGTAGCTGCGGAGATTACAACATAGATTTGGTCGGCGCCCTTGATGGTGATGCCGGTTGCATCGGCAGTCATGGTGCCGCCGGTGGGGATAATCTTCACATATTTGGCAAACGAAACAGTTTCGAACTTACCGCCGTAGGTAATGGTGCCGTCGGCGCTGTATTGAACCGGACGGGTAACGAAAGAGCGATCCATGCCCGGGGTTTCCGAGAACTTAACGTTGATAGCGCCGGGAGTAGATGCGGTAAAGAGTGCTGCGATTACCTGGTCGGGGTAAGAAGCGATGAAGTGGCGTTCAAACACGGTGCCGGCAGCGTTTTCATAGCTTACGTTGCTGGTGGCATCGGTCAGGTCGAGGTTGCGCCAGTAGTTTTTAATGGCATTTTCTTCTTCCCAGCCGAAGCCCTCTTCTTCGAGCGAGCTAACTTTAATAAGGCCAAAGTTCTGGTAGCAACCATAAGGGGCATTCTTTTGTTCCTTGGTGCCGGTCCAGAGGGTCTTTTCGTTAACGGAGATTTCTTCTTCGTAAACACCGCCGAGAACCGTAGCGCCCAACTGGCCGTTACCAACGGGCAGGCCGAGGTCCATCCACTTCTGGTCGTAGGAGTTGAGCACGTAGGTAGAGGTGGTGCCGGGGCGGGTGTACCAAAGCGAGAGTTTGTGTTCGGGGCGGTAGGTGGTGGAACCTTCGTAGTTGAATTCCACGGGAGGAATGTCTTCGAGCGACTTAAAGGTCAGGGCATTGCCGTTTTCGCCTGCGCTGCTTCCGTATATGCCGACTTCTTGAGCTGCAGCTCCGGCACCTTGCCAGAGGTTGAAACAGTTTTTAGTGTCGTTATCCTTAATCTCAAATGCGGGCCAATGGCTGTTGGCAGGAGTCTGAATAAGCGAATAACCCGCAGCGTAAGGGGTTGCCGAAGCTTTCACGCGAGCACCGGTGCCGGTACCCTGAATAACCAGATATTCGCCTTTTTTATTAACAATCTGGAAGTTATTGCGATTGCCCACGAGTTTCCAAAGCTTGTTAGCAACGGGCATCGGACCAATTACGCGCTTAACTGAATTACCAACGCCTTGCGACTCGATAACTGAATTGTTCTGTTTGAACTGAATGTAGTACCAGGTGGGTTCGGCAGTATCATCAGCAACGAACTCGGGATCGGTGGGGTATACGAAGTTCAGCTTATTGTTGGTGTCGCCGGTGTTCCATTCGCAGATCTGAACGCCAACGCCGGTGCCACCGCACTGGTTAATAGCCTTATTAGTCACACCTTTGCGGCAGATTTCCCAGTAGCCGTTCATATCTTTCAGATGCAGCTCAATGGCATTGGCTTCGTCAGCTACGGCTGTAAAACGGTTACTTGACGATTCATAGCCGATATATCGTCCGGCTGCGCTCTTCATTTTAAAATTCTCGGCATCGCCGATCAATTGCCAGCGGAATTCGGGACCACCGGCAACATTCGCCGTCTGCAGTCGCTGACCGGCACCGGTATCTTTCAGACAGTGTCCGCCGGTAGAAAATACAACCTGATTGTAGGCCGGGGCTTCGGCAGTTGAAAATGCCGGAGGCACGGTTGCGTTGGCTACCAAGCCCGTGCAGAGGGCCACAGCGCCAAGCAGTGATTTAATGTTGAATTTCATGGATAGAAATTTTTGTGATATTTGTGATGGTTAATTATTAGACAAATTTCGGTTGCAAATATACGAATAAAAGTTAAAACTCCACCAATATTTACCGAAAAAATTTCAAGAATTGCTCGGTTGAAAAAATTTTCGTAATTTTGCGGGACTTATGGAAGATAACAACAAAAAGAATTGGGCGCCGATAATTGCCGGCGCCGTGGTTGCCGTTATAGCCATCGGCATCCTGGCCTGGTTGCTCATCAACCAGAAGAAACAGTCTGACGAAGCAATGCTGAAGATTCAGGAGCTCGAACTTGCCAACGAGCAGCTGCAGCTGAGCAACGAATACGACGAGCTGTCGGCCTCGTTCGTGCAACACGAAGGGCAGATGGTGCTGTTCAACAACGACAGCATCCGCGCCGAATATGAGGCCGCTAAAAATAAGGTGGAAGAACTCCGCCAGGAGCTGAAAAACCGCGAACGCCTGTCGCAGGCCCGCATTGCCGAGCTGCAAAAGGAAATCGCCACACTCAAGGAGATTATGCGCCACTACGTTGAGCAAATCAACGAGCTCAACCAACAAAATCAGGAGCTGCGCGAAAAAAATGAAACCCTGGAGCAAAACAACCGCCAGCTGAGCAACCGCGTGGCGGAAACCACCTCGAAAAACGAAGTGCTGACCCAGCGCATGGAGCTGGCCGAGAAACTCAACGTTTCGGGCGTGAGCCTGCAGGCGCTCAATGGCAAAGGCAAGAACGAAAAGCACGTTGCCAAAGCCAAGCAGCTGGCCGTAACCTTCACCATTCCGCAAAACAATTCAACTCCCGTTGGCAACAAAAGCATCTACCTGCGCATAACCACCCCCGAGGGCAATCTGCTCAAAGGCAACGGCCAGACATTCAGCTTCGAAGGCACCACCCTTGAGGCCACAGCCAAGAAAGACGTTGAATATGAAGGCAATGAGATTCCCGGAGTAGTTATTTACTGGAACAATAATTCCACCCTCACCCCGGGCAGCTACCGCGTAGAACTGTTTGCCGACAACTACCGTCTGGCATCGCGCAACTTCGAATTATCGAAATGAGTGAAGAACTCTGGGTTCAGCTGACGGCCCCCAACGTAACTACCGCCCAGGCGCTGTTTAAGCTCTGCGTGGCAATGATTCTCGGAGCCAGCATCGGCTACGAGCGCAAGCGCAAGGGTCAGCCCGCCGGGCTGCGCACCTTTTCGCTCATAGCCATGGGCGCGTGCCTGGCAATGCTGGTGAGCATCTACGTCTGCCAGGAATACGTGGGACTGAAAAACGGCGACCCGGGCCGCATAGCCGCCCAGGTTATTTCAGGTATAGGCTTTCTCGGTGCCGGCGCCATTATCCAAGCCAAAGGCTCGGTGCGCGGCCTGACAACCGCCGCCGGAATATGGATGTCGTCGATAATCGGCCTGGCCGTCGGAGTAGGGCTCTACGTGCTCTCAATCTTCGCCACCCTGCTGATACTCTTCATTTTAGTTCAGCTCGAAGACATTGAAAAACGCCTCGAAATGGGCGCCGAAAGCCGCATTATCCGCCTCAAGGTCAGCGGAATCATAACCGAGTTGCAGCCCTATAAGGATATTTTGAAGCACCACGGCGGCACACTGGTCAACACCTACGTTGATTATGACTACACTGGCAGCACTACGCGACTTAACCTCGTGGTGTTGCTGCGAGAACACACCGACTACGTTACCCTTTTCGGCGAGCTGTCGAAACCCTACCCCACCGACTCCATTGCCATTGCCAACCAACTCTCATAACCTTTACAACCAATGATTGAATCACTGATTTCCGACCTTGCCTATATTATGCTTCTGGCGGCAGTTGTTACGCTGCTGTTCAAGTGGATTAAGCAACCCGTTGTGTTGGGCTACATAGTGGCCGGCTTCCTGGCCAGCCCCAACTTTGAGCCGCTGCCGTCGCTGACCACAGCCGAAAACATCGACTTCTGGGCCGAGCTCGGCATCGTAATTCTGCTCTTTACCCTCGGATTGGAATTCAGTTTCAAGAAGTTAATGAGTTGCGGCTCGTCGGCCATAATTACTGCCATGGTGGTGATTTTCGGCATGTTGTGTACCGGCTTTTTTATCGGCCACCTGCTCGGATTCAGCCATATCAACAGCATATTCCTCGGCGGCATGATTTCCATGCAGTCAACAACCATTATTATTAAGGCGTTGGGCGACCTGGGGCTGAAACACAAAAAATTTGCGTCGCAGGTGTTGGGCGTGCTCATTGTCGAAGACCTGTTTGCCGTGTTGCTCATGGTGGTGCTGTCGTCGATTGCCGTCAACAAAACGGTTCAGGGCGGCGAGCTGCTGCTGAGCACGGCCAAGCTGGTTTTCTTCCTTGTAATCTGGTTCCTGGTCGGCACCTACGTGCTCCCCACCCTGCTCAATAAGGTGCGCCGCTTTCTCAACGACGAAACCCTGCTGGTGCTCAGCATCGGCCTCTGTCTGGGCATGGCGGTATTCTCCGTGTCGTGCGGTTTCTCGCTGGCATTGGGCGCGTTCGTAATGGGCACGATTCTGGCGGGCACGAGCTACGCCGAGCGCATCGAACACGTTGTCAGCCCGGTCAAGAACCTGTTTGGAGCCGTATTCTTTATTTCGGTGGGCATGATGGTCAATCCGGCCGTCATCGTTGAATATTGGCGGCCGATTCTGCTGCTTTCGGGCGTGGTTATCTGCGGCGGCCTGCTGTTCGGCACCGGCGGCATGCTCCTTACCGGCCAGTCGCTCAAAGTGGCCATACAGAGCGGCTTCACCCTTACTCAAATCGGCGAATTTTCGTTTATCATCGCCACTCTGGGCACCTCGCTCGGAGTGCTCGACTCGTCAATGTATCCCATAATCGTTGCCGTTTCGGTAATCACCACGTTCACAACGCCTTATTTCATACGCATGGCCGACCCGGCATATAAGCTCGTTGCCAAAAACCTGCCCGAGCGCTGGAAGTTCCTGATCGACCGCTATTCGGAGAACAACACCCAGTCGGGCAGCGAAACCGGCCGCCTGTGGCAGGCAATTATCAAACGCTACGCCTGGCGCATGCTGCTCTACGGCATCGTTTTGATAGCCATAGTTTTGATTGGCAACCTCTACTTGCGCCCGCTGATTTGCGAGCTGATTCCCGGCTTCTGGGGCAGGCTGGCAAGTTGCGCCATCACCCTGACGGTTATGGCTCCGTTTCTGTTGGGCCTTACCTACCACTCTTCGCGCCGCTCCGAGCGCCAGATTCTTATCAATAACAACGCCCGCGCCCACGCCCCATTGGTGGCAATGACGGTTGTGCGTCTGCTCATCTGCGCCAGCTTCGTGGTCTACGTAATCGGCACCTATTTCGGCATCACGGCCGGTATAGCCTTCGGCATCACACTGTTTATCCTCGGCTTTATATTCGTGTCACACCGGGTGCGCCACCGCCTTGCGCGCATCGAGTCGCGCTTTCTCGACAATCTCAACGAGCGCGAACTGCGCCGCTCCGGCCAGAAGAACACGCTGGTTTCCGACATGCACCTGGCCTACGGTTCGGTGGGCTATGACTTCCCCTACGTGGGCGACCGCCTGTCGATCAGCAACGTCGGGCGCAAATATCATATCAACATAGCCTCGATTCAGCGAGGCGGCGAAATCATTCCGGTGCCCGGCGGCGACGAGCGCCTGTTTCCCGGCGACGTAGTCGGCGTTATCGGCACTGAAGAAAACATTTCCGCCTTCATGAACCAGCTCGAACTCGGCAGCGAGGCCTCGGAGTCAAAGTCGGGCAAGGAAGACGTCAAGTTCTCGTCGCTGACCCTGTCGCCGTCATCGCCCTTAGCAGGCAAAACCCTGGCTGAGGCCGACCTGCGCAACCGAAGCCATGTGCTTGTTGTTGCCATGGAACGCGACGGCGCCTTCATTCCGCTACGCCCCGAAGAAGCGTTCCGCGAGGGCGACACGATTTGGCTTGTTGCGCAGCCGAGCGTGGCAAAATCTCTTATGTGATTTTGTGAATTACTATTTTTTATTTAACTTTGCCAAAAATAAACTTTAAATCTCAATCATGAATATCAAAAAGATTGTGCTGGCCGCTTTGGTTATTGCCGGTTCAGCAGTGGCATACGCCGCTAACCCCAAGCCTTTTACGGTTCCTGAGGTAAGCTCATGGAAAGGTGGCAAAGGCTCGTTCGTACCCACCGAAAAGACCCGTATCGTTGCTGACGCCAAGAGCCCCGAAGCCCTTCAAATCGCCCGTCAGCTCGGCCAGGAGCTCACAACCCTTACCGACAC
>VIDP01697408.1_pt1 | contig 11421 bp, 4 predicted proteins | sample 5025131 | NCBI WGS metagenome assembly VIDP01 (sample SAMN11853144, study PRJNA449069) | gut metagenome | isolation source: stool from male vole | host: Microtus ochrogaster | place: USA:Florida | collected 2017
ACGACAAGGTAAGGCTTATGGCCTTCGCCACGAGTTGTCAGAAGGTTAGGGTGACTGTGAGCACATCAGAGGGAAGAATCCTTATGGATAAGGAAATTGAGATTTCACCCGAGGAGGTATGGGATGAGATTATCTCCGCACAGGGGATTGATTTTCAGGATCTTTCGGTGAAATTCGTTAAAGGAGGCCGTACAGTGCTGGAATGGCGCCCCGAACCGGATGAGATACGCCCCATACCGGATGCCGCGGAGGCTGCCTTGTTACCCGGAGAAATAAAGACAGTGGAACAGCTCTATCTTACCGGTCTGCATCTCGAGCAGTACCGCCACGCCACTTACTCTCCCACGGATTATTATGAGGAGGGTCTGCGCAGAGATCCCGATGACGTACGTTGCAACAACGCCATGGGTAAATGGTATATACGCAAAGGACGTTTCGGCAAAGCCCTGCCATATCTTGAAAAAGCCGTGAGAATATTACAGAAACGTAACCCTAATCCTTACGACGGGGAACCGATATATAATCTCGGTGTGGCTTTGAAAGCTCTCGGCCGATTTGATGAGGCCTACGCACGTTTCTATAAGTCTACCTGGAACGGTGGCTGGCAGGATGCGGGTTATTACGCATGTGCCCTGCTTTCCCCACGTCGCGGTGATTTCGAGGAGGCGCTCTATGAAGTCGAGAGAAGTCTGGCGCGAAATGTCAACAATCCCAAGGCACGTGCCTTGAAGACCGCTTTACTGTCGCGCTTGGGTAAAGTGGAAGAATTTGACAGATGGTGTGAGGAATCATTGCGGATCGATCCGTTCAATTACGGGTGTCTCTTCCTTTCGGGTAACACAGATAAGATGAATGAACTCATGCACGGTAACGCCCATAATTATGATGAGCTCGCTCTCGACTTTTGTGCCGCAGGACTGTGGACGGAGGCTGAGGGTGTATGGCAACTTGCAATTGAAGCAGGAGCTGTCACTGCCATGACTTATTATTATCTCGGACATGCACTGCTTCAGGCAGCCGGGGTGGAGACGGGGGAACTGAAGGATGAGATGAGAACGAAGGCTGTGAGTCGGTTTGCCGACGGTGCCACCGCCGATCCCTCTATGGTATTCCCGAACAGAACCGAAGCTATACTTGCACTCGAAGCGGCTCTGGAGATGAATCCGGAAGATGGAAACGCCCACCATTATTTAGGTAATATATTTTACGATAAGCGTCAGTATGACGAGGCCCGTAAACATTGGGAGAGAGCGGCACAACTTCATCCCGAATTCCCTACCACTTGGCGTAATCTCGCCCTGCTTTATTATAATAAACTGAATGATGCCGACAGAGCCCTTGAAGCTATGGAACGAGCCTTCGCGCTTGATGAGACAGATGCCAGGGTACTGATGGAACTTGACCAGTTGTATAAGAAACTACAGCGACCCCACAGTGAACGTCTTGCTCTTCTACAGAAACATGCCGACCTCACTGCTCTGCGTGACGACCTTGTGCTGGAGGAAATAACATTGCTGAATCAGACAGGACGCTATGAAGAGGCGATGCGGAAACTTGATGCCCATATATTCCATCCCTGGGAAGGAGGCGAAGGGAAGGTGCCTTTTCAATACCAGACGGCGAGAGTGGAACTGGCAAAGCGAGCTATCGGGGCAAAACAATACTATAAGGCGATAAAGCTACTCGAAGAATGTCTCGTATATCCCCGACATCTCGGTGAAGGAAAACTTTATGGCGCACAGGAAAACGATTTCTACTATCTCTCCGGTATCTGCTACCGGGCCCTCGGAGATGAGCAAAAGGCGAAGGAATGTTTCCGCAAGGCGACATCAGGTCCCACCGAACCGGCACCGGCATTGTATTACAATGACGCCAAACCTGACAAGATTTTCTATGCAGGCCTGGCATTGAGAGAACTGGGGGAGGAAGATAAGGCACGCGGCTATTTCAACCGTCTGACGGCCTATGGGAAACAGCACCTGCATGATGAGGTGAGAATGGATTATTTTGCTGTGAGCCTGCCGGATCTGCAGGTATGGGACGGCAGCCTTACGGAGATGAACCGTCTGCATTGCTTCTATATGTTGGCGCTCGGTTTCCGTGGCCTGGGAGACATGGACCGGTCTGAACGTTATCTGAAAGAGGCGGAGACCATCGATGTGAATCATCAGGGATTGCAGGCATTGCGCACCCTTATGAAACTCTGAGCGACTCCGAACTTCAGGACGTAAAGTTTTATTTTGTCGGGAGGAAGACGAAGCACACCGCAGCGACGAGACAGATGAACGCCGCTATATGGTTCCAGTGGAGTCTTTCTCCCGAAAAAAAGAACATGGCTATGATAGTGAACACGGTGAGGGTTATGACCTCCTGAATCACTTTCAGCTGGAACAGGGAGAAGGGACCTCCATTTTCCTGATAGCCGATGCGGTTGGCGGGAATCATGAAGCAGTATTCAAGCAGAGCCACACCCCATGATGCGAGGATGACAACAAACAGTGGCCAGTTTTTCGAGATACCGCTTGTCTGAAGACGAAGATGACCGTACCATGCGAAAGTCATGAATACATTGGAGATGATGAGAAGGAGGATGGTAACGAGTGATGCTTTCATTACTGTGATTTTGTAGTTGCGATATGCAGGGTCTGATTTTACATTTACAGGGGTTTCAAACCAAATACGAAAATCCTTGTTGAATTATTATGTATGCTGTGAAAAATAATATGTTTTCTTTCCTTGAAGTTATCCACGCTTCCATTTATGACTCAACAGACATACGATTCCAATGAAACTATTCAAAAAAACTTCTGCAAATGGAATGGCTGATACAAATCTTTCGAGAGAATCCTGTTATCCCTATTTTCCTTACCTTGGGACTCGGTTTCTGGCTCGGTAATCTCAGGTTCAAATCATTTTCTCTTGGTCCGGTCACGGCCACGCTAATCGTGGGAGTGATTATCGGACAGATGAACATCCCTATGTCTGACAGTGTGAAATCGTTGGCTTTCATGCTGTTCCTTTTTGCCATAGGCTATAGTGTAGGCCCGCAGTTCTTCCGCTCGCTAAAGGGGGAAGGGTTGAAACAGATAGGCTTTGCCGTGGTGGAATTTGTAGTGGTGATAGCTGTAACGGTTATTGTATGCCTGATCATGGGCTATAACAAGGGCATAGCGGTGGGTCTCTTCGCAGGAGCCCAGACGGTGTCGGCCACCATAGGTGTGGGCTCAGACACAATACGTGCCCTCGGATTGCCACCCGAGGAGGCTAACAAACTGATCAGCTATATTCCGGCCTGCTATGCCGTATGCTATGTCTTCGGCACAATCGGCACAGCCTGGATAATCGCTAATTTCGGGCCCCTCATGCTCGGTGGCCTTAAGAAAGCTAAAGCCGAGACCGTTAAACTCGAAGAGGAACTCGACACCGGTGACTTTACGCCCGATCCGGGTCAGGTCAATGCCAATCGTCCCGTATCATTCAGAGCCTACAGGGTCGAAGCCGACTACTTCCGGAAATCACGCACAGTCAGGGAACTTGAGCAATATCTTAAATCGAAGCACCTGCGTCATTTCGTGGAACGGGTGCGTTCTCGTGGTGAGATATTTGACCCCGATCCTGAGGTGAGGATCCGTAGAGGTGATATCGTGGTGCTCAGTGGCCGTCGCGAGAGTATCGTGCAGGATGCGCATTGGATAGGCCCCGAGGTTACTGACCATGAACTGATGACTTTCGGAACCGAGAATCTGCCGGTGGTTGTGTCGAAATCAGGGGCTGCCGGTATATCGCTGGGTGAATTGCGTTCAAAACCTTTCATGCATGGAGTCACTATCCATAAGGTGGTGCGTAACGACATACCAATCCCTATGCGCCGTCAGGTGAAGCTGGAGAAAGGTGATGTCATAACCCTGATGGGTCTTCCCGACCATGTGGCGGTGGCAGTGCCTGAAATCGGCTACAGCGACCGTTCCACCTATGAAAGCGATATGGTATTCATAGGTCTTGGCATAGCCATCGGATGTCTTATCGGTGTCATAGTGATACTGTGCGGTGAGGTGCCTTTGACCTTGAGTACAAGCGGCGGCGCCATCCTTTCCGGGCTTACCTTAGGTTGGCTACGCTCGAACCGTCCTTCGTTCGGTCACATCCCGCGTTCCGTGGTATGGTTTATGAATAACGCCGGACTTAACCTGTTTATCGCTGTCGTGGGCTTGGCTGCAGGTCCGACTTTCATCAGCGGACTTAAGGAAGTGGGCGTGGAACTCTTTTTCATCGGTATACTTACCACGACGATTCCCCTCATTATCTGCATGTATATAGGCAACAAGATATTCAAATTCCCTGTGGCGGTGACATTGGGTTGTGTGGCCGGCTCGAGGAACGCTGTGGCGGCCTTGGGAGCCATTCAGGACAGTCTTGACAGCACAATCCCGGTGATGGGCTATACCGTCACGTATGCGGTCAGCAGTGTGCTGCTGATTTTTGCCGGTATCATTGTGCCGCTCCTGTGCTGAACCCAATAAGGTAAGCTCTCATACATCTGCATATAACATCTTAGTCTGAAGTAATCTCGGTATCTATTCGGAATAACATTGGCATCTTATTAATTATTAATAAGATGCCAATGTTATTAACAGGTTATCTACATAGGTGTAAATAAGTGTAGATATATGTAAATAACACAAAATAAATTGTAGATAACATAATAAATGATGTATATAAACTAAGTAAAAAATGTAGATAATACTATGAATTGTGAAGAAAACATGAAATTAAGTGTAAATAAATTGCTAAGGTAATGTAGATAATTATAAAGACTGATGTAGATAAATTTAGAGAGCGGCCTGACCATTAGTTTCGGTCAAGCCGCTCTCTAATGAGAGTATATTTACATAACGGTATTTATTCTGCCGGTTTGTCGGAAGGCTTTACGTTGAGTTTTACAACTGCCGGTTTAAGTCCCTTGGCTGATGCTGTGAAGATGACCGGGCCCGGTGTATTGCCGCTACGAACGATAGCTGTGGCGGCGCCGCTGAAAAGATCCATCTCCGGATTCTGGAAAGGTAGGATACAGGTGGGATCACCGTTGGCTGTAGCTTCAAACTTGCCCGCGCCCTTCACATTAAACTGCACACGACGGTTCTCTGTAGGAATGATGTTACCATCTTTGTCAGCTATCTGAACAGTGAAATAAACGAGATCATCACCGTTTGCTGTAAGTTCGGTGCGGTTGGGAGTAGCTACGAGGTGGTGTGGCTTGCCCGCCGTACGGATAACTTTCTCTGCTTTCGGATTACCGGCTCCGTCGTAAGCCACGACTTTCACTTCACCCGGTTCATATACAGTCTCATTCCACATCAGACGGTAACGGGTTTGCAAAGTAGAATCATTCTTTTCGCGCATACCCTGGCTTTTACCATTGATGAAAAGCTCAGCTTTCGGATAAGATGTGTAGACAAACACGGGAGTTATCTCTCCTTCGCGACCTTCCCAATTCCAATGGGGGAGAATGTGGAGGGTCTCGTCCTCTTTATTCCACTGAGAACGGTAGAGGTAGTAACGATCCTTGGGCAGGGAAGCAAGGTCGATGATACCGAATACAGAACTATGGCTGGGCCACGCGTCAGTATCGTATGGTGAGGGTTCACCAAGATAGTCAAAACCGGTCCAGACAAACTGTCCGAGCACCCACGGTTGTTCATCCATAAAGAAATCTATGTCGGGAGTGTTCGACCAGTCGCAGGTCTCGTTGTCATAGCTTGATGACTGATTGTCGGGATGAAGCACGGTGTTATGCTCCTTGTCAAAAGATACAGGGAAATGGTAAACGCCGCGAGAAGAAACCGTAGAGGCAGTTTCAGAACCGAGTATCAGTTTCTGTGGCAGGGTGGCGTAAGCTTTCTCGTAATGCTGGGGCTTATAATTGAAACCGGGTATGTCGAGGGCAGCTGCAAAACCGTTGTCGAGTACGGCACCAATCTGGTCCATACCACAGGTGACAGGACGTGTAGGATCGAGTGAGTGAACAAGATCCTGAAGCATGGTAAGTTCCTGTACGCCGTCAGGACCCCATTGGCTGGGTACCTCATTGCCGATCGACCACATCACGACCGAGGGATTGTTGCGGAAATGCTTCACCATGTTGGTGACATCTTTCTCTGCCCATTCAGTAAAGAATTTACCGTAGCCGTTAGGAGATTTCGGACGGAAACTCCAGTCGTCGAAAGGTTCTACCATAAGCATCATACCGAGTTCGTCGCAAAGCTCCACGAGCTCGGGAGCAGGCATGTTATGAGATGTACGGATAGCATTGGCTCCCATATCCTTGAGCAGTTCCACCTGATGACGCAGAGCGGTCTTATTAACTGCAGCGCCCAAGGGACCTAAATCGTGGTGATTACATACACCTTTGAATTTGGTTTCCTTTCCGTTGAGGAAGAATCCTTTCTCAGGAATATATTCAAGTTTGCGGATACCGAAACGGGTATCGTAGGAGTCCACCTGTTTGCCATCGACAGAAAGTGTGGTGCGTGCGGTGTAGAGCTCGGGTGTCTCGGGGCTCCAGAGTTCGGGATCTTTCACGAGGAAATTCTGTGTGAATTTCTGACCGTGTGCCACATAGCGTGTGTTGTTGGATGCAACCACTTTTCCTGCCGGTGAGAGAATATCAGTGGCAACCTCTACCCACTCGCCTTTACGTGCCCCGGCAATGTCCATTTCAAGATGCACGGAAGCCTCCTGAGGAGAGACAACGGGAGTGGTGATATAAGTGCCCCATGTAGGAATGTGTACACGGTCGGTATTTACGACATGCACATTACGATAGAGACCCGCACCGGGATACCAGCGGGAAGCACGTTCAAAATTCTCTAACTCCACTACCATGTCGTTAGCACCGGGTTTCACCGCGTCTGTCACGTCAGCATAGAAAGAGTTGTATCCGTAGGGCCAATAAGCCACGTCTTTTCCGTTTACTTTCACATGGGCATTGCTCATGGCCCCGTCAAAAACGAGGGTGATGTTACGGTTGGCTGTGTCAGGCACTTCAAAAGTAGTGCGATAGGTGCCTTGACCGATAAAGGGGAGTCCGCCTGTGCGGCCTGTCTTAACCGTTTCCTCCTTTTCACCGTTCTGTTCCACGGCTACTTTCTGGAGATCGTTTTCACGGTCGAATGGACCGTAGATAGCCCAATCGTGAGGTACACGCACCTGCTGCCACTTTGTAGAGGCTTCGGGGCGCCCTTTTGTAAATTCCCAACCGTCATTGAGTGTGGTCACTGTGCGCTCGGCGAGAGCGTTGATGGCGACGCTGCCTGTGAGCAGGGTGGCCAAGAGAAGTGTCTTTCTGTATGTCATCGTCTAATTTTGAGTTTTTCAATAATTAATACTTATATATTGTAAAATAGTAAGGTGTGTTTATTAATAACGTATTTTCTGATGTTTAAAGTATGCAGCTAATGAGCCGAAATCAGTAAATAGATGTTAAGGAGAGAAGAATTTTGGTTAAAGAACTATATTAACACGACAATAGGTGATAGTTGATGGGTAATAGTGAATAGATGATAGATAATAGGTGAGTGGGGTTAGGTAACGGTGAACAGGCCTGGGGGATACGTGATAAGTAATAGTTAATAATGAGTAGATGATGGAGTAAAGTAATGGTGAGTATGTAAAGGATAGTGAAGGTGTACAAAGAAAGAGAAAGCGATCGATTCACATCGACCGCTTTCTTATGTTTTCCATAATACTTTTTAAACTAACCTAACATCATGAAACGAGTAAATCATTGAATCTTTCTTTTATCATCTGATTTACGATATTATAACATCGCGGAGGTTTTTTTGGTTCATCCGGTTGTGATAAATTTTTAATAAATTTCAATTTTTATAACAACTTAGGAGTTAACGAATAATAATGAATAACTAACGAATAATAAGAATGATGGCTTTCCCTTATTTTTAATTTGCGGGGCATTGAGTTAAATTCGCTATTTTTGCGTATTAGTTTATATAATCATAATCTTTAATTTGAATAAAGTTTGGATAAAGGGTATTGTCATTATTAAATTTGAATGATGGATGGGATCATTCTTAAGATTATTAAGGATAGAAGAATCTGACTTTATTTTAATGATGATAATGATGTGAGTTTAATGATGATTATGATTTGAAATCTAACAGTTAAATCAATAGGAATAGATGAAATTATTTAAGAGCATAATTCTTTCGGCTGTTATGGGGTGTTGGATTTCTGCCAACGCTATTGAGCATCCCTCTCTGTTGTTTACTCCCGAGAGGGTGCAGGCTGCCTCCGAAAGGATAAAATCTGATCCCGTGATGAAAGATTCATGGGAGAAGATAAAGAAATCAGCTGATGAGCAGGTGGCAGGAAAGATGAACATTATGAAACTGGAATATCCGGCACTTGCATATCAGATTACAGGTGACCGCAAATATGCCGATGCTCTTAAGAAAACACTGTTGAAAACATCTGAAATCAAATCCTGGGGCGATAAGGAGATGCTGGCAAGAAATCCCTCCTGGAGAAGTGAGCTTCAAATGGCACACCGTGCTTTCCAACTCGCCATAGCGTACGATGCCATCTATAATCTACTGACCTCCGAAGAGCGTCAAAAGATAGCGGACGGCCTATATGATCTTGCAGTAGAACCTTTATTGGGGGACTGGATTCTGGAACCGACACGTATCCATTCCTTGAATTCAATGGGACATAACTGGTGGACCTCTTGCGCCGGTATGGGCGGTCTGCTTGCCCTTGCCATCAGTAATGAAAAACCGGAAGCTGCCAAAGCTGCGGATATATTGATAGAACTGCTCCCGGAATGGTTCGCTTTTAACGGTGATGTGATTCAGCATAAACCGAAATCGTTCGATGATGAGGGGGGAATGTATGAAAGTATAAATTATGCGAGTTTCGGTATCACGGAAGCTCTGCTATTCAGATTAGCTTACCTCAATTCTCATCCTGATGCGCAACTTGAGGAGATTGAACAGATGAAACTGTTAGCACCCTTTTTCTGTCATGTGGCTTATCCGCGTACAGGTCAGCTATACAGTATCAATTTTGGCGACAGCCATAAGAATGTTACCGGTGAAAGCAGCATGCTTCTCGCTTACGCTATGGGTAAGGAGACCCCGGAGACACTCTGGTATGCCTGTCAGATAGAACCCGGCCAGCACCGTGAAGGGTTCCCCACTATATTTCCTATGGGTTTCTTGTATACTCCTGATCTCTCCGGGGCTCCCGCTTCTCCCGATCTTCCACATTCTCATCTGTGGAAGGATTTCGGGTGGGCTACCATGCGCGACTCCTGGGAGAAAGATGCCACAATGCTTGCCGTAAAAAGCGGTATGACCTGGAATCATTCACATGCGGATGCCAATTCATTGATACTCTTCCATAAAGGAGTGGATATCATCAAGGATGCCGGAAACTGCAGTTACGGTAAACCTGAATACCGTGAATATTTTTTCCAAAGCCCTGCTCATAATGTAGTTCTGTTCAATGGAGATGGCCAGAAAACTTATCAGCAGTATCATGGCACCATGTTGCCCGGTTCTGTCAGCAATCTTGTCGACGGTGGTAATATCAAATATGTACTTGCAGACGGTACAGGTCCTATGAGTAATGTGTTTGACCGCAATTTCCGTCATTATCTCTGGATTGATGACGTGATATATGTGATAGATGATATTCATTCACATGAGCCGGGTCATTTCGAGTGGTTATGGCATCCCGGAGGTGAGGCAAAGAAAAATGGTTTTGACCTTGAAGTGACAAATGGTGATGCAGCTGTGGCAATAAGGCCTATATATCCTCGCCCTTTGGCTTACAGCAATTATGTGCATGATTATCCTGAGGATATGTATTGGGAAGTAAAGAAAGACCCGAAAGAGGATTTGTCGGGAGAAGAGGATTACTATTCATTTCATCTTCCCGGAAACACCGATAGAATTAAAGCTCTTACCGCGATTATTCTTAAAGACTCCCCTAAAGATAAAAATCTTCCCGTTATTGAACGTCGCGAAGGTAAAGACTGGATTGGCGTTAGGGTCAAGAAAAATGGAAAGGTGACTGATATCTATATCAATCAACTCGCCGATGGCAGACTCATGCATCTGAATTCATGGATTAATGCCGATGGTTGGGATACGGATGCCTATATGCTTGCCGTAAGTTATCCTGAAAATGGCGATGCAAACAATCCTGAAGAGGTGTTTATCGGTCATGGCAGCAGTCTTAAAAGGGGTGAGGATGTGCGTTATTCATCCCTATCGAAAATGAATGTGATTGCCAAAAATAATGGAGAGGCTCTTGACTTAAACGTTGTAGGGCAACCACGTGCTCAGATAAGATATAAGACCGGTGCCTCAGCCATTACTCTCAACGGAAAGAATATTTCTCCTGCCAAAGAGAAAGATATGGTTAAAATCAACTATAAAGCTCAAGTTTACGAATGAAAAGGTAATATAAGTTTGTGTGGCTTTCCAATCTTTCTTGGTAGACAGAGGAAGGAGTCATTGTTGCGCCTCTCTATGATATACATCGTGAAAGGTATGTAGTCTATTGGGATTCGGAGGAAGATTAATAATTCAGAAGTAAACTAAAATTCAGGCAAATATTAATAATTTGGAAGACCCTAAAACTATGACATACATAGAAAATAGGAAGCGATCGATTCACATCGACCGCTTTCTTATTTTTCCATAATACTTTTTAAACTAACCTAACATCATGAAACGAGTAAATCATTGAATCTTTCTTAGTATCATCTGATTTACGATATTATAACATTACGACAGTTTATTTGGTTTAAAATATTTTAATTTTTTTTGAGAAAACGCCCATTTTATTTCTTTTATCTTGAGGGATGATTGCCTATCAGGGTGATAAATAACCTGATGTGTTGGATATTGAATTTTAAAATTTATTTGGCTAAACAATTTTTGAGATATAGAAATAGTAAAGGATTTTGAATTTGTCTGTACCGGAAGGAAAAAGCTTAAGAAAAATAAAAAAAATTAAATTTATATAATCAGAAGTTAGGTTTGATTTAATTTGTGTAAATTTACACAGTTATGGCAAAACTATTGCATCTTCTCGTGGGTCACTTAGTGTTTTTCATAATTATTATTGCTTTTCACTAAATTAAATATCTCAAGAATTATGGTTAGAAATAAACGTTTTTATGGAATGTTGAGGCTCCTTACAGGCTTATGTCTTTGCATAGGTTTATGTTTTTGCGCTTGTAATGATAAAAATGCAAAAGAGGACCTTCCGAAAATCGATCTTGAGAAGGCAATCTCAATTGGGAAAACGGATAAGCTTGACCGTAAGGGCTGGAAGGTGGAGACGGTGCAGTTGGCTGAGACCGACAGTACTGTCTTGGGTTATATACAGTTG
>VIDP01437309.1_pt1 | contig 11415 bp, 6 predicted proteins | sample 5025131 | NCBI WGS metagenome assembly VIDP01 (sample SAMN11853144, study PRJNA449069) | gut metagenome | isolation source: stool from male vole | host: Microtus ochrogaster | place: USA:Florida | collected 2017
CTGACGTAGAGTATAGGGTCTTCATAATGCTTGAAGCGGAACATATCATGTCCGCGACCCATGGATTCTATTCGGCACGACAGTCGGTCGAGATTCTGGGGTTTTACGGCAAAAGTGTCTGTGTCGGAAAATCTATATTCCATGATGAGGCGCTCAAATTCTGTGTCACGCCAAAGTGGTCCCGCCAGACGTGGTGTCCATTTCCTTCTTGTGGAGTCGGCAAGCACATTTACCGTCACATTGACTCCTGCCGAGTCACGGCTCCAAATCTCTGTGGGGGAATATTTTCCCATGATTGTATCCGTGCCTAATCGGTTGCCTCCAATAAGTTCCGGGAAACTGACCCGGCGGGGAAGTGACACCCAATCTGACCACGAGAAATGATGGTTGGCCCGGTCTGAGACACTGTCAAGTCCTGAGGAATCGGTCCATTTATAATAAGACTTTGTCTTCAGCAGGCGAGCATCGGTCCAACCCTGATATTTCTTCTCCTTGCCAGTAGGAATCATGAAGTCTACCCATTTCTCACGGTAGAGCATAAGGGTGTCGGAAGAGGAGGTCATGGTGGAGAGTTCCCGTATATAACCAGTCAAGTGGAGGATGGGACGGTGCTTGGTATCGACCTTTACCTCGGGCAACTCAAATGGTATCGGCTCCAGTGGCGCGGTGACGTTAGCTGTCGGTGCAGCGGAAGAGATGGCTGCGCAGACTGCTATGAGGGGAATTGCCATATGGAAAGCACTTGACTTCATGTGGCAAAATTATTAAAAGTTGGTTAATGGAGCAACTTATTACTTTTCTTTTAACTTTATTTAAGTCGAAAAAGTTAGTGGGAGACGGCTCGGCGGAGGCGAGGACGCCTCCATTCCACGGCTACGCAGTATTTGGATACTATGGCTTTACACTCGAAAAAGTTAGGGGGAGACGGCTCGAGGCGGTTAAAAACCGCCTTCCCATTTACTATGCATTCTGAAGAGCCGGCTGGGAAGCCGGCGCTCCATACTACCTATGCAATTGGAATCTATAGTCTTCGAGGGGATGGCCGTTGAAGAGGGATTGGCCGGCGGGGGTGTTTTCTATGGTGAAGGGGGTGGCGGAGGTGGGGTGGATGGTCACTTTGTCGAAGAGGGGGGTGCCTACCCAGTATTCAGGGAGGCCTGGACAGACGGGATAGAAACCCATGGCGGAGAAGACATACCATGCCGACATCTGGCCGGCGTCGTCATTTCCTGCCAAACCTCCTGGGATATCCTTATATTCGGTGTCCATGATGTGCCGAATCCACTTGGCGGCTTTGTCCGGACGACCTACCGCATCATATAGAAATACTATCTGATGGCAGGGTTCGTTACCATGCCAATAGCGCTTCAATTCAAAAAGAGAATCGAGCTTCGCCTCTACCCTCTCTTTGCCTCCCAATAACTCTATCAAACCCTCGGGATCATGAGGAACATACCAAGTATAGTGGCAAGGTGCTCCCTCGGTGATGAAGGAATTAAAGGTAAAGGGATTTATGCTATCGGCCCAGCTGCCGTCGGCATACCTTCCATTGGCATACCCGAGTTTTGGGTCGATGACATTCCTATAATTTTTCGAACGTTTCTCAAGAATCTCCGCATCCTCATCATGTCCTAAATATCGGGCAAGGCGGGAAAGGGCGAAATCATCATAAGCATATTCAAGAGTGCGCGAGGTCTGCTCCTTCTTATGGAAGGCATCCTCTACCCCATCCTCCATGGGAATATATCCATATTTCAGATAGGAATCAAGAGCTCGGCGACCCTTGCCATCCACATATTCCTGACGCGTAGCCGGACTCTCAAACGCATTCTTGCGAAGATAGGCATAGGCTTCCTCCACGGGAAAATCCGTCACACCCTTTGCCACAGCATCCGCAATGGCGGCAGCGCAATGGTCGCCAATCATGGCTGCCGTATAACTGCCCCAACATGGGAAGATAGGCATCCAACCACCTTGGCGCGCTTTAAGCACAAGCGAGTACATCATATCGGCACTGCGCTTTGGGTCGAGTATGGTGATGAGGGGATGCCCAGCTCGGTAGGTGTCCCACATCGAATAGTCGTCATAATAATCGCGGCCCGGCTCCATTTTCAAAATCTCGCCATTTCCTGCAAACGACACATAGCTTCCATCGACATCGCTCACCACGCGCGGAAGCAACGAGGCTCGATAGAGGCTGCCATAAAACTTACCCTTATCCTCATCAGAGCCACCTTCCACCTCGATTTTACCGAGATGAGAATCCCATATTTGCGCAGTCTTCGAACGGACGGCGTCAAAATCGGAATCTCGCAACTCATTTTCAAGGTTCAGAATGGCTCCATCAAGGGAGGTAAAGCTATTGCCGACCTTCACCTCAACAGGACTCCCCTTCCTCGTGCGGAAAGAGATATAGGCTCCTATGCCTGGAGCACCTTCAGCCTTGGCACTCCCTTCGTAGACTTCATCGCCACGGAACACACCCGACGACACCACATCAAGGTCTTCGGGATAGCGCACCACAAACCAACCGGAAAAACCAGCTGGTTCACCCCAACCCTGATAAATACGGTGTACGGGATTGCATCCACGAATCTCCCGCTTAAGAGTATCCACCTCTATCCATCCGGCACCTTCATCCGTATTGGGATTGACCACAAGATGACCTATGCCATCGGCATCATAGGTAAAGCGAAAAATACCAGAGCGCGAAAGACCCGTCATCTCAGCTTTCAAACCTTCATCAGGAAGAGTGACCGAGTAATAGTCGGGACGAGCTATCTCAGAATCGCGGTCGAGTCGCGAGGCACGTGACAATGGGGAAGTACGCAGTTTCCCGCCCAAAGCCGCCAGCGACACACTGCCGTAGTCCTGGGTGCAACCGCCCGAAATCCAATGGCTGGCACGGAAACCCTGCAGGTCGGTGTCGGCATAATAATATGGAGCGATGCATTTTTCCTCCGTGTCGCGTGTCTGGGGAGTCCATAGGGTCATGCCGTGTGGGACACAGACAGCGGGAACTGTCTGGCCATGCTCCTCTGAGCCTTTGCCGAAGAGACCGGCGGTCATCGTGGTGGCTTCGGCGGTACCTACGCGGGTGTCTACTAAGTTTATTAGGGAGAGGAATATTAGTAAGAGGGAGTTCATGATAAATGGGAAATGATAGGGTCATCGAAAAAGTAAGGGGGAGACGGCACGGCGGAGGCGAGGACGCCTCCGTTCCACGGCTACGCAGTATTGGCCGGCTGTGAACCCGGCACTCCATACATTGGCCCGGCTGGTAAGCCGGGGCTCCATAACTATTTGCCGGTGAGGAGGGATTTGAGGTCGTGGAGGACGGTCAGGGACTGGAGGGGGGTTAGGTTGTCGATGTCGAGGGTCAGGATGCGGTCGCGGATCTGGCTCAGAAGGGGATCGTCGAGCTGGAAGAAGCTGAGCTGGTAGCCGTCGCGCTGACCCGCAATCTCACCGAGTTTTCCTTTCGCCACGCTATCGACACCTTGATTTCCCTCACTGCGTGAGGCCGCCTCAAGACGCTCGAGCACCTGGTCGGCACGTTTTACAATCGATGGAGGCATGCCCGCCAGTTTCGCCACATGTATACCGAAAGAATGCTCCGAACCACCCTTGACAAGTTTGCGGAGGAAGACCACCTTTCCCTTTATCTCCTTCACCGACACACTCCAGTTGTGGATACGCTTAAACGACTTCTCCATCTCATTGAGTTCATGATAGTGAGTTGCGAAAAGAGTCTTCGGCGCATAACGGCCGTTTTCGTGGATATGCTCCACTATCGACCAAGCGATTGAGATGCCATCGTAGGTAGATGTGCCGCGTCCGAGCTCATCGAAGAGAATCAGGGAGCGACTGCTCATATTGTTGAGGATAGAGGCAGCCTCGCTCATCTCCACCATAAAGGTGGATTCGCCCGAAGCAATATTGTCGCTTGCGCCCACACGGGTAAATATCTTATCGACTATACCTATCCTTGCAGACTCGGCAGGCACAAACGAACCCATCTGCGCCATAATCACGATGAGGGCAGTCTGGCGAAGGAGAGCTGACTTACCACTCATATTTGGGCCGGTAATCATCAAAATCTGATTGACATCGCAATCGAGGCGGACAGTATTTGATATGTAGGGTTCGCCTGGGGGAAGGCGTTTTTCAATCACCGGATGTCGACCCTCCACGATATCAAGAGATGTGGAATCATCCACCACCGGACGCACATACCCATTGGAAGCCGCGGCATCCGCCATGCTGAGAATAAAATCGATCTCAGCGGCTGCATTGGCACTTCTCTGCATAGGGGCACATGCCTGGGCAAGATGATCGAGCAGACGGGAATAAATCTCTCCCTCTATCTGCGCTATTCGGTCGGCGGCAGTCAGAATCTTCTGCTCGAAATCCTTCAGTTCCTCGGTGATATAACGCTCCGCGCTGACAAGAGTCTGTTTCCTTATCCACTCAGCCGGCACCTTATCCTTATGCGTATTCCGCACCTCTATATAATAGCCGAACACATTATTATAGCTTATCTTCAGCGATGTGATGCCGGTACGCTCTATCTCGCGGGCACAAATGGCATCGAGAGCGGCACGCGCATTCTTATGCAGACCGCGGTATTCGTCGAGTTCCTTTGAGACTCCCTCCGCTATAGCCCCACCCTTGTTCAAGAGCGCAGGAGCATCGGGAGCGATAGTAGCGCGAATCATCCCCAGATACTGATCAAGGGATTGCATCTCCTCCGCTATCCTCACTATCTCCGGGCAGTCGGCACCAGAGAGCGACTTCTTAAGGCGCATACATCCCTCCATCGAGGTAGCCAGCGAAAGGAGGTCGCGCGGTTGGGCGCGTCGGTTGGCCGCCTTGCCTATCATACGCTGCATATCCCCTATCGCCTGCAGGCAATTGCGCGTATACTCGCGGCGGTCGGTGTCACGGAAAAAGAAATCCACCATAGCATGCCTCCCATTTATCTTCTCGACGTCGAGAAGCGGAAAGGCAAGGTTTGTGGCAAGAAGGCGCGCACCCATGGGGGTCACCGTATGATTGAGCACGCTGAAGAGAGTGATACCCTTGGGGCCAGAAGCCGAAGTGGTCAGTTCAAGATTGCGCAGAGTGAAGGGGTCCATACGCAGAAAGCGCTCGCTGTCGATGCGTGATAGAACCGTGATATGAGAGGTATTGGTGTGCCCAGTGATATCAAGATAATAAAGCAAACTTCCAGCAGCAATCAACGCAAGCGGCATCTCATCGAGACCGAAACCTTTAAGAGTAGCAGTCTGAAACTGCTTGAGGAGGCGCTCGCGGGCCGAATCCTCTGTATACACCCAGTCTTCCATATCGAACACCGGGCATTTCCATGAAATGAGTTCCGAGCAAAGTTCACGTGTGCCGTTCATACGCAACAGTTCCTTGGGAGCGAAAGCCGAAAGGAGTTTGTCAATTTCCTCTGGAGTAGTCTCCGCAGCAAGAAACTCACCCGTAGTGATATCAAGGAAAGCGATACCGGCTCTCACCGGTTTTCCCTTACCCGTACGTTGGAAATGCACTCCGGCGAGGAAATTCTTTTCCGTGCCCTCCATCGAGGCATCGTTGGTGTTGACACCGGGAGTGACGAGTTCGGTAATGCCGCGCTTCACCAGTTTCTTGGTAAGCTTAGGATCCTCGAGTTGCTCGCAGATAGCCACACGTTTTCCGGCTCTAACCAGTTTCGGGAGATAAGTGTCGAGGGCATGATGAGGGAAACCGGCGAGTTCCACCGATTGGGCCGAGCCGTTGGCGCGGCGGGTGAGTGTTATGCCGAGTATAGAGCTTGCCTCGATAGCATCGTCGGAGAAAGTCTCGTAAAAGTCTCCCACGCGGAAAAGGAGTATTGCGTCGGGATGCTTTTTTTTCATCTCGAAATACTGCTTCATGAGGGGAGTCTCTACTATTTTTGCCATTATTTAGTCTTCAGTCTTTAGTCTTCAGTCTTCAGAGGAAACCGAGCCACAGGCTCGGACACCTAAACAAACAGGGACTTGTATATACAACTAAGATTTAATTCTCAATTCAAAATTTTCAATTCTCAATTCTTGAGGGGGAAGAGGGAAAGCATCCAGGTGGACATGGCCACGTAGATGAGGAGGCCCACCACGTCGTTCATAATCTGGATGAATGGGCCGGTGGCGAGGGCGGGATTTATTTTCATCTTCTCGAGGGTAAGGGGCACTAAAGTGCCGAAGACCGTAGCGAAGATCACCACGCAGAAGAGTGAAGCCGCCACTGCGAAGGAGACGGCATACATGTGAGGCTGCGTGAAGAGTACATATATAAGCACCACAGTGCTTATGACCACAGCGTTGAGGAGGGCCACCAGGACTTCCCTTCCTATCTGCTTCCATGCGTCTTTTATTTCCAACCTACCGTTGGCAAGACCTTGCACCACGATTGCAGAGGCCTGAACACCGACGTTACCACCAGTGCCACCAATCAGCGGGATGAATATGGCCAGGGCAGTGACTGCAGCAATCTGCGCTTCAAAACCTGTAAGGATAACTGAATTTATGATACCACCTATTATACCAATAAGGAGCCATGGTATGCGGGCCTTGGTCTGTGCGAACACTGAGTCGTCGACATCTACGTCGGAGGAGATACCTGATGCCAACTGATAGTCACGTTCCGACTGCTCACGCACCTCGTCCATGATGTCGTCGACCGTAATCTGGCCGGCAAGACGGCCGATGGAGTCGACTACGGGCATCGCCACAAGGTCGTATTTCTCAAAGTCGATGGCTACCTCGTCGATGGGGGTATCGGTGTGCACCTTGACGGGGTCGGACTGCATGACGTGTTTTATCTTCGACACCGACGGGTCGGTAATCATCTTCTTAAGGGGAAGGATACCCTTGAGGCGGTTGTCATCGTCGACCACATACACATAATATATCTCGTCGAGGTCAGCGGCCTGGCGGCGCATTTCTTTGAGGCACTCCGGCATGGACCAGTTTTCGTTGACGGCGATATACTCGGTGCCCATAAGGCCACCGGCGGTGTCCTCGTCATATTGGAGGAGGTCGACGATATCTCCGGCCTGTTCCATATCGTCGATATGTTGGATTACCTCTTCTCGGTCTTCCTCATCGAGTTCCTGGATAAGGTCGACGGCGTCGTCGGTGTCAAGTTCGTCGATAAACTCACCGATTTGTTCGGGCTCCATATGCTCGATGAGTTTCTTACGGTCTTCCTCATCGAGTTCCATAAGGACGTCGGCCTTCTTCTCCTTATCGTCGATAAGGTTGAAGAGCCATTCCGCTTGCTTGATGTTAAGTTTGCGCAGAAGTTCGGCGATATCGGCCGGGTGCAGGTCTGCTATCTCATGGCGAATGCCGGCAGCGTCGTTGCTATCGGCCATATTTTCGATTCTTTCGATGTCTTCTTCAGTGAAATCCTTCATAGAAGGCAAAGATAATCATTTTTTTTCAAAAATTGAAAAATTATTCCCACTTTCCTACATGAAAAATTAACTACTATCCCCATCCCGAGCCTAACAAATTTAGTTGAAAGTTACTGAATGTCGCGCGAAGGGGGGGGATTAGGCGCTGATCTTACAGCACAGAATGGAGAAGCATCACAGAAGTTAAGATGGAATTTTTTAGGTCATCAGGAGTGTTAAAATAGCCCAAAAACACCCATTTTAACACTCCTGATGGAAATTTTTGGGAATTTCAGCTATTCAGCATACATGTTCAACGAAGACCAGCGATAAGGGGTCAAGTAGGTGGAGGAGAGAGAATAAATTTGTAAATAACTTTGCATTATAGCGAGGTTTTTGTTATTTTTGCCAAAAGTTTGAGATTATGGAGCAAATGAGATATCCCATCGGAATGCAGACCTTCTCCGAAATCATTGAAGAGGGTTATACTTACGTAGATAAAACAGCATATATTAAGCCCCTTTTGAGACAAGGAAAATTTATTTTCTTGAGCCGTCCACGGCGGTTTGGGAAAAGCCTGTTTATTTCTACATTGAAGGCTTATTTCGAAGGTCGTCGGGAACTTTTCAAGGGACTGGCTGCTGACCGTATGGATATCGACTGGACACCATCGCCAGTACTTCGTTTTGACTTTAATAATGGGCAATATAAAAGTCCTGAAGGACTTGACGACAGACTGTCTTTTCATTTGGCAAGATATGAAAGGATGTTTGATATCACGCCCAGAATGGAGCATGATAGCGTATTGCGTTTCGAAAACCTTATAGAAGAAGTTTACAATAAGACGGGTAAGCGAGTAGTAATCCTTGTAGATGAATATGACAAACCGCTGACTGATTTAGACGATTATCCCGAACTGTTTGAAAAGAACCAGAGGTTGCTCAAGGGATTCTTCTCTAATCTCAAGTCGATGGATGAGTACATAAAGTTTGGGATGTTGACTGGAGTTGCGCGCTTCAGTAAAGTAAGCATCTTCAGCGACCTCAATAATCTTGAAGACATTTCTATGATGGAGGAGTATCAAGAACTATGTGGTTGGACAGAAAAGGAACTCGTCGACAAATTCAATCCTGGCATTGAAGTATTGGCTAAAGCGAGAGAAGAGGACTTTGATACTACCCTAAATGAGTTGCGCAACTACTATGATGGCTACCTCTTCAGCAAAAAAGGGTCAAGACTTTATAACCCATACAGTGTCTTGCGGGCATTGAATTCAAAGCAAATAGAACCATATTGGTTTGAGACAGGCACTCCGACTTTCATTGCAAAGAGGATAAAGAAATACGGAATTGATCCGGATTCTCTCAACGGACAGCAACAGACCTACAATAATCTGACGACCGCTGGCGTGGGGAGCGACAACATCGTAGGACTGATGTTCCAGACTGGATATCTCACCATCGAAAGTTATGATCCTCGCAGGAAAAGATATACTCTCGGATTTCCGAACTATGAGGTAGAAGTGGGGTTTGCAGAAAATCTCCTCCCTCTGTACGCTCCAGCTACCAAGAAGCTGGACAGTCCCTTCAATCTTGAAAAATTTCAAGATGACTTGTACGACGGTGATCCGGATGCTTTCATGATGCGTCTTGAGACTCTCTTCAAGGACCTGCCGGGAGAAGACCACAAGGAGTCTACATATCGGGCTTTGACATATCTTCTCTGCGTCCTCTCAGGCACGGAGGCCCAACCAGAAAGACATTCTTACAAAGGACGCAGCGATTTGGAAGTGCTGACACCCGACTATGTCTACGTATTCGAATTCAAATACAACAAAAGCGTCCGCGAAGCCATGGACCAAATCCACTCAAGGGATTATGCCGGCAAATACGCCATGGACTCCAGAACAGTCTATCTCGTCGGAGCCAACTTCAACGAAAAGAAGGAAGATCGCTGCCTCGAATACGAAATCGAAAAGCTGAAATAGCAACCGGTCGACTCTCAAATACTAAATAGTAAGGGAGGCCCGAGTAGCCAGCGGGTTGGGATGCTGGGGTTCTTATACAGATATGAATTAGATAAATCAACCTTAGATCTATGAAACTTAGACCATTCTTTTTATTTATGGCAGCTGCCTGGCTCTCTGTGTCGGCACAGGAGTATCAAGTGGCAGTAAGTGAGAAAAACGAGCCGATGACTACCGGACAATATGCACCTACTTGGGAATCGCTTGCTCAATATGAAGTGCCAGATTGGTTTCGCGATGCAAAATTCGGTATCTGGGCGCATTGGGGTCCACAATGCGTGGAAGGAAGCGGCGACTGGATGGCCCGGTCGCTCTACATCGAAGATTCCAAAGAATACAAGCATCATCGCGACAATTATGGTCACCCTTCGGAATTTGGATTTAAGGATGTGCTTCCCCTATTCAAGGCTGAAAACTGGGATCCAGACTATTTGGTAGGACTATACAAGAAGATCGGAGCAAAATATTTCTTCGCTCTCGGCAACCATCACGACAACTACGATCTCTGGGACAGCCAATATCAAGAATGGAATTCCCAAAATATAGGTCCTCACAAAGACATCCTCGCCGGATGGGCTGAGGCTTGCAAAAAGTATGACATGCCATTCGGCATAAGCCTTCATGCCGACCATGCTTGGAGCTGGTATGAGCCATCCCGACGTTACGACCGCAAGGGAGATAAGGCAGGAGTTCCTTACGATGGACGTATCACTAAGGAAGAGGGAAAAGGAAAATGGTGGGAAGGTCTCGACCCGCAGAAACTATACGCACAGGATCATCCTGACAGCTACGGCACATGGGCAGATGGCATGATCCATACCCAATGGGCTTGGGGAAATGGAGTGGCGATCCCCACTCAGGAATATGTATCCAATTTCTACGACCGTACCCTCGATGTGATCAACCGCTACAATCCCGACCTACTATATTTTGATGTAACTGGAGTACCATTCTATCCAGTGAGCGATGCGGGCTTGAAGATTGCCACTCATTTCTACAATCACAATCTTGATGTCAACGGAAAGAAAGACTTTTCGGCAGTGATGTTTGGCAAAATACTCAATGATGTCCAGAAAGAGGCTTTGGTATGGGATGTAGAACGTGGTGCGCCAAACAATATTCCTGAAAAACCATGGCAAACTTGCACCTGCATCGGAGGCTGGCACTATAACGATGATTTTTATAACAACAACTGGTATAAGTCAGCAGCCCAGGTTGTGAAAATGTTGGCAGATGTGGTCAGCAAAAACGGCAACCTGCTTCTCAGCATTCCCCTACGTGCCGATGGCACATTCGATGAAAAAGAAGAGGAAATCATCAATGGAATTGGGGATTGGATGGCTGTCAACAGCGAAGCAATCTATTCCACCCGTCCGTGGCATATTTTCGGCGAAGGTCCGATTGCAGACTCCGACATAAAACTGAATGGACCAGGATTTAATGAAGGTTCCTACACTACGGCCTCATCTGATGAAATACGCTTCACCCAGACCCCAAAGCATCTCTATGCCATCTCGCTGGCATGGCCCGAAGACGGAGAGATTGTAGTGAAGTCTTTGGCAGAAGATTCCGACTATCACAAGAAAAAGATTGCTCAGGTAGAACTCCTCGGCTATGGAAAAGTGAAATTCTCACGCGACTCCGATGGCCTTAAAGTGCAACTTCCCGCTGATGCTCCAAAATCGGTCGCTCCCGTACTACGCATCCGCAAATAATATCCTTTAAATATCAATGGCCGCAACCTGAATAAATTCAGATTGCGGCCTTTATGTATGATATAGGCAGATTTACCTTTATTTATCTCCATAGTGTCCCTTCAAAGATACGACAGCAACTATTACTTTTTCATCCTCAATAGTGTAAATCATCCGAGAGCCCTTATCTATCCTTCGGCTCCAAAAGCCAGACAAATTTCCTTTAAGCTGTTCTATTTGCCCTGTGCCAGTAGTTGGATGTTCTTGTA
>VIDP01038089.1_pt1 | contig 11407 bp, 6 predicted proteins | sample 5025131 | NCBI WGS metagenome assembly VIDP01 (sample SAMN11853144, study PRJNA449069) | gut metagenome | isolation source: stool from male vole | host: Microtus ochrogaster | place: USA:Florida | collected 2017
AAATGAGTTATTAACCTCTTGCCTTAATCTTTTCTATCTCTTTTTGAATCCCTTTAGGGAGAGGTTCGGAGAGGTGTTTGTGACAAGCCATATCTTTTGAATACATTCTGGCGATGCAATAATTGACATGGTCGCATCCACAGCGATGATTGAGGTCTGCTTTCATTTTGTTGACGAAATCGGGCTCATTGAGAAGTGCGCGTCCCATCTGGACAAATTCGAAACCTTCATCCATAACTTTGTCTGCTCCCTGACGGTCGATTACACCTCCTACGTAGATGAGTGGCAGATTGAGTTCCTTGCGGAAAACTTTTGCATCCTCCAGAAAATAGAGAGGGGTAAATTTCTCTTTGGGAATCATGTATTTCCCCACCATCCTGACTCCATATTTCAGCCACAACTGCTTCATATAATGAGTCATGGTGAAGATAGGCATTTCTCCACGCATCACATACATTGGGGCTTTGCTGACAAATCCTCCGGAGAGCACCATGGCATGTACGCCATGTTTCTCTATCTCTTTGGCAATCGTGATGCAATCATCTATTTCGAGCCCCCCTTTGAAGCCATCGCGCATATTTGTTTTGACTATCACCCCCATGTCTGAGCCGGCTTGCTTCATCACCTCATCAAGACAAAGATGCATGAAGTGCATTCTGTTTTCCAGCGAGCCGCCGAATTCATCGCGGCGATGATTAGTATATGGCGACAGGAACTGAGAAATGAGATAGCCGTGTCCCGAGTGTACTTCCACGCAGTCGAAACCGGCATCGCGGGCTGTGTTGACAGCTACGCCGAAGTCTTTGGCGAGTTGCTTGAGTTCATCTTTTTTTAAGCCGCGGCAGATTGTGGGAGAATATAGGTTGAATCCGGTGTTGGGAGCAACGGGGATTCCTCCGGCGGTTTTGATATGCGTCATATTGCCGCAATGACCTATTTGAATGGAGGCTTTTGCTCCACGCTGATGGATGCCGTCGGTGATTTCGCGCAGGGAAGTGATGATTTCCGGGCGAAGCCAGAGCTGAGATTCAAACGATAAGGCGGAGCGGCAGACGCCGGCGTATGCAAGAGTCGTCATTCCCACACCCCCTTCAGCCACGCTGAAATGATAATCACGCAATTGAGGGGTGGGATTATTATTTTTGCCCATTCCTTCGAAGGCAGCCGAGCGGATGGTGCGGTTGCGCAAAGTGACGGGTCCTATTTTAGCCGGGGTAAAAAGAGACATATCAATAAATTTTATATCTAACGTTGGAGAGATAGAAATTAAATTCTATTAATAGAGAAAGGGGAGAATATATTTTCGATTCAGATTTTTATATTCAGATCCGAATTTTTCGAGATATCGTTTGTGGGTCGCTTTTGCTCTTGGAGCGAGATTGGCGAAAGTCCAGACAGCAAACACCAATCCGGGAAGACTCCATGTCAGAATGGCGAATCCCACCCATTCGGTGAATTCTCCCAAATAATTTGCGGAAGTAACATATCTGAACATACCCCCTTTCGGGATATAATGGTTAGTATCTCCGGGCTTGCGAAGTTTTCTGATAATATGGTCGGAATAAATATTGATTCCCATTCCGATGAAAAATATCACTGTTCCCAAGATAAAGAGTGGGGAATAGAGCCATGCAACGGAATAAATTTCAGTGGGAGGATTCAGATAAAAAAACCATCCTCCGATCATATAGGCATTGAGCAGATTGAAAGTAACTCCGGAGAGGATTATGGATAAGGGCATTTTTGACTTCCCCTTAATGAGCATGGGGAAGATGAAGGAGCGCTGAAAATAATGGAGGAGGAAGAGGGAAGTCATGACGCAGATGGCAGGGTTTAAGCGCCGGGCTGCCGGGGCGAAAATCCACATAAGCAACATCGCTATGAACACGGGGGCTTCCATCAGCACCCATCCGAGACGATTATTGATCGACGAACCCCATTTCCGGTCGTAGGTTACTCCATATCCGGGGGTGATTTTTTGCAACACCATGAATACGATGCAAGCCAAAATAATCATGCCGCAAATGACGGAGTAATATATTATGTGAGAAAACATGAAAATCAGTTAATAAAGTCCAAAAATTGGAAAGGAGCGGAGAGTCGAGAAAGATTAGATATAGTATGCAACACAAAGTTACAAAAATATGTTGAAAAACAAAAAAAAGATTTCGCCGGTAGGCGAAATCTTTTTTTATTAAGACTAATTAAAGTCAGATTATATAAGGTTTGAAATTATCTTACCACAACTTTTCTTGTTACGTCGCCACAAGTTACTACGTAGATACCGGCTGCAACTGAATAGTGAGCTTGAGCAGATCTTACGTTGGTGTTCACCATAACTTTGCCGTCAGCAGCAGTGATTGTGATGTTTTCACCTTCGAAGCCGTCAACCCTGATTTCACCCTTACCTGAGTAAATTGCCTGAGTGTCGGAGATGTTGTCAACACCGGTAGCGGCAATGCGAACAAGATTTGATTTGGCACCGGCAATCACACGATTGTCATAATTGGCGTGAGCGAGCACATAATAAGTGGCTACCTTGGTTGAATCCCAAGTCTTATCGGTGAATCCGGGAGTCTTGAGGTCATCGGCTACCAATACCGGTTCGCCGCTGTCATCAACACGATAAACTGAATAGTGGTCGATGTCGTAAGCGAGTTTCTGAGCGGGAGTGAAGGTGATGTCGTCAAGAAGGATTGCGATGCCATCGTAAGAAGAATATCTCAGGGCAAAGTATTTATCTTTGGCAGAAAGTTTATATGAGATTTCTTCCCATGCTTCGCTACCAACCTTGCTCTTCGGAGCTTGCTTGCGGAAGTTTCCGTTGCGAGTTGAAGAAGTGCTCGTGGGGTCGAGATAGTCACCTGTTTCAGAAGTCCAGATTTCAAGATATTCCGTATCACTTGAAGAAGGAGTTGAAACCCAGAATGAGATTTTGGTTCCGCCTACAACTTCAGGAGAAACGAGCCATTTGCTTGATTGCTTCGGAGTGTCTTCCTGATCATACCATCCGGCGCGGGCGATGAGCACCTGTTTGCCTGAATGAGGAGCCATTCGTGTATCGTTCATCAACTTGAGGTCTTCCATATTGACCACGGTCCAAGCCTGCTTCTTTTCGTAGTCGGGCCATTCGATAGTGAGGGCACCGTTGCCGATTGCGATGGGATAAAGGTCATCGCCGTTTACATTCTTGAATTGACCGAGTTTATCAGTAACCTGATAGGGTGTCAACAAATCGAAGTTCTCGAAGTCGCCATATTCACCTTGCGGAGCAGACCATGTCAATTCGACTTCGTCATCAAGGGGAGTGCCGACAAGATCGGTTACGACGGGCACACCAGAATTTCTCATTTGGAGAGAGATTTTCTTAGTGTTATTGTTGGTGTTGTCATCCTCGTCACATTCAATTTTTGCAATGATTTCTACTGACTCTCCGTTCATGAAGTCACCGTTTAATTCAAATTGGACTTCGTGTTCGAAGAATTGATAAGGATTAATCATCGGCACGGGAGTTTCGCTTGAAGCGATAGTCTTGCCTTCGCTGTTGACAGCGGAGATAATCAAATTGCCTGAAGTACGTTCGCGACCTGCATTTGCAACTTTCACGAAGTAAGTTGCAGTTTCGCCCGGAGTCGCTACTGCGAGACCGTTAAGATCAGTAATCTTAAGGTCGTAGTTCAGGTCGGGATAAATCTGATAATTGTCGATGACAAGATACTCGTTGGAGTGTAATTGTTCACCCTTGAGCGGACAGCCGATGCGGATTTGAATCCACGGGCAGTTGTTGAATTCAGCCGGGAGCGGGAGTTCATATTCCACCCATTCACCCTTTGAAGGATGAGTGAAGCGATATTCACCGATCAATTGCTCTTCCTCTTTTTCAAAGCGACGGCCGAAGATTTGCATAACTTCAGGAGCGTGAGAATAATCCCATACGCGAACACTTACCATGGTGCGTGAGATGCCTGAAGTCGTAACTTTCGGGAGCACGGCGCGGCTGTCGGTGATGATGCCTGTGCAATAAGCGATAAGACCTCCTTGAACAAACTTGGGGTCATCGATTCCCGCACCGTCCATGCTGGAAACGTTGGTCACTTCAGATTGAGAAAATTCTCCATCCACGAGGAAGCGATAAGGACTGAAATCGAATCCGGTGCTGTTGAATTCTTCTTTGACGGGGAGTTCGTAGGGCACACCGATTTCGTCTTGATAGAAGATTGAATAGCGTGATTCGCCTGCCTCATTGTTTGCTGAAGAACCTGCAAGAGTAGCCTCCTGTTTGAGAGCTTGGTTGCCGAAAGGCTTGAAGTCATATTTACATTCAGTGGTCTTGTCAATATAAGAGAGAGCGATGCCGCTGCGGACATAGAACTTGTAGTATAGTTCATCGACATTTACCACACCGTTGTTTTCCCCAATCGCACCGGGGGCATCCCAAGTGTAGTGCATGGTCAGGTTGTCGGCAGATGCTGTGGCCTTGATGTTGGTCGGACACAATGGAATGTCTATGCCCACATAATTGCGGTGATAGCGGGTGTATCCGTCGCCTGCTTCATTTGAAGGAGTAATGGCAATGTTCACGAAGCCCGGGAAGTCGACACCGTGGGGCACGATGATAGTCTCGCCCGGTTTGCCGGTGCCTGTCTTTTCAATGCCGTTAGCCACGACTTTGAGGGTTATCACCTGGTCGGCGGGAAGCGGTTTGCCTGTGATGTCAAGAGTGGGCAGAGTTGCTTCAACATCGAAATAGTTGTAACCTTCCGGGTCAGGAATAACGGTTACTTTGGTTGGGTCGGCAGGGAGTGAGTTGCTCTTGCCGTCGACAACTTTCACGTTGAAGTCGTTGACCAAGACACCGAATCCGGAGGGATCCGTATCCTTGGTGGAATTGATGCGCATTGCGATATAATAATCGCCGGGTTCTTTCACCGCAAAGTTATATGACTTGTGCTGGAAGCCATCGTCGGTCATATAATAGTTGTCTTTGTAGATGCACAAGCCGGAGAGCATTGCCTTTACAGTAGGCTCTTTGGCAAGATATAATTCATAACTTTCGCAAGTCGTGTAATCAAGCATCAGGCCTGCGATGTCGAAATCGATAGAATAAAGTTTCGATGCGTCCGGGAAGTTGATGAGCGGGAAAATCAACCAGTCATCAGCTGCGTTCATATAGCCGACGCTCATTGCCCAGCCATACATGTCAGAGCCCTTGTCAGCTGTTTCGTCAGTCCAGAACCACATTCTGCCGTCTTCATTGTGGTTGATGACGCGATACATGTCTTTTTCAACGCTTGTCGGTTTTTGGAAGAACGGAAGATTGATGGCTGAGCCGAATACTTCTTTGAGAGAAGTCTTGTCGGATGCGTGATTGTGAGACACAGCCTCCACACTGAATTCACATACTTTCTGAGCATCTTTGGGCTCAACTACGTATTGTTCTTCAGTGATGGGCGCATCATTGAGCTTCTTGCCGTCGAGATAAACATTATAAGTGATGTCATCTGCATCAACAAAGCCGTTGTGCATGCCTATTTCACCCGGGCGTTCCCAAGACAAGGTATTTCCTTGGAGAGTCAGGTATTCGGGAGATTTTGGAGCGTCATAACCGGTGTAGAATTCAACAGTGCGTTTCGGGCTTGCAAATTCGCCGTTGTAAGACACTATTTCAAGCACGTGGCTGCCTTCTTCCAAAGTTACATCAAGAGAAACGGGGGTAAGGGCTTTTACGTTCTGGTTGTAATATTCCTTACCATCAATGGTAACGACCATCTTAATGGGAGTCTCTCCGAGTTCAACGCCTGCGTAAGTATATTCAGGAGAAGTGAAAGAGATTTTACCTGTGAGGTTTGCTTTGGTGAAGTTGACATTCACTTTGCCCACAACTTCGGGTGCATCGGGTTCTGCGAAATCATCAGTCACGAAGAGTGAAGCGATATAGGGTCTGAAGGATTCAGCCAGCAGCGGACCTTCAAACACCTCGAAAGTCTCGGGATGAACGTAAAGCAAGCGGTTTGCACGCAGGAAATTGTCGCGATATACCATCAGGAACATTTCGTCGGCAGGGCTGTAGACGAGAGGAGTGGTTACGCCTTCTTCAAAGAGGATGTCATTGCTGTCAACGAAGCCTGCTTCAGCCACGATGAGTTGACCATTTTTAATTTCAATGGTGTAAACGACGTTTGCAGCATTGAAGACGTAGAGAAGTTTATCCTTTGAATTGTAGGCGATAGAGCAGATGAATCCTGTGCGGAAATCGCTGTTAAGGTCTGCCAAATCAATTACATTGAAAGGTTGTTTGGAATCGTTGGGGTCAATAACCTGGAGGAGGCTGTATTGCTCAGACATGTTGTTGATGCTGACTGCATAAAATTTATCCTCGTCGCTATTGTAACACATTGTGTAAGCGCAAGCATCTGAATTGTACTTGAACTCATTGATTATTTCGCCTGAATAGAAGTCGGTGACTGTCCAATATTGATATGAACCGTCAATTTCAACTTTCTGTCCCGGAGAATAGATTGCGCCATTGCGATATACGTTTGTTTGAAGAGTGTAGTCATCGCCGATATAGGGGCAGAATTGATAGCCGGAATACATTTTGGTCATTGAGCCGGACTTCATATCAAATTTTGCTACGAAAGCCTCGGAATTGTATTCCATATTGGGGAAACGGTTGATAACACCATAAAGATTGCCTCGCGGATTTTCCGGTGAGCGAAGCAAATTATTGGGTTTTTGAGAAACTTTGGGCGTCGGGCGCATACCGTCTTTCGAGGGAGCGATTTGCGAACCGGCAGTTCTGATACCCAATCCTTTACGCACGGTTTCACTCATCGACTTCACTTTCATTGGTTTTTGTGATGTCGGCAAGACAACGCCGTTGCGCATTGCTTTCCATTCAGTTTCGTTCTGAGCAGAAGCAATAATACCGGAGGTTATTACAAGCATCGAAAAGAGACTTGCAAAAATAGCCTTTGAGTAATTACGCATCATAATGTCAAAAAAATTAAGTTATATGGTTAAAAAATTGGTTTTTATAATGTTAGTAATGTTAGGTGCCTGAAAGAAAAATGGATTTCAAAATTAAATGCAATAAAAGCAGATAAGTTATCTTTTGAACAGTTTTCAACTAAAGGCTTAACGCAGGAAATATTGTGTTATTTCCCGTTAAAATCCAAAATTAATAAAATTTTTGTAAATCACAATTGATTTTAAAGATTTTTAATAAAATTCTCAGAAATATCGATACGAGAGTATATTCTTAAATTTTACATTACATGCACCGGCTTTGCCGATACGTTCCTACATTATTGCTCGGCAACGCAGCGCATAATTTCACATAAAACCGATATTTGCATTTTTTGGCGATTGAAAATCGCCGTTCCACTGGACGTTCCATCGGCAAATGCGTTCTTAATTTCTGAGGATTGTCCATGCGAGGATGAGAGTGAGGAGGATAATTATGGCGGGAACGGAATTTCTTGTGCGATGAAGCCTGGGGGTCAAACCCGGGTCGGTCTCCACCCATCCCCAGAAGAGCATATAGGGTGTTAAAAAGAGAAGAAAAAGATTTGCCTCTGCCGCGCGTTGCAAATCGCCGTGAATCAAGGCGTGGAGAAATCTTTGAGATCCGCAGCCGGGACAATCAAAGCCTGTGAGTTGCTTGAAAAGGCATTTCGGGAGCCATTTGGCGGAAAACGGGTCAACAAAATAATAGAAGGTGAAAACGACAATTCCGACGCTTGCAAGAATAAGCAAGCGCCGGAGGCGTGTCTTTGAGATTTTAAATAAATTGCCGGAAATCATATAAAGCTGACTTATCAGCCTGCAATGAGCAAGAACGGAAGATAAAGGGTAGTGGTTAATAGTCCTAAAACGAAAGAAATTATAATCCAGATTTGTGCTCTTTCAGATGATTTGACCGCTCCCTCATAATCACCCATATAATATTTGGAACTGACTTGCGAAGCAAAAATAATTGCAACAATCCCTGCCGGCATACAACAAAATATTGTCATCAGGATGCTCCATACGAGATATGTCTGGGGCATAGGGGGCAATTCTTCATTCTTGTGTGCCGGGATATGATTAAATTTATTGCCGTTAGAATTCGGTTGTGGAATCCGAGGGGGTTCGGCTTCATGATGATCTATAGACTCAACTTCGGGTTGCAGTTTTGATTCATCATATTTCACACCTAATGTTTCAGCCCATTCCTCAGCAGGAGAAGGGAGCGGGGGAGGAGTCTGAGATGTGTGCGGCAATTCCGGGGGCACTGCTACCTCTTCGTCAAGTTTCCTAAGTGCAGCCACGATTGCTCGCGGGAAGAGGGAATATTCTATCTCGTGGATTTTGCTTTCAAGAGTTTCGGCAGTATCTTCAGGAGTAATTTCCACCTCTTCCTGCATAAGAATCTCTCCGCCATCTACCTCTTCCGTTACATAATGCACTGTAACTCCGGATTTTGTTTCTCCGGCTGCCATTACGGCTTCATGTACTTTATGTCCGAACATACCCATTCCTCCGTAGGCGGGAAGCAGAGAGGGATGAATGTTGATGATTCGTCCGGCGTATTCTTGAGTGATTTCGGAGGGAATGACACGTAAGAATCCGGCAAGTACCACCAAATCAATTGAATGTGCTTTCAGCAGGTCGATAATTTCAGCGGGATTGTTTTCCCACACGCTTTTGGGGATATATACGGTTTCAACGCCATAAGCTTTCATTCTGTCAGCCACTCCTGCCGCGGCGCGGTCGTAGATTACGAGGCTCACTTCGATTCTATTCCCTTTGGAGAAGAAATTGTAAATATTTTCGGCGTTAGTTCCGTTGCCGGAAGCTAAGATTGCTAATTTTTTCATCTGATTTATGGTTGGGTGGATTGAAGATTCACAAGATGTTTATATTGTCCGTCTTTTTCAAGGAGTTCGGCGTGAGTTCCGGTCTCTATAATTTTACCATCTTCCATGACGCAAATTTTATCTGCATTGGTGATAGTGGAGAGCCGGTGGGCGATGACGATGGTAGTGCGGTTTTTCATAAGTCGCTCCAGAGCTTCCTGCACGAGACGTTCGCTTTCAGTGTCAAGTGCCGAGGTGGCTTCATCGAGAATCAGAATCGGCGGATTTTTAAGGATAGCGCGTGCGATGCTGATTCGTTGGCGCTGACCTCCTGATAAGCGACTTCCCCGGTCTCCGACACGGGTTTCATAACCTTTTTCGGTCTCCATGATGAAATCGTGGGCATTGGCGATTTTAGCGGCTCTTATCACGTCTTCCATTTTTGCATCGGGGCTTCCGAAAGCAATGTTGTTGAAGATGGTGTCGTTAAAGAGAATCGCCTCCTGGTTGACATTTCCCATCAGCGACCTCAGGTCATGCACCTTATAATTGCGGATATCTTTACCTCCCACAGTGATTGAGCCTTTTTGCAAATCCCAAAATCTGGGAATGAGGTCGACGAGGGTGGATTTTCCTGAGCCTGACTTGCCGACGATAGCTACTGTTTTGCCGGCGGGAACGCTTATTGAGACATCTTTCAATACATCTTTCTTGCCGTCATAACTGAAGCTCACATTGTTGATGCCAATGGTTCCCCGCGCTTCTCCTTCAGGGAGTGGAGTAGGATTGGCAGGGTCTTTAATCGGATTGTCAGCCTTAAGGATTTTGTCAATTCTTTCAAGGGCTGCAAGCCCTTTCTGGATGGTGTATAGTCCTCTTGACAATTCTTTAGCCGGATTGATAAGGCTATAGAAAATAACAAGGTAATAGATGAATTGGGCGGCGTCAATAGTGGAATTGCCCGAAAGAATAAGGCTTCCTCCGAACCATAACACCATGGCTACTGCTATTGTGCCGATAGTCTCGCTCACAGGATGAGCCAGAGCAAGACGCCAGTTAAGAAGGTTTGCGAGCCGGAAAAGTTCTTTCGTTTCCCCCTCAAAGCGATTTTTCATGTGCTTTTCGGCATTAAAAGCCTTTACGATTCTTAAGCCGCCTATTGTCTCTTCCGTAGTGGAGAGGATAGCGCCCCACATATTTTGAGCTTTCAGAGAGCCAGCTTTAAGTTTTCTTCCGATATTGCCCATAAGGAATCCGAAGATCGGCAGGACTATTAAAACGAAAAGTGTGAGTTTCCAGGAGACATAAATCATCACTATGAGATAACCCAGAATCATTATGGGGTATCTGATGAGCGACATAATGGATGTGTTGACTGAATTTTCAACTTCCGAAACGTCACCGGAGATTCGCGCGATTATATCCCCCTTGCGCTCATTTGTGAAGAACCCTATGGGAAGGGTTACAATCTTGCTGAACATTTCGTTTCTTATGTCGCGGGTGATGCCGTTGCGAAGAGGCGTTAAGAAGAAATCGGAGAGATAGTATGTGCCTGTCTTCAATGCTGTCATTCCGATGAGGATGAGTGAAAGGACAGCCAGAGTGTAGGATTGCCCGTGATTGGCGATTAATTGGTCGGTGAAATAATAGAAATTATTTACTGCAACATCATTAATCGGGGCAGACCCGATCTCCATATAATGATAAACTTTCGATTCTTCAAGTCCGAAAAGAATCTGGAGAATCGGAATGAGGAAGGCGAAAGAGAAGATTGTGAAGAGAGTAGTGATGATATTGAAAAATATGCTCAGCGAGAAGCCCTTGATATACTTAAGAGCGAAACGCTTGATGAACATTATCAAATCTTTCATATAATAGTTAGATTAATCGTATTCGAATTTTAGGTTGATTGGATTATTTGCGGTTGCCGACGGGGGGTTATGGATTATCGTCTGTTTGCAGATTTTTTTCAGCATTGATGATAGCCGGGCGCTGCACGAAGCGTTGCACTATATAACCCAAAAGGAAATAGACGCCTGTCAGAATCCAAAGATTGATATATGCTCCGGAAACTTGTGCGATTGAAGCTCCGTTGGTGTTCATTTTTATGAAACCTTCCACGCCCCATGTGGCAGGCACGCAATCGGAGAGGAATCTCCAGAAGCCGTGGATGGCATATTGAGGCCATGTCAGTCCGGAGAGGAAGAGGAAAATCAGAGAGGTTACAACCCAGATGACGAAGATGCTTTCGCGTTCCCTTACGATTCCCTGAAGAATGAATCCGAGTCCTATTGTGGAAAGGAGCATCGGCAGAATGAACAGGAATTTCTGGAAAAGGTCTCCGACAATGGGAAATTTAAACATTAGCGGGACATAATGAAGAATGTAGAGGGTCGGAACAATCATTATTGTCAGATAGGCGAGTGTCTGACCCAACATTGCCACAAACACACGCGGGCGCTTGGTGGCGGGATTGAAAAGCGCGAGATCGGGGTGTTCGCGTTTGGCTCCTCCACACATTCCTACAGCGAGCAAAATACTTTGCTGAAGAATAAGGACAAGGATGC
>VIDP01187203.1_pt1 | contig 11390 bp, 9 predicted proteins | sample 5025131 | NCBI WGS metagenome assembly VIDP01 (sample SAMN11853144, study PRJNA449069) | gut metagenome | isolation source: stool from male vole | host: Microtus ochrogaster | place: USA:Florida | collected 2017
CCAATTCCGCCATCCGGACAGGGTTAAGCCGAAGCTTGGAGCGAAAAACGGGACTCGAACCCGCGACCCCGACCTTGGCAAGGTCGTGCTCTACCAACTGAGCTATTTTCGCATTGTTGGAGGGGTGTCCCCCGTTTTTGCGATGCAAAGTTACTGCTTTTTTTTGAACTGTGCAAATATTTCAGCAACTTTTTTTGAAATTCCTTTATTTTTGAGGACTCTTCCTCAATTTTATCGGTCTATGGAAAGCTCTGCATCGGCTATTGAGTCGTTTTGCAGCGCTGTGTCCGCCTCCTTCTCCTTGACGGTCTCAGCATCGACAGCAGGACGGAAAAACTCCTCTATGGATATCACAGAAGCCTTCTGCTCGTTGTCATGATTGATGGGAAGAAGCAGGGAGAGGCCAATCGTAAGAATTGCCACGATCATGGCTGCTGCATGCACTGCACGCTTGCTGACCGTGAAGACGTATCTGTCGGCCTTCACCCGGATAGTCCGCATGCCATCCTCTTCATCCTCCGGCATTCCTACCACAGGCACTTCGACTGTCTCCTCAACCTTTTCAACTGCAGAAGCTACTCGCTGAGTCAGCTTCACATCCTCAAAGATGTCGGAAACTATTGCCGAACGTCGTGGATGGAAACTTATCAGACCCTCATCGTCGATGACGAGTTTTCCGGTCATTCCCACCGACACTTCACCCTCACGGCGGAGATCTTCCATCATCCTCTCTGCGAGGTGAGTGACCATGCGTCTTGCTTCCTCATAGGGGAGACCCTCGCGGCGAGCGATGGAGTGGGAGAGAAGACCGTCGTCGGTCACCACACTGCTGTTGAAGCTGATCTCACGGCGACGCGGACAAATCAACCCGCTCTCGAAATCGATATAAGCTTCCCTCTCGGTCGCAATGAACGCTCCGATGTGTGGCACTATGACGCAGTCATGGCGTGTAAGCAGATATTCGATATGTAGAGGAAGTATGTCCATCGTTGTCTCTGTTGTGAATAGTCGGGTTAATGCTCGAGGTTTGCAATTGCATAGCAGTTGCCTCCTGTTTGCGAATGCAAAGTTAATAAAAAAATCCGACGTCGGAAAGAATTGTCAATATCTTTTCGGCAGTGTGTAGATATCTTTTTTATCGTTTTTCGGGGAAAAAACGCTCAACGGTTTGGTAATCAACGCCGTAATCAAGAGCGAGTTTTTTGTCTGCTTCTGCCTCCCTGTAGATAAGTAGTAGTTTCTTGATCCATCCCCTCAGAAGATAGAGGCGTCCGTCGTGTGGTTGCTCCTCAATTGCACCCTTCGCTATGGCAAGGGCTTCTGAAAGTTTTCCCGTGTGTCCAAGGTTTTCGATCAGTCCCAACTGAAACTCGACCCTATCGTCATCCCCTGGCTTTGTGCGGCTGATGGCATCCGAATAGTAACCGGCAGCCTCAGAGAGATATCCCTGTATCTCCATGCACTTGGCCATACCGCCCGGTCCCCAGGAATTCTTCGGGAAAGCCTTGGTGAGCGCTTTGAAGTCCTCGAACGCCCCTTTATAGTCTTCCTTTCTCATGCGTAGGAGTCCGCGTGTCTGCAAAGGCCATTCCGAGACGCTGTCGATGTCGAGGATGGTGTCAAGAGTTTCCATCGCTCCTTCAGTATCGACAGCCTTGATTTGTATCTTCGCCTTGGACGTCAGCACCGGAACACTCTTAGGAGCGCGTGAGAGGGCTATTTCAAAGCATTGCATTGCCTCTCCTATCTTTCCCTCCATTCCGGCTGCCAGACCGAGATTGCTGAAGAGCATCGGATTGCCGGGATTTGCCGGTTCAAGCCTCAGAGCATCGCGGGTGCAACGCGCCGCTTCGCTCCAGTTCTCCTTTGATATATAATAGCGTGCCGAATCGGCCAACTCTAAGTATCTGTTGTAGGTCGGGGCTGCGCTGGGCGTGTCTAAGGAAACGGCCTGCGCACATGCGCAAGCCGTTCCCATCAATATTGTCATGAATGAAATTGCATTCCTTAATTTATCATTCATAATTTATAATTTGTCATTTCTTGTTATAGTTATCAAGTCCCTGCTTGAGAAATCGCTTATAGCCGGGTATATCTTCCTCATATACAAATGCCGGTGCAAGCGGATTGCCGTCATTGTCTACCAAAACGTGGAAGGGCTGTGCATTGGCTCCAAACTTCGAACGCTGCAGGTAGCTCCACTTGTCGCCGTATGTGCGCAGGGTGCGTTGCGTGCCGTCTTTCTCAGTCACCTTGATAGGCTCAGGAAGAGCTTTCTTCTCATCTACCATCAGTGTCACGAGCACGTAGTCATTGTCTATGGTAGCCTTGATTTCGGGGTCTGTCCATACGGCGGCTTCCATCTTGCGGCAGTTGACACAGCCATAGCCTGAGAAGTCAAGCATCACGGGTTTTCCGAGTTTGCGGCCGAGTTCCATACCCTCCTCATAATCGTCTACCACGGCATGCACATCTCCCTCATAGAGAGAGAAATCCTGTGTGTAAGTCGGCGGCGCGAAAGCACTTATGGCCTTCAAAGGTGCACCCCAGAGACCTGGAAGCATATAGATGGCAAAGGCAAAGGAGATGCAGGCAAGCATAAAACGCGTCACTCCTGTTTTCTCCACCTTGTCGTCATGCGGGAAGGTAATCTTGCCAAGAAGATAGACGCCAAGGAGTGCGAAGATTACTATCCAGAGGCTTACGAATACCTCACGGTCGAGTATTCTCCAGCCATAGGCGAGGTCGGCCACGGAGAGGAACTTAAGGGCAAGGGCAAGTTCAAGAAAACCGAGCACTACCTTCACAGTGTTCATCCATCCGCCACTCTTCGGCATGCTGTTGAGCATCGTCGGGAACATTGCGAAGAGAGTGAAGGGGAGGGCAAGTGCAAGGGCAAAGCCGAACATTCCCACTGCGGGGGAAACGAAGTTGCTTGTCGATGCAGCCTCCACGAGCAGGGTGCCGATGATAGGGCCGGTGCAGCTGAAAGATACCAGCACAAGGGTGAAGGCCATGAAGAAGATGGAGAGCATACCTGTGGTGGTGTCCACCTTGGAGTCCATCTTGTTGGTCCAGCTCGCAGGGAGTGTCAACTCAAATCCTCCCATGAAGGAGATGGCGAATACCACCAAAAGAAGGAAGAATATGATGTTGAAAATAGCGTTCGTAGCCAGATTGTTGAGGGCAGAGGCTCCGAAAATGATGGTCACGGCAAGTCCGAGCACCACATATATCACGATGATAGAGCCTCCATAGGTGGCAGCAGCTCCGATAGCCTTCTTGCGGCTCTTCTTGTTTTGCTTGAGGAAGAAGGATACGGTCATCGGTATCATCGGCCATACGCAGGGTGTCACAAGGGCGATAAGTCCTCCGAGAAAACCAGCGATGAAGATGTAGATAAGGCTGCTGGTGGCTTCCGGAGCGTCAGTCTCGAAAGCGCGGAGCTCAGCCTCCACGTTTGTCCACCATCCTTCTTTTGTCACGTCTCCCTGGGTCAACACGCCGGGAACGAGCGGTCCATCGGCCTGATGCAGCGAGTCCACAGCCTCTGCGATAGCCTCAGCTTTCTCTTCAGTAGTGGCTTCCTCACCAGCGAGTGGGGCCGGAAGGTCTGCCACTGCGGCAGGGGTCTCGGCGGTAGCCGGAGCTTTCCCTGAGAGAGCTTTCCCTCCGTAGACCTGGGTGCAACCTGTGTCATTGCATGCCTGTCCCTTAATCTCCACGTCCACCGAATAGTTGGCTGCGGTCGGTTTCAGCTTCTGTGTGAAAGTCACCTTGTTGGAATAGAAATGCTGGTCTACTTCAAAAGTGTCGTCAAATTCCTTTGTGTAGGGATGGTCGGCAGTCGGGGTGCCTACAGTCTCGCACCCCTTTGTGTCGAAATAAAACACAAGTGGATTGGAGCCGCCTGCGGGATTGTCGATAGCATAGAGATGATAGCCCGGTTCGATGGTAGCCGTAGCCACCACCTTAGGGGAGTCTGTCCCGTCGCCTACGAGTTTGATGTCCCATTTGACTGCGTCAGCGGCAAAACATGCCACTGAAAGAATCATAGCATAAACTGCAGCAATTATCGAGATTGTCAGTCTTTTCATATCTAATCTAAGATAAAATTCTCAATTCTCAATTCTCAATTCTCAATTCCTAAGGAAATCGCCTGCTCCACTTCCTTGTTGTCGTCGCTGTAGACATAGACCACAATATCGCAGTTTTCAGCCACCCACTCTTCGTCGAGGGTCATGGAAGCAGTGCCGGAAACTTTATCTCCCTCCGCAAATGACTCGCCGATAGTCTCTCCCCAGTCGCCATTGAGCGATGCGCGGAGCACGTGGTTGTGCTCATAGTTGAAGTCGGGTTTGCCGTTTGGCATCGTCTGAGTGCCCATGATATGGTTTTCCACAATCCACACTGTCACGTTGAGTTTCTTCTTGACATAGTCGAGAAACTCCACATCGTAGTCCACTGTCAGCTGTCGGTTCTCTGCGTCATAAGTCGGAGTAGCGGAGATATTGACGTAGGTCATTGAGGTCAGTGCCTCGGATGCTCTCTGAATCCAGTCGGCTGTAGAGCCTGACATCGATGATTTAAGTCCGTTGAAGACTGCAGCCGGGAAACCGCTCGGTTGGTAATAGTCGAAGAGGGCAGTGGCAGCCTGGCTGCGCAGGTCCTGCCGATGGGAGGGCGTGTGGATGCTGCCCACAGGCTCGGTGAAATGGCTTCCATATGGATGTAGGCCTACCGAAATCACTCTCCCCGGAGCCTCGTCGTCTTTGATCTGCTCCACTGTGGCAGCGCCCGTCGGGCAGTTGAGACAAGTGTTGCCCGTGAATTCCATAATCAGGAGATTGCGCGGGTTGTCGATCACCGGCTTCTCCACCTTTATGTAGCGGTCATCCTCGTCGACATTGTCGCATGCGCCGACAAACCCCGAGAGGATGAGAAGTCCTATAGTAAGATGAGATGCTTTCATTAGAAAGTATAGTTATATGATAGATTGAATCCCTTGGTCTCTGGTTCATAACGGCAGACACCGCCTGAGCAGTTCCAGCCATCTCTCGTTCGTCCATAGCCGAAAGTGAAGCGGTTGGCCTTGAGATTATAGGTCACCAATACAGAATAATAGTTGTCGTTGTGAGTGCTGTTCCAAGTGTCAGTTAAGGTTATCATCCAGTGAGGAGCGAATGACACCTCTGCCAATCCGGCAATCCAGTCTCCCTTGTCCTGTTTCGTGTTGAGATACTGTGCCTCGAAACGCAACTGGCTCTTCTTCGCCATCTTCCACTGTCCCTCATAGACAAAGATATTGCTTGTGACCATTCCTCCGTGACCTTCCACGATGGTCTGGTTGTATTTCTGGAACATATAGAAGAGTGTCATCTGATACTTGCGCGAGAGCTTCTTGTTGAGCTCGAAGTTCAAGTCGGCATAATAGAGAGAACCTATCTTCCAGAAGGGAGAGCCATATTGGTTTGTGCCAGGTTCTCGGTTGTCTGAGGTGGCGCCTGCGGGTTTGAAATGGTCAAGACCGGAGATATAGCTTGCGCTGAGGCGCACGTTTGTGCCATACTTTCCTCCGAGCGGAGTCTTCTTCTTGAAGAGGTAGCGCAGGTCAGCTTGGAAAGCCCATTCTCCATCCGCTTGTGTCGCATATGGATACATGGCAGCCAACGCGAAAGTCTGCGTCAATGTGAAAGCCGGTAGATGGTTCACTGTCGATGTGAGCTTGTAGTCCATATCAATGACTCTCTTTGAGCGGAAATCCATATTATCGCTTCTCTTGGCCTGCAGAAGGGCTGAGAAACCACTTTTTGAATATGTGCCTGAGAGCAAGACAGCCTGTCCGCGACGGTAAGTGAAGTTATTGAGCGAGTTCGGGTCATTGTTCTTCGTTGCGTATTCCAAGAGGAAGTTGAAGTCGTTGGCCCTGACTTTAACTCTTCCGTCGAAGGCCGCGATGGTCTTCGGGAAGTTGAGATAGTAATTGTAGCCTGGGGTAGGGTCGGGCACAAGGCTTCCGGAAGGAGTCACCTTTATCTGCTCATCCTTATCGTGCTTTCCTACGTAAGAGACTCCGAGAGTGATACCGGTGTTTCTTTTGAATTTATCCTTGAAAGTCTCGTTGAGGCTCCATTCTGCATCGGCGCCCCAAAGCCAGGAGGCGTTCCACTCCCAGTAGCAACGTTGCTTTCCGCCGAGTGCCGTCAGTCTGACGCCAGGAGCGGGGTTGACCTTTATTCTTGCGCCGCGGATGGCATTGTCTACGCCAAGCGAGCGCTCTTGATAAATGCGCAGGATAAGGCCAGAGCCAAACTGCTCGTAGAAGTCGCCGACAGTGGCCTGCCAGCATTTGTAGCCGCCCGTTGCCCAGATATAGGGGACGCCCCAGCCTCCAAAACCTTTTTCGTAGCCGGGAAGCGGCCATTTAGCCCACTGGAATCTGGCTCCTACCGAAAGGTAGGGGGCGTTTAATGTGAAATCGAAGTAGGTGTTGTTGAGTACATCTTTGCCTTCTTGGCGAGTCTTTTCCCCCCTGAAGTTGAATGGGATGTGGAATTCCGACTGTATAGACCCGGTGGCTCGGATTTTGCTCCACCATGAGTCGCTCTTTCCCTCATTGGGGGTAGGGGTGAAGGTCGAAGGGAGTTTGGTTTCTCCCTCCGAGTATGTATTAGGCAGTCGGGTAGCTCCTTCTGTATATGTGTCGGTATATTGCTCCCCGTTCTCCGCGGCTGTCTCGAGGTCGTTGGCGGCCAAAGCTGCCGGAGCCCCGAGCATTAGGGCGCAGAAAGGAATGAATATTCTTTTCATTGTTTTCGGTTAGTTTTCTATGCCTGATGGAATCGGGAGAGCTCTTATTTCATTGCTTTCTTCACGGCCTCGATGATTTCTTCCTCGGCGCCGTCTACGTAGCCCTGGTGGTTCCAGACGATATTGCCTTCCCCGTCTACTACGAATACGTGTGGAGGATCGCTCACTCCGAGCTGACGCTTGAAGTCGCCGTTGGGGTCGAGAAGCACTTCATACTCCCATCCTTTGTTTTCCACAAAGGGTTTCACGCGTTGCTCGTTCTGAGCCTCGTCAAGGCTTACAGCGTAGATTTTCACTCCGGTCTCTTCCACCCATTCGTCGTAGACGTCAGCGATGGCCTTGAGCTCACGTACGCAGGGTTTGCACCAGGTGGCCCAGAAGTCAATCACGAAAGGTTTGCCATCGTTGCTCAGAGTAGAGGTGTCTACTGAGTTTCCGTGCATGTCTCGGAGCTGCACCTGCGGGAGGGCCGCGTCAGCTGAGAGGGCGGCTGCCAGAATGGAGGCAGAAAGTAAAAGTTTCTTAATCATATCGTTTTTAGTTGTTTTTGTCGTTTAATACGATTTTAAGCATAGGGTCATTATAATAAACGAACTTTTTGCTCACTTATTGAATTTCCCTATAAAGTCATAGACTGCATTATCGACCCAAAGTTACAAAAAAAAGGCGAAAAAACCTATTTTTTCGCCTTTTTTATGTCGTTTTATATTGCAAAGAAAAAAATGAGGCTTTAGCCCTGTGTAGGGTGAAGCCAATATTTTTAGAAGGGGAGGTCGTCGGTGGAGTCGGCGTTGTCAAAGCCGCCGCCGGGTGTCGGCGCCGGTGGGAAGGCATCGCCTCCGAAGGGGGCTACTGGCTGCTGAGGCGCCACTGGCTGTTGGGGAGCATAAGGCTGCGGCTGACCATAGGGCTGCTGGGGTGCGTAGGGCTGCTGGGGATAGCCACCCTGCTGAGGATAACCCTGCTGTGGGTAGCCGCCTTGCTGGGGATAACCACCCTGCATGCCGCCGGGCACGTAGGGACGCGCTGCGTAGCAGTTTACGTCTGTATACCATCTTTCATTGAATTCACGGCTTTCCAGGTCAACTGAAAGCGTGTAAGAATTGCCTACTTGAATATCAAGTGTATCTACGCGGTCGCCGAATACGTGAAATTTTACCTTTCGTGGATACTGGCCAAAAGTCTCAAGCACCCATTCCTTCTTCTTCCACTGGTTTCCTGCCTTCGAAACGCCTGACTGCAGGCCGAGGTCGAGGATTATCTTACCTTCTATTTCCATGTCTCGTTATCGTTGTTTGTTTTTAGGGTTCAAAGTTACTCAAAATTGGAGAGGTATGCAAATTTTTTAAGAAAAATAATGAGTGGAGACCAAAAATCTCCACTCATGATTATATTCCCTTGGTCCTTGACTCTTGGCCCTTGGCCTTTAGTCAAAGTCTTCGAATGAGAGCTTGGCTGCGATGTCGTAGTTGTTGCGCTTCAGGAAGTCGAGGATGTTGCGGCGCTCCTCTCCATCTTCCACATCCTCGCAGATGCGCTTGCACGCATGGTGGAGCGCTACGCTCGACTGATAGATGTGGCGATAACACTTGGCGATGTCGTCGATTACCTCATCCGTCATCCCTGCCTTACCCAGAATGTAGGAGTTCACTCCGAAATAGGAGATGGGATTGTGAGCCATCACGACGTAGGGTGGCACATTGCCAGTCACGCGGCAACCGCCTTTCACCAGTACATAATCGCCTACCTCATATCCCTCGTGCACCAGAGATCCCGACGAGAAGATGCAGCAGTCGCCAATCTTGCAGTCACCGGCTATTTTCACTCCATTGCCAAGCACACACTTGTTGCCAATCTGGGTGTCATGGCCTACGTGGCTTTGCGCCATGATGCAAGTACCTTCCCCAATCTTGGTGGCCTTTCCCAAGTGGATACTGCGGTTGATGATGACGTGCTCGCGGATTCGGGCGTTGTCGCCGATTTCCACAAACGACTCTTCACCCTTCCAGCGGAAATCCTGGGGAGTGGCAGCTATGATGCTTCCCTCATAGATTCTTACGTTTTTCCCAATCCTTGCTCCTGCAAGGACACTTGTATGGGAATGGATGAAACAGTCGTCACCGATTTCCACATTACGGTCTACGTAGACAAAAGCGCCTACCACGATGTTGTCGCCAAGTTTGGCTTCCGGATGCACGAATGCAAGAGGTGATATATGGTTCATAATGTTGAGTTTTTCAGTTTATACTTGGTTCTTGACCCTTAAAAAGTTATCTTCCGCCGCCTACTGCCTGGTAGAGGCTGATCAGGGCTGCCGTCTTGGCGTGCCAGCTGCTCAGACTTGCAAGCTGTGCCTGAAGCAGGCTGCTGCGGGCTGTCAGCACCTCGAGATAACTTGTCTGGTGGTTGAGAATGAAGAGCTCATTGGTGTATTCCACCGATTTCTCCAGTTCCTTCACCTGCATGTCTACGAGTTTCTTCTTCTCTGTGCTCTTGTCAATCTTCACGAGAGCGTCGCTCACGTCGGCTGCTGCCGACATCACTGCGTTCTCGAAGTTGTTGATGGCCTGCTCCTGCTGAGCCTTTGCCACTTTAAGCTGGGCTATATTCTGCCCTCTTGAGAAGATGGGAGCTGTCAGCGAACCTGCAAGCTGGATAAACCATTTGCCGGGATTCACAATCATCGAGCCAATCGCGTTTGTGAAGCCACCCTGGGCAGATATTGCTATCGAGGGATAGAAATTGGCGTGAGCCGAGCTTACGGTGTAGAAGGCAGTGGCCAGTCCTCTCTCTGCTGCTGCTACGTCAGGGCGAGTGGCGAGATAGCTCATCGGTACCCCCTTCACTGCTTCTTCCGGGATAGCAACATCGAGGCTTTTGCTCACTTCCCACTCCTTGGGATAAGTATTCAGGAGCACAGACAGGGAGTTGTTGACAGTTGTGATCGACTGCTCCAGGTCTGGAATGGAAGCGAGGATGCTATAGTAGTTCGCACGGCTCTGCACTACGGCTGCCTCAGTCGTGGTGCCTGCCTGCTTCAGCTGCTCCATGGTGGCTACTTGGTCTTTCCAGATGTCGGCGGTGCGCTTGGAGAGATCGAGTTGCTGATGGAGCAATACGAGCGAATAGTAGGTGGAGGCCACTCCGGTCACTATCTGTGAGCGCACAGCCTGCTCATAAGCCTGGGTCTGCTCAAGACTTGCCTTCGCGCCGCGCTTGCGGTTTAGGATTTTGCCGAAGGCATCTATTTCCCAGTTAGCGGCCAAAGGCAGCGAGTAGCTCCAGTTCATGTGGCTGCCGCCATAGGAGGCTGTCCCTCCGTTGGGTGTGAAGGCCAGTGAGGGGAGATAGGAGAGTTTCGCACCCTGAAGCTGGGCCTTTGCCATCTCCACATTGAGGCGCGCATTGTCGAGGCTGGTGTTGTTGGTAAGAGCCTGCTCTATGTAGCCCTGAAGCAGAGGGTCGGTGAATATCTCGCGCCAGCCCATGTAGGCCAGGCCCGTGGAGTCCTGTTGCTCCACGGCCTGACGGTAGTCTTGAGCTATCGCGTTGTCTTGCGGCAGCTCATATTTATTGTAGATGTGGCAGCTGCCCATCGTCAGGGCGAGAGCTGACACACAGGTGATCTTTATGAAATTGTTCATCGCGTTATTCTCTGTTAAGTGAGTACTGTTCGAGCTCGCTCTTGATCTTGCGGTTGTCTTTGTCGTTCCATTTCTGCGGAGTGAATTTCTCCTGGAGAGTCTGGAAGGCCACAAAGAGAGTCGGCACTACGAGCACCTGAAGAATCATACCGATAAGCATACCGCCTACCGCACCCGTGCCGAGTGCTTGATTGCCGTTGGCACCGGCGCCGGTGGCATACATCAGCGGGAGAAGACCGATGATGAGGGCAAGAGACGTCATAAGAATCGGTCGCAGACGTGCCTCAGCACCTTGGATGGCTGCCTTCACGATGCTCATGCCTGTCTTGCGGCGGTCGAGAGCAAACTCCACGATAAGGATAGCGTTCTTTGCCAAAAGACCGATAAGCATGATGAGAGCGATCTGCAGGTAGATATTATTGGCGATGTCGCGGAAGTGTGCGAAGATGAAGGTGCCCATAAGGCCAAACGGCACGGAGAGAATCACGGCCCATGGCAGCAGATAACTCTCGTACTGAGCGGAGAGGATAAGGTAGACAAACATCAGAATCAAGATAAATATCATACCGGTGCCTCCGCTGCTTCCAGATGCCTCCTCTCGGCTCATACCTGAATATTCGAAGTCATATCCGCGTGGGAGAGTCTCCTCTGCAACTCTCTCTATGGCCTGGAGGGCTTGGCCTGAAGAGTAGCCAGCAGCCGGAGTACCGGTCACCTGGATTGACGTGAACATGTTGAATCGGTTGATGATGTCCGGGCCATAGATACGCTTGAGACTTACGAAGTTGTCGATAGGAGCCATCTCGTTGCCATTACGCACCTTGATTTGCTTCAGTGTCTCTGGGCTTACGCGGGCGTCAGGGGCCGCTTGCATCATCACGCGGTAGAGCTTACCGTAGGAGTTGAAGTTGGAGATGTACATACCGCCATAGTAAC
>VIDP01068255.1_pt1 | contig 11349 bp, 10 predicted proteins | sample 5025131 | NCBI WGS metagenome assembly VIDP01 (sample SAMN11853144, study PRJNA449069) | gut metagenome | isolation source: stool from male vole | host: Microtus ochrogaster | place: USA:Florida | collected 2017
GCTGCCAAACTAAAATTAGGAGCTACAGCTCCTGCTGATGGAAGTTCCCCTACTGTCTTCACGGGAGCTCCCTGAAATTTAACTGTTGCCATATACCATAAAACGCCCATCCCCCTCCCCCGGTTCATTATTTCTTCCCGACACTTGACATCTGTAGGAAAAAGTGTCACTCTGCTGCCCACTGCTCCTCCTTGACTCTGCGTGAACAAAAAATTCAAAATTCAAAATTCAAAATTCAATTTTTTTTATTAATTTTGTAGTTCATTACCCATTATACGCTTCTAAACTATGAAACTTATAAAACTTATGGCATTGTGCCTCCTCTCTGTCGGCCTGAGCGCTTCTGCTCAGAAGAAAACTGAAATACTCCTATGGGACGAAAACCCTCTTGAGCAGTCTGACGCCAAGTCAGATCGCGTCAAAGCCCAAGACTTTAAAATCGACCCCGCCATCACCGTCTATACACCGAAAAATCCTACAGGCAAGACTATCCTCATGTGCCCCGGTGGCGGATATACTCACCAAGCCATAGCCCACGAAGGCCATGATATGGCCGACTGGTTTAATGCCCAGGGCATCACTTATGCCGTCCTCAAATATCGCCTCCCCTACGGCGACCACACCATACCTCTCGCAGACGCAGAGCAAGCAATGCGCATCCTGCGCAAATATGCCGACCAACTTGGTGTCGACCCAAATAAAGTCGGAATCGCCGGTGCTTCTGCCGGTGGACACCTCGCCACGACTCTCGCCACCCACTACTCCTCTCCAGAAACAAGACCCGACTTCCAAATCTTATTCTATCCGGTAGTAAGCATGGACGCCGAAAAAACTCACATGGGATCCAGAATCAACCTCCTCGGTGAAAATCCATCTGACGAACTCGTAAAGCAATACTCCAACGAACTCCAAGTCACTCCCGACACCCCAAAGGCATTCATAATGCTCTCTTCCGACGACGGAGCAGTCCCTCCAGCCAATAGTATCGACTACTACACAGCCCTTCTCGCCAACAAAGTCCCTGCCACTCTTCACGCTTACCCCGTAGGAGGACACGGATGGGGATTCCGCGACAAGTTCCCCTACAAACGCCAATGGACCGGCGAACTCGAAAATTGGCTCAACAAAGCAATATTCTAAACATGGACGAAAACAACAATATATTCGATATAGAGCCCATTGACACTCCTGCTGAGGGTGAATTCGAAGCTGAAATCGACACCCCTGCGAAAGTGGCTGATGCCGGCTATGGCGACGATGCTATCCAGACTCTCGAATGGAATGAGCACATCCGCCGTCGCCCCGGCATGTATATAGGCAAACTTGGTGACGGCTCACATGCCGAAGACGGCATCTATGTGCTGATAAAGGAAGTCGTAGACAATTCTATCGATGAGTTTAACATGGGAGCCGGAAAACGAATCGACATCTCCATCGATGCCGACACCGGCGAAGTCAAGATTCGCGACTATGGTCGCGGAATTCCACTTGGGAAAGTAAAGGAAGTTGCTTCCGACATAAACACCGGCGGAAAGTTTGACGATAAGAACTTTAAGAAATCCGTAGGTCTTAATGGTGTCGGCCTGAAAGCTGTCAACGCCCTCTCCACTCATTGCGAAGTGACGAGCTACCGCGACAGAGAATCTGTAAGAGTTGCCTTCGACCGAGGCAAACTTATCGAGCATACTCCAAAGATGCCTACGACGGAAGAAAATGGCACCCTCGTATGCTTCAGGCCCGATGAGACTCTTTTCCGAGGCTACAAATTCGATCTCGAGACCATCGAAACGATGGTCACCAACTACACATACCTCAACGTAGGCCTTCATATCTACTTCAATGGCAAGCGCTACCTATCGCGACATGGCCTTCTCGACCTCCTCAAAGACAACATCACTTCTGAGCCTCTCTACCCGATAATCCATCTGCAGGGCGACGATATCGAGGTAGTAATCACCCATACTGACCAAAACGGCGAGGAATACTATTCCTTCGTCAATGGCCAACACACCACTCAAGGTGGCACCCACCTCGCGGCTTTCAAGGAGCACATCGGAAAGACCATCAAGGCATTCTCCGGGAAAAACTATGAGTATGCCGACATTCGCAATGGTATTGTGGCGGCTGTCAGTGTCCGCATTCAGGAGCCAGTATTCGAATCGCAGACAAAGACTAAGCTTGGCAGCAAAGAAATCGCACCCAACAGTCCTATCACCGTCAATAAATTTATCGGTGATTTTCTTAAGAAGGAGCTCGACGACTACCTTCACAAGAATCCGGACACTGCCAATGCAATGCTCAAAAAGATTGCTACCAACGAAAGGGAGCGTAAGTCGATGGCAGGAGTTGCTAAACTTGCCCGCGAAAAGGCGAAGAAAGTGAGTCTACACAATAAGAAACTCCGCGACTGCCATATTCACTACAACGACACCCTAAAGGCAAATGCCAAAGAGGATCGTCGCGATGAGTCGGCTATCTTCATCACCGAGGGCGACTCGGCAAGCGGCACCATCACTAAAGTGCGCAACGCGGAGACTCAAGCCGTATTCTCCCTGCGAGGAAAACCTCTCAACAGCTACGGCCTTACTCAGGAGATAGTATACAAAAATGATGAGTTCAACCTCCTGCAGGCTGCCCTTAATATTGAAGAAGGTATCGAGGGTCTGCGATATAATAAGGTGATTATCGCTACTGATGCCGATGTCGACGGTATGCACATCCGCCTTCTCTGCATCACTTTCTTCCTCATGTTCTTTCCCGACCTCGTGAAGAAAGGACACGTCTATATTCTCCAGACCCCACTCTTCCGAGTGCGCAATAAGGAGGCTATACGCAGAAAGAAAGGAAAGAAAAAGAAAGATGCTCAAGAAGGAGAAAAAGACACCTACTATTGCTATTCCGACGAAGAGAGGGAAACGGCTATCGCAAAATTTGGCAAAAATGCTGAAATCACTCGATTCAAAGGTCTTGGCGAAATCAACGCTGATGAGTTTGCCGAGTTTATTGGCCCTGATATGCGCCTTGATCCGGTAGTGATCAAGAAAGAAGACTGCTACGACCAACTTATGGAGTTCTATATGGGCAAAAACACGATGGACCGTCAGAATTTTATCATCGACAATCTGATTATTGAAGAAGAAGCATGAGAATAGCTGTTTTTCCTGGCACCTTCGACCCCTTCACCATCGGGCACAAGGACATAGCCGACCGAGCTCTCAAGATTTTCGATGTCCTCATCATCGGAGTAGGATTCAACATCCACAAGCATGGCAATAGCGAAATTGCAGATGAAAGAGTACGTGCTATCAATGAGGTGTTTGCCGATGAAAGCCGGGTGAAGGTGGAAGCCTATTCCGGTCTTACTGTCGACTTTGCACGAAGGCACGGTGCGGGATTCATCGTGAGAGGACTCCGCGAGGTAAAGGATTTTGAGTATGAACGCAATCTTGCCGACACTAACGCCGCTATCTCTGATATTGAGACGGTATTCCTCACTGCTCGCCCTGAACTTGGATTTGTGTCAAGCAGTATGGTGCGTGAACTCAAAGCCAACGATTACGACGTCTCCAAATTCCTGCCACGATAGCAAAACTGCCTCCGCTTTAAACTTTATGTGTCATTGAGCGTCATAGATTATATATAAATACGTAAACGATGAAGAAACTACTATACGCTTTTTTCGCTCTTCTCACTGCTGCGGCGTCTGCTCAGCAATTTCTCCCTGCACACAAACTCTCTTATGCCGAGCAAGCTATCGCACGAATGTATGTCGATTCGGTCGACCAAGACAAACTTGTGGAAGACGCCATCAATGGCATGCTTAAAAGTCTCGACCCGCACTCTTCCTATACCAACGCAAAGGAAACCCAAGACTTGAACGAGCCTCTTGATGGCTCCTTCAGTGGCATCGGCATTTCGTTCAATATGGCCACCGACACCCTCTATGTGATAGAGACTATCGGTGGCGGACCTTCCGAACGTGTAGGCATCCTCCCTGGCGACCGCATCATCAAGGTGAATGACACAGTAATCGCTGGCGTAAAAATGCTTAATTCCGACATTATGCGCAGGCTGCGTGGGCCGAAGGGCACAAATGTGGATGTGACTATCCTGAGATATGAGGAAGCAACTCCCGACACCATAGATTTCCGCATCACTCGCGACGACATTCCAATTTTCAGTGTCGATGCCGCTTATATCGTTGAGCCAGGCATAGGATACATACGTCTTAATAAGTTCGGTGCTGAAACCCATAAGGAGTTTGTAGAAGCTGTCAAGAAGCTTCAGAAAGAAGGGATGAAAGACCTGATTCTCGACCTGAGCGATAATGGAGGAGGCTACCTGAAGGCCTCTGTCGACATTCTGGGAGAACTTCTGCCGGCTGGCAGCCTGGCGGTATTCACAGAAGGCATCAACAATCCGAAATATGAATACCACGCTTTCCCCTCCGGGAAAAGCCCACTCCTTGCTGATGGCAGACTCGTGGTGATGATGAACCAATATTCTGCCTCTGCTTCTGAGATCACTGCCGGCGCAGTGCAAGACTGGGACCGAGGAGTGATCGTAGGCAGAAGAAGCTACGGTAAAGGTCTTGTGCAGCGTCCGATTCCTTTCCCCGATGGATCAATGATGCGCCTGACAGTGGCTCACTACTATACTCCCACAGGCCGCGATATACAGAAACCATATACAAAAGGAAATGCTGATGCATATGCCCACGACATTCTTGATCGCTTCAACCATGGCGAACTTATGCATGCCGACTCAATAAAGTATATAGATTCTCTAAAAGTAAACAGTCTACGTCTGAATCGACCAATTTATGGCGGTGGAGGAATATACCCTGATCGGTTTGTGGGTATTGACACTACTGAAAATACAAAATATTACCGGCAAGTGATGGCGAAAGGCCTCATCAATAGGTTTGCTATCAAGACTGTAGACAAAGACAGAAAAGAGATTCTCGCCAAATATCCTACCGACACCGACTTCCTGAAAGGATATTCCATCTCTGATGCCCAATTGCAGGAACTCTATGATATGGCCACAGCAGAAAAGATTGACTTCAATGCTGAAGAAGCAGCCTTGAGCCGGCCTCTCTTCTCTATGGTGCTCAAAGGGCTTATCGGACGAGACATCTACGACTCCTCTACTTATTTCAAGGTCTACAACGAGCGCGACCCAATGTTCAAGAAAGCTCTCGAAGTGATCCGCTCCAAAGATTACTCCGACATCCTCCAATCTCCCAAATAATACTCGTTTCTCTCTCCTCTCCCCTCTCTTCCCCGTTCTCAACACTGTGCTGAGGACGTAAGTCAGAAGAAAAAGACGTAAGTCAGAAGATAAATCAGACATCAATAACAACCCAATATATGAGACAATTAACTTCTGCCATCTGCCTGGGTATTGCTTCTTTGGCAGCTGCCCAAGCCACTTCTCCAGATCAGCTTCTGCAATCTGCAAAAGAAATGAATGAAGCTGCTAATTCGGCTCAAGAAATGCTCGATTCGAACATCCAATTAGCCGACTCATTAGCATCCGATACGATTGCATTTATGCCTGTAGTGGTACGTGATCTTCCGGAAATCCTCGCTTCGCTCCCCGACTCATTTCCCGAACTTCCATACAATCCTTTAGTGGGCCCATGGGTTTTCTCAGGCTACAGAAACCAGAAAGAGCGATCCTTTGAAGATTTGATAGAGGGAGCTGACCTCAATCTTGACAAAATCAAGAATTCCCCTTGGGCAAACATAGCTTACACTCCTACTTGGCTTCACGATGCTCTTACCCAAACCCGCATCAGTGGAGATTATATGTACACCACCATGGTGTATTCCCCGCATACCATCCAATATACATATTGGGATCTTCCGGTGCCTCCTCGTTTGCCTGAAGATGATGTCACACTTGGCACATATATCAAGAATCTTAATCTTCCTGAGGTGGCGGTTGCCGATGCCCTGCTCCCTGAATTCGAACAGAAGAAAAAGCATTGGCTCCATCAGTTCAATACCGGGCTGCAGTTCTCTCAGGCTTATGTCTCAAAAAACTGGTATCAAGGTGGCAACAACTACCTTGCACTCCTCTACAATTTCTATTGGGATGTCCAGCTTAACCCCACTTATCACCCCAACCAGATATTTGAGAGCACAGTCAACTACAAACTCGGCATCAACTCCATCGAGCAGAATGCCGTAGGACGCAAATATTCTCTTTCCGAAGATAATTTCCAATACAACGTAAAATACGGTTTCAAGGCTTTCAAGAAATGGTTCTACACCATCACTGGCCAATTCAAGACACAGTTTTTCAAAAACTATAAGACGAATACCGACATCCGCACCGCTTCATTTCTTTCTCCAGGCGATCTCAACCTCGGTATCGGTATGACCTATTCACACGCCAATGCAAAGAAATCGTTTAATATGACGGCTTCTATCGCCCCGCTCTCCTACAACCTTAAGATTTGCATCGACAAGGAGATAGATCCAACGCAGTTTAATATCAAACCTGGCCATAAGACCCACAGTGAGATAGGTTCGAGTGGCGAGGTAAACATGACTTGGCAAGCTACTTCCAACATCTCAATGCGCACTCGCCTCTTTGCATTTACCGACTACAATTATTTTCAAGGCAATATTGAGACTACATGGGATTTTGCAATAAATAAATTCCTCAGCACTCAAATCTATGCTAACTTGCGCTACGATTCAAGTTCAGACTTCAACATAAGCCGTTGGCACCACTGGATGCTCAAAGAAATACTGAGCTTCGGACTCTCCTATTCATTCTCTACCAAATAATGCAAAGCATCACACAAATAATTATGTCGGCACTGATATTCCTGATATCAGTGCCGACATATGCTTTTTTCCCCTCTGAAAATGAGATCCGCGACTGGTGTGACACCAATGTTCTATCTCCAATCGAGGGAATATGGGAATATCCCGACGATGGAGCGCGAGTTCTTATCATGGCAGATCCTACTCATCCCGGGACATTCACGCTTTCCATCATTAGCACACCTGACTGTCGGCTTGAATATGGCGATATCATTGGGCGACTTCATCCCACTGTCGATGCCAAGCAATTCAGACTCGAGCAGTGGACCCACAAAGAGAAATCCATTTTTTCGAAAGCAGAAAACTGTGCTGCCATTCTTTCCTCTGATGGGGAGTCTCTTCGTGTCAAGTCGCCGAAACTGAAGTTTAAGGTCAACCTCAACACGCTTCTTCCTCGGTTTTGGAGAATAGTGAGGGTTTCATATAAGAATCCTACCGACGACCTTCCCGCAGGTCTACTAAAAGTCTATCCTGGCTATGACCACAACGGCTCCCTACGTCGCAAACCACGCATCCTATGAAAGCCTTATTTATATTTTTCTGCATTTTGATGCTAAGCATCCCCTGTGCGCATGCCAGGAAAATCAAGACCAAGCACTCCTCTCCCAAGCAGACCGAGAAGACGATCGATGCAATCTCTTCTGACTCGATTATCTCACTTTCGTCTGACTCACTTATATTCGTCGACAAAATCCGACCTGGCATTCGCTTCTATGGCTTCGACAAAATAGTCACAAGCACCATAGAAAGCTGTTTCATCACCAACCGACTCCCTGATGACATCAAAGGCTTGGAAATGCAGATCACATACTTTGACATGCAAGGGCGCCAGCTCCATAAACGCAATGTGGAAATCAAATGTGACATTCCATCGGGAGAAACAAAACGCACCGACTTTAAAAGCTGGGACACTCAGAAATCATTCTATTTCCATCAATCTGTGAAGCCAAAACGCCAAGCCACTCCCTTCTCCGTCAAAATCGACCTCCTCTCCATCAAATACTAAAGGGAGGCTACGAAGCCTCCCCACTAAATATTATCTTTATCCAAGTATTTACTGGACTATACTTATTGTTTTCTGTTCAATACTCAACACTTAAATAAATTGGCAAAGCCAATTTATTTGCACGTCATAATCTTGAGCACCAACTTGTCGGTGGCTTGCATCGAATCTCTACCGATACTCGTCAGGTTGTGGATGGTCTCGTCCACATCATCAGATATGATTCCTTCTGCCGATGTCACCGCAAATCCCTGCATCGCCATCATAGCCGACATCATAGCAGTGCTGACTCCACTGGATATCTTCATAGAGCATGAAGGCTTGGCTCCATCGCAAATCATTCCTGTTAGATTAGCCACCATATTCTTCACTCCATCACACACCTGCTTGTATCCTCCACCCATAAGATATACCAGGCCACTCGTGGCGCCGGTAGATGCCACTACACATCCACACAAAGCAGAAAGCCTTCCAAGCGACTGCTTGATGTAGATTGATGTCAGATGGCTCAACGTCAAGGCCCTGATTAGCTGCTCTTCGGATGCATTGATATCCATTGCATACGACACTACTGGCATAGTGGCAGTGATTCCCTGATTGCCAGACCCACTATTGCTCATCACAGGCACCATCGCTCCCCCCATTCTCGCATCGCATGCGGCCGACGTCAAAGTTATAGCGTGTGCCACCGGAGTGTCGCCAAAAAATTTCTCACCAAAGTGCAGTACAGTCGATCCAAGGCAATGCCCATACTCTCCGTTAAGGGCATATTGAGCGGCGGCATAATTCAAATTTTTTGCCTCCAGAATAAATGCTATCTCATCTATCGGAGCAGTGGTGGCAAAATCATAGACCATCTTCAACGAAAGCTCCGGATCCTTAGAAGACTCTGATTCTCCTCCATCTCCTTGCGCAGACTTCTCATACACCACTGTCCCATTCTTTTCTATCAAAATGAAATTGGTGTGTGCTCCCGAAATCACAGCTCTCACGCTGTCTTCGCCGCTGAAAGCCCTGACATCAATATGCAAATTTGATGGGGCATTTGCCTCAAGCTTCACCGTGATTCTGCCCTCTGATATATACTTGCGGCCAGCTTCTACGGCTTCCGGAGTTACATCACGGAGCACTTCCAGACTATATTCTGATTTTCCTACAAGTGCACCAAGAGCCACAGCTATCGGCAGACCAATCATGCCGGTGCCAGGGATTCCCACGCCCATAGCGTTCTTGATAATATTTCCACTGAGATAGAGTTCTATCTTTTCTGGCAGACATCCAAGTGTCTCGGTTGCCTTTGCCACACACAGCGCGACAGCCACCGGCTCTGTACATCCTACAGCGGGCACCACCTCACGCTGTATCAATTGTATTATCTCTTCTCGAAGATCCTTATCCATATTTCTGATTCTTTACATTCTCCCAATAATCCCCCATCCTATATAAATCAAATTTCGTCTACGAAATTTGAATCGTCAAAAGGCAAAGTGTCGCGATGTGCCACCTCGATGCGCTTATTACGCCAGCACTTACGGCACACTGCTATATAGCGGTCGTTGCCACCTATTTCCACCTGTTCTCCCTCCGTAATGATCTCCCCATTTCCGTCGATCCTTGCGTTCACTATCGTCTTGCGTCCGCAATTGCAAGTCGACTTCACTTCTTCAATCGAATCTGCTATCTCAAACAGTCGACGAGACCCCTCAAACAAATGTGTCTTGAAGTCTGTGCGAAGGCCATAGCAGATCACATTGCAGCCATAGTCGTCTACCACTCTTGCAAGCTGGTCGACTTGCTGAGCTGAAAGAAACTGAGCCTCATCCACGAGAATCCAATCAGGCACATCGAGCGTCTGCTCGAATGTATCCTTCACCATGTCGTATAAGTCAGTCTCTGGGTATATCCACTTGCATTCACGCTCTATTCCGATGCGTGAACGTATCACATTTTTCTTCTCCCTCGTGTCTACAACCGGCTTCAAGCATACATATGCCATGCCTCGCTCTTCAAAGTTGTAGGCTGTCGTAAGCAACATAGCGGTCTTCGCCGACCCCATGGTGCCATATCGAAAATATAGTTTTCCAATCCGGTTCATAACGCAAATTTACAACTGAATCGCGACATATGCAAATCCAACATTTAATATTTTTCCTTCAATAAGGCTTTTTTTGAAAAATAAGCATTAACTTTGCATCCTGAAAAAACTTCGTTACCACTTATGCATAAATTTCATTCTTCAGCCCCTTTTATCCTTGAATCAGGAGAAGAGCTTCCAGAATTAGACATAGCCTATCATACATTCGGCACTTTGAATGAAAATAAAGACAATGTGGTCTGGGTATGTCATGCCCTGACCGCCAACAGCGATGTCACCGACTGGTGGCCCCATACTGTCGAAGCAGGATGCTTCCTCGATCCTGAGAAATGGTTTGTAGTATGCGCAAACATCATCAGTTCCTGCTATGGTTCTACGGGGCCAATGTCAATTAATCCGGCCACAGGCGAGCCTTATTATGACGCATTTCCCAAAGTGACCATTCGCGATATGGTGAACGCCCACATTCTCCTTGCCTCCGAACTCGGCATCGGACATATCCACACTCTCGTAGGATGCTCGGTAGGGGGATTCCAAGCCATAGAATGGGCTGCCATGCAACCCGAACGTTTCGACAGTTTCGTATTTCTTGCCACTTCCCCTAAGGCATCTCCGTGGAGCATTGCATTAGACGAGACCCAACGAATGGCGATCCTAAGCGACAAGACATATGGCGAAAAGCGCCCCGATGCCGGCAGGGATGGCCTGGCAGCCGCCAGGGCTATCGGACTCCTCTCCTATCGCGGCCCATGGGGATACAATCAGACCCAACAGGATCCACCATGCGACGGCATACCTTCCACTCATCGCGCCTGCACATATCAGCAATATCAGGGTGAAAAACTATGCCGACGCTTCGATGCTTATTCCTATATGGCTATCCTCAATGCCTTCGACACTCACGACATAGGACGAGGACGTGGAGGAGTCGCTGAAGCTTTATCGAAAATCAAAGCCCCGGCTATCGTAATCGGAATCACCACCGACATCATCTTCACCCCTGAAGAGATGAAACAACTCACGGCGGCGCTCCCTAATGCCGAATACTTCGAGCTCCAATCTCAATTCGGACACGATGGTTTCCTCGTAGAATACGAAAAACTCAACCAAATCCTCCTTCCACGCATCTAAACTCTCGCTTAACACGCTACGCACAACGCATTACGCAAAAAAAATTTGGTAAAACCAATTATTTTTTGTAATTTTGCACTGCATTTCGCGCCAAGGCTCTTAAAGACGAATGCCATCACGCATCCGCGCCCAACGCAACAACCAATAATTCAATATATTAAAATGTACGCAATCGTAGAAATCAAAGGTCAGCAGTTCAAAGCCGAAGAAGGCAAGTATCTGTATGTGCACCACCTCGGCGATGAAGTAAAGGAAGGCGAGACTGTTGTCTTCGACAA
>VIDP01231977.1_pt1 | contig 11333 bp, 9 predicted proteins | sample 5025131 | NCBI WGS metagenome assembly VIDP01 (sample SAMN11853144, study PRJNA449069) | gut metagenome | isolation source: stool from male vole | host: Microtus ochrogaster | place: USA:Florida | collected 2017
CGCCGCCAGCTTGAAGCTGACTATGAGGTGGCAAAAGCTAAAGCAAACATGAGGGAAATCAACCTGTTCGCGCAGATAGGCTACACCGGCACAGACCATACGTTCGGCGATGCATACCGCGGGCTGAAAGACAACCAGATCGTGCAGATTGGATTCAGCATACCTATCCTTGACTGGGGCAAGCGCCGGGGCAAGGTCAAGGTTGCGGAGAGCAACCGCCAGGTTGTCGAGAGCAGGCTGCGCCAGGAGACCCAGAACTTCAATCAGGACCTTTTCATACTCGTGGAGCGTTTCTGCAACCAGCAGGAGCAGGTTGTCATAGCCGACAAAGCTGCGGCAATTGCACAGAAACGCTACAACACCAATGTAGAGACATTCCTTATCGGCAGAATCTCGACCCTTGACCTGAATGACTCACAGGTGAAAAAGGATGAGAGCCGCCAGCAGTACATAAGCGAATTGTTCAACTACTGGTATTATTTCTACCAGCTGCGCTCACTCACCCTATGGGACTATGAAAAGGGCACAGGCATAGATGCCGATATTGACAAAATAGTAAGGAACTAATCTTTCATTATATATTATATATTGCCCATATACTGATCTCTATGCTGTCCAAGCACTGTCCCGCCGCCTACATGCGGGGCGGTGCTTCGGCAGTAGATAGACCTACAAAGCCATTCACTATATATCCGATATATTTAAAGTTCACGGGCGATTTTTCGGCTTTTTTGTACGGGATTCGCCCGTGAGTATTATCTTTGCACCACTATGATTCTGATTGTTGACGATGATAAATCCATAAGGCTCTCCCTCGGATTGCTCCTGAGGCGCGCCGGGCATGAGGTCACGGCAGTAGAGTCGCCGGAAGAGGCACTGTCGGTTGTACGCTCCGTGCAGCTGCGCCTGATTATAATGGACATGAATTTTTCCCGCACAACTACCGGCGAAGAGGGACTTGAACTGCTCCAGAAATGCAAGATATTCCAACCGGACACCCCGGTAATCCTCATTACTGCGTGGGGAAGCATCCCGCTTGCGGTTGCCGGAATGCAGGCTGGCGCTTTTGACTTCATCACCAAGCCATGGAATAACCAGCTGCTGCTGCAACGCGTTGAAACCGCATTGTCGCTGAGCCGTGAGAAAGAGGAGGCGCAAATATCCACCACAAAATTTGACCGCAGCGGCATAATCGGCAAAAGCCCTGCAATAACCGGAGTGCTTGAAACCGTGGAGCGCGTTGCGCCTACAAACGCCCCGGTGCTAATACTCGGCGAAAACGGCACCGGCAAGGAACTCATTGCACATGCCATCCATGCAAACAGCTCGCGGGCTAAAGGTCCGTTTGTAATGGTAAACTTAGGCGGCATATCCCAGTCGCTTTTCGAGAGCGAGATGTTCGGTCATACCAAAGGGGCGTTTACCGGAGCGGTGAACGCACGCAAAGGACGATTTGAACTTGCCGACACCGGCACAATCTTCCTTGATGAAATCGGCGACCTCGACCCGGCATCGCAGGTGAAGATGCTTCGAGTGCTGCAGCAGCACACATTTGAACCGCTCGGCGACAGCCATCCGCGCAAAGTTGACATCCGTGTGGTGTGCGCCACTAACGCTAACCTGCCGGCTATGGTTGCCGACCGCACTTTCCGCGAAGACCTTTACTACCGCATCAACCTCATAACCCTTAAACTGCCGCCATTGCGCGAAAGAAGGGAGGATATACCGCTTCTTGTGAACCATTTCGCCCGCATGAATGCAGAAGCTGCCGGAATTGAGGTTCCTGAAATCACCTCTGATGCAATGACATGGCTCAGCAGGCAACCCTACCCGGGGAATATTCGCGAATTAAAGAACCTTGTGGAGCGCACAATGATTGTAACCGGTGGAAACAGGCTGGACGCAGCGGACTTCAAAGCGTCCTCAATGACCGATGAGGCACCCTCCCCCGCTCCAAACCTTGCAGGCGCCACGCTTGACGACATAGAGCGGTCCGCTATCACTGGAGCGCTCGAAAAATTCAGCGGCAACCTCAGCAAAGCAGCCGAGGCACTTGGCATAACAAGGCAATCGCTTTACCGCCGTCTTGAAAAGTTCGGCATAAATCCCGAGAAATAGCCACTGCCTATGAGAGCCAAATGGATTTTCGCGCTGCTGGTATTATGGGTGCTTCTTGTCACCGTGCCGGTGATTTCTGTACCTAAGTTTATTGCAAGATTCGACACGATGCAGCTCCGCATAATCGGAGCAATAGCTGCCATTGTGCCACTGGTGCTTCTGTGGCTCCTATATGTAAACCTGCTGCATCCGATAAGCGCAATCAACAACGGCATGTTTCTTGTGCGTGCGCAGGATTTTGCCAGCCGCCTTGTGAAGGTGGGACAGAAGGATGCGGACGACCTTGTTGGAATGTTCAACAAAATGATTGACCGCCTGAAAGAGGAGCGCCTGAGAAACATCGAGCAGAACCATTTCCTGCAGCTGCTTATCCAGGCATCTCCGATGGGCATCATTATCTTCGACTACGACGGGAAAATAACAATGGCTAACCCTACAATGCTCAGCATGCTGGAACAGAGCGCAGGAGAAATTGAGGGTCATGCGATAAGTGATTTCAAGGGTGAAGTTGCAACTGCAATAGCTGAGACAAAACAGGGTGAAACACGCACTGTGAGGTTCAGCGACACCAAGATTGTGCGCATTTCGCGCCTTAATTTCCTCGAACTCGGCTTTGCACGCCCTTATGTCATGGTCGAGGTACTTACAAATGAGGTTATCAAGGCGGAGAAAGATGCATACGGCAAGGTGATACGCCTGATAGCCCATGAGGTAAACAACACTATGGCGGGTGTCAACTCAATGCTCGAGACCCTCTCCTTGATCATGGAGCAGGAAGCCGATATTGCGGAAGCGATAGAGAGCTGCCGCGAGAGGTGCGCAAGCATGAGTGAATTCATAACCTCATACGCCGACGTGGTGCGCATACCGGAAGCGAAACTCGACAGGCTTGAACTTAATGGAAGAATAGCGAGGATGATGCCTTTCCTTGAAGGGCTTGCCGGAGAAACTATCCACATACAATTCACCCCGGCAGATGATGAAGTGTTTGTGAAAGCAGACACTGTGCTGCTCGAACAGGTGATGGTGAACATCATCAAAAATTCAAAGGAAAGCATATTGTCCGCAAGCGGAGAGGGGGAAATAAAAATATCGGTGAAAGCACGACCCGCACGGATTGAAATCACCGACAACGGCGCCGGCATAAGCGGCGAGGCGGCTCACAGATTGTTCTCACCCTTCTTCTCCACCAAACGCGGCGGTCAAGGAATAGGTCTTATGATGGTCGGGGATATACTGCGGCAACATAACTGCCGGTTCAGCTTGCGCACAGACTCAACTGGGGTTGATTCCTCCACCGCAAAACCTCTGACAAGATTCAATATCCAGTTTCCTTAGGCTTTGACCTCGGAGGGACAAAGCGCTTTCGCCACTTCTGAGAGCGCTTTGAGCAATCCGGCACGCGGCTGAGCTATGTTTAGGCGCATGAAGCCTTTGCCTTGAGAGCCAAACATTGTCCCGGAATTAAGCGCAAGCCCAACGGTATTTACAAAGAAGCTGACAAGCTCATCCTGGTCGAGTCCAAGCGCCCGGCAGTCAAGCCAAATCAGGAAAGAGGCTTCAGGACGGATAACTCTTATTGACGGACATTTCTCAGCAAAGAATTTTTCAACCGCTTCAATGTTGCCTTCAATATAAGGGAGAAGCTCATTGAGCCAAGGTTCACCATTGTTGTACGCGGCTTCTGTACCGGTCGTAGCGGTGAAATTAGGTGCCGAAAATTCATTTACCTCCAGCCAGTCATAGAAAGGCTTGCGCAACTCCGGATTGCGGACAACTGCCCATGAGCTGACGAGACCGGGAATATTGAATGTTTTGGAGGGCGCACCGAACGCAATTCCTACAGCGGCAGCATCCTCGCCTGCTTCAAGGAATGGGATATGGGGACGATTATAAAGCATGAGGTCGCCATGAATCTCATCGCTCACCACAACAACTCCATATTTTCTTACGAGTGTGCCGACAGCTGCAAGGGTGTCTTTGCTCCACTGGATTCCAACCGGATTGTGAGGGTTGCAAAGAATCAGCATCTTGGGATGCTCAGTCGCGAATATTTTCTCAAGCCCTTCAAGATCCATCTTATACCCGGCTCCATCATTTGTCGGAATAAGCGGGTTTTCCACAACAACACGTCCATTTCCCTCAGTCACGATTCTGAACGGATGATATACCGGCGGCTGAATGACAACCTTGTCACCCTTTGAAGTGAAAAAGTTGAGCGCATACGCTATAGCCCTGACCACACCTGGCACGAATGTAAGCTCTTCACGCTTTACCTTGAAATTATGGCGGCGCGCAAGCCAGTTCTGTATAGACTGCCAGTAGCTTTCCGGAGTGGAGGCATAGCCGTAAATCGGATGGTTGAACCTGTCGGCGAGCGCCTGCCTGATTTCAGGGGCGGCGGCAAACTCCATGTCGGCAATCCACATAGGGGTTATATCCCCTCTGCCAAACAACTCTGTAAGCGCGTCATATTTCATTGCTCCGGTGCCCCGGCGGTTAATCACACAGTCAAAATCGTACTTTCCCATAACTTGAATATCGTTGCTTTTTTCTTTTGTATTGCAAAAGTACATATTTATACTATTTTAAGCAAATAATGAGACATTTCAAAGACTTTGCGGCGCTCCATCCGCCCAGATTTCGTCCATAAATCACAAGCTTTCGTACATATTTTATGATTATGGCAATCAAATGGCTGGATATTAGACTTATTTCATATTTACGCTGATTCAGCACTTTTTTCATTGACTATTTATTCCGTTCAGTGTCCTACATCGGTATAATATGCAACTTTTTGCACTGGATATTGTTTTTAAAGAAATAAGCATTAACTTTGCAGACAGAATGCGGGACGAGCAATCAATCACTCTCACGTATCGTCGCGCAAGTATTAACCCGAACAGCAGTTCAAAAACCACCCCTCTCACCTCCCCTTTACCCGACATTTTACAATAGCCAGCAGTACCGACATCATCACTACGGCGGCTCATCCGCGGATGCTTCCGCTATGCCCCGAAAATATGCGCTGCACGCTTAAAACTTATATCACACCAAAATTACCAAATGTACAACTACTCCGAACTTTCTGAGAAGCCGGTAGACCAGCTGAAAACAATCGCCGAAGGCTTGGGCATGAAAAAGACAGACAACGCTTCAGGCGATGACCTCATCAACTTCATCCTTGACCAACAGGCAATAAACTACGCAACCACAGCTGCTGAGAAACGCCGCAAAGCTGACAACAAGGAACCCAAAGAAGCTAAGCGCAAAGCACCAAAAGCGCCAAAAGCCAAGGAGAACCAGGAAGCAGAACAGCCACAGCAGCCCGCAGAGGAAACAACTGAAGCGTCTCCTGCACCGGAGGCACCTGCTCCTAAAAAAAGAGGAAGAAAGCCTAAGGCACAGAAAGAGGCAGAAGCAAGGGAACAGGCGGCTGTAGAAAGCCAGAATGAGGAAGCACAGCCTTTGGCGCCCGCACAGGAGCATGCCGACAAGGAGGAGGCTCTTAAAAAAGAGGTAGAAGAATTACCCGCGCCAGAAACTACACCCAAACAGCCGGCACTTGAACTTCCTGCTCCCAAAAAGGAGGATGTAAAAAAACAGGAACCGCAGCAGGACGCACAAGATAATAACGAACAGCATCCACAGGAAGCACCTGAGCAGCAACCCATGGCTGAAAAGCAACCGCAGCAACAGGGTGAACAGCCGCAGCAACGACGTGATTTCCGTCCAAGAAACGGCGAATTCGGAGCATTCTTCCCTCGCTCTGAAGGACGCAGGTTCGTGCCGCGCTCACAGCGCGAGAAAGAGGAAGCGGCAGCTGCAGCAGCACTTGCAGCAGCAACGGCACCGATAGTAATTTCCGAGCCCTGGCAGGAAAAGCAACAGCAGCAACCACAACAGAAGCAGGGAAAAAAGAACAAGAACCGCAATAATAATAACAATAACAACAATCAGCAGAACCAGCAAAACCAGGCATTCCAGCAGGAATCCCCATATAATTTTGACGGGCTCATCCATGCCACCGGAGTACTGGAAATAATACCTGAGGGTTACGGATTCCTCCGTTCAAGCGACTACAATTACCTGTCCTCGCCAGACGATGTTTACGTGACTCCGCAGCACATCAAGAATTTCGGTCTTAAAACCGGTGATGTCGTAGAAGCAACCGTACGCCCACCCAAAGAGGGCGACAAATACTTTCCTCTTACAAATGTCCTCAGCGTCAACGGGCGCTCTCCCGAATTTATCCGCGACAGGGTTCCTTTCGAGCACCTGACCCCTCTTTTCCCTGACGAGAAATTCAATCTCACCGGAGGACGCTCCTCTAACCTGTCTACCCGCGTGGTGGATATGTTCTCACCCATCGGCAAAGGACAGCGCGGACTTATTGTAGCTCCTCCTAAAACAGGTAAGACAATCCTGCTGAAAGATATAGCAAATGCTATTGCCGAAAACCATCCCGAAACATACATCATGATCCTGCTCATCGACGAGCGCCCGGAAGAAGTAACCGACATGAGCCGCAGCGTTAATGCAGAGGTTATCGCCTCTACATTTGATGAACCGGCTGAACGCCACGTTAAAATTGCCGGGATAGTGCTTGAAAAAGCAAAACGCCTTGTGGAGTGCGGACATGACGTTGTGATTCTCCTTGACTCAATTACGCGCCTTGCCCGAGCTTACAATACTGTATCACCGGCATCCGGCAAAATCCTTTCAGGCGGTGTAGACGCAAATGCCCTCCAGAAACCTAAGCGCTTCTTCGGTGCCGCAAGAAACATTGAAAACGGAGGTTCTCTTACAATCATTGCAACCGCACTCACTGAAACCAGCTCTAAGATGGACGAGGTGATTTTCGAGGAGTTCAAAGGCACGGGCAACATGGAGCTGCAGCTTGACCGCAAGCTCAGCAACAAGCGAGTATTCCCTGCAGTGGACATCATGGCATCAAGCACACGCCGCGACGACCTTCTTCTCCGCACCGAAACACTCAACCGCATGTGGATTCTGCGCCGTTTCCTTTCCGACCGCAACTCAATCGAGGCAATGGAATTTATCAAGGACAGAATGGAGCGCACATCAGACAACGACGAACTGCTGCGCACAATGGGAGACTAATCGCTATATAACCGCATAATAAAAACACGCACCGGACAATCCATGAGTTGCCCGGTGCAATTTTTTATATGTCAACAAGATTTCAAGCCGAAACGTGGGTTTCATTCAGTACACGCTTTGCGCCGATATAGCGGCGGTTAAAATAACCGTCATCAGGAAAACGCTGGTAAGTAATGCCTTTTGATGTTGAAGCATGAATAAAAGTAACAGCCTTGCCGTCATCATCAACATCCACTACCATACCAACATGACCCACAACTCCGCGCCCGCTACGCGGTCCGCTGAAAAACATCAAATCTCCGGGTTTAAGTTCATCTTTATTCACCGGAGTGCCCTGGCGGTATTGCATCTGCGAAGTGCGGTTAAGCTTAATGCCTGCCTGACCGAACACATAGCTTGTGAATCCGGAGCAATCAAAAGAATGGGGACCGGTTGCACCCCATACATACCTGCGTCCGAGAAAGCGGGCTGCAATCTCCTTTAGCTCATCGGCAATCGCACCGATCTTGTCCTCCAAAGACACCTCAACTTCCTCCTCATCCTGAATCCACGGCGCCTTTATCAGTTCAGTGGCGGTGGAGTTTACACGCCACTCCTGCACTTCCGGCAGACGGTCAAGTTTCAGAGGAGGATTGGTTGCGTTTGATTTGAAAGAGGAAAAAACGGCACAAAGGCACGCAATTATATATATGAGTGTTATTCTTTTCATCACTGCTTGATTTACTTGTGTTCTTTTATTTCGCATCACCTTAGGCATCACGCCTTGTTTTTGCATATACAAAATTACTAAATATCAGGCTATCAACGAAATCTGCATTTTGCATTTACTCACACAAAGGTTAATATTAACCACACAAACAGATAGAGCGGCACGCGAATTGTTAAAATCCCGCGTGCCGCAATACAATATTTAACCAGCATTAACTGCCATATTTACACTAAATAACAGCTATAATCCTCATCTGCTACCGGTTTTTGAGGTTTCAACGCTTGCATCCGCATTGATAATCTTGCTCGCACCACGTTTCTGATGCCCCCACACAAGATTATATCCGATTTTAAGGTAAGGAATCCGGAGATTGACACGCATGTGCTTTACATTGGAGTTATAATGATTCAACGACTTTGACCCTTGGTCATATTTCCCAAAAGGCATCAGGACACCTGCACCAAACTGCCATTTTTTCCAGTTGTAAGACAAATCAATAAGTGAAAAGTCCTCATTCCATCTGATTCTTTGCCCGAACAGGAAACGCTCTGCCTTATTATACTGCCCTGACAATATAAATCCCACATGCATCAGCATGATTTCAGCATTGACGTTCCAATGATGATTCTAAAACTTATATCCGTTGCCACGAGTACGCTCCGCACAGTATCCAATACCTACATTCGCCATGAGCCATCCGGGGATAATATTGATTTGTGGAGAAAGGCTGAATGTGAGGCTCTGGTAGCCACGGCTATTTTCGTATGAGGTAATAAGCCTGTCACCTTCCCAGTAAAGATGGGGTGCGATAGCATCCGGAGATGCACAAGCACGTATGCCGAACACACCGTCAACGCGGGGCAGACTGAAGCTGTACCGGAAATTCAACGCATAGTAATTTGAGGTCTTCAAATCTGGATTTCCGATTTGCCATTGGAAACCATCCATTTGCTGCGGGGCAATATTTGTTTCTGCCAGAGATGGAGAAGTTTGCCATGAGGTGAAGCCAAGCCTGAAATAATGTTTTGAGTTCAGGGAATATGTAACAGTTGCCTGAGGTCGGAAATTCCATGAATGGTTGCCCTGGTTTGTTTCACGGAAAAGGAAATCATTGTACTGCACACCCATTCCGGCAGTTACTGAAAATTTATTGAGCTTCTGGTAATACTCAGCAAATATATACGCTTTATCCTGCCGCTGATGAAAAACATCTCCTCCAAGATTTTTGTATGTGGAACGGTTGCGGTTCGCAAGATAGGATACGCCTGCAGTAAAACGCGACTTGCTCCACTTTTTGATATAGTTTGCCTCTATAGCAAATGCTTTATTACTATCCTTTATATAAGTGTGAATGTCCGTAATATAATCTGATGCTTCAGGCAGGCGTTCCTGGTAATCAGAAAAAGTGTGCCCTTTGTACAAAGTCGCCCCCAAATCCACTACAAGTGTCTGCTTATTAGAAAAATGTTGCTCAAGATAGGCAGAAAAAGAGGGTTGTGTGCCTTGTGAACCGTTGCCATCATTTAAATGGATGTCATTACTGCCGTCACTGACGGAAAGAATACCGCTATATTTTTCAAGCGCGGAGATATTCCTGAAACCTTCAAAAGATGCATAAAACACAGTTGTGTCAGGCTTAATATAATTGTATGTTAGCCACCCAATGGCGCGATTATCGTCAACTCTTCCGCCCACTGGTTTTTCTACACGTGTCAGAGATTTGCCATCAGGATAAGTGAAGGTTTCATGATAATCGCGATGCGCGTTTATGCCGTCAGTCAATTTGTATTTCACGCCAAAGCTCCACTGCGATTTGCCGAAGTTCAGTTTCAAATCAGAATCATATATTCCAAACTTAGCGGCAAGTGCAGACTGAGCGTTAGCCATGAGCGAACCACCGACTGCCGGATTTGCAACTATGAAATTAAGGACATAGTTCGCCCCGTTATAGCGCAATCCCGGATTGTCAATCCACTCAATCCTCTTAATTGATTCCGGCAACAGGTTTTTCACCTGGTCGACTGTAGCCTCACGCCCGTTAATGCGTACCTGAACCTCCTGCCCGCTTGCAGTGACAGAGCCCATGATTTCATTTACCGAAAGAGTAGGAATCATCATGTTCCGTAGAAGCTGCATGCCATTTTTAGAATTTTCCAATGCGCTCTTTGACGGATAAAGCACATCCATGTCCGCCCTATGAATTACCCTTGGAGCCTGGACAACCACTTCATATAATTCCTTACCTCCGATTGTGTCATCCACTTCTTGCGCGACTGCGATAGCGGGTATAGCTATTGCTATTGCCGCAACCATGATTTGTTTTAAGAATGTCTTAGCCATTTTCGATATGATTTAATTGATTTCATACCGCAAAATTATAGCTAAAGCTATCTTAACGCCAAAGGTATAAGTTTAAATACACAACAGGTAATATCCTGATTAACAGATATAACCAATTTTAAAAATCTAAATATCGCCAGCAACAGTCCAAATGCATCTTAAACCGAGGCTTCATGACGCAGGAATGCGACGATATCTTCCTTCTCAGCCACCCCGAGCTTCTTCCTTATGGAGGATTTACGCACATATACAGTAGCAGTGGTCTGCGAAGTGATTACACTTATTTCCTTAGTAGAAAAACCAGCAAGCATAAGCACTATTATCTGTTCCTCTTTTTCAGTTAGCACATCACCATGACGCTTATGCAGCCCGGAATAGAATCCTCCATAGAGGTTATCTATTATATCATATACATTTTCCCAGTTTACAAGAGAGCCATTGACTTTGCTGTCTATTGACGATATTTTCCGTAGCATTTCCCTATTTTGCTCAGTAGGAGTCTCTGCGACCATCTTGATTATACCGAGCTGCTGGAGCATGGCACGACGCAATGCTTCATTTTGCGCTATACTTGTATCAGCCGCATTCAATTCGTCCACCAGTTTCTGCAAGACTTCAGCCTGCTCTATAGCTTCCAATTCCTTACGCTTTCTGCTCCTCGCATACAACAGAAGCAAGCATGATATTATTATAGTAGCGAAAACTACGATGATAATTATTGCATTCTGCCGTTCGCTTTTAACTTTAAGAGCCAATCTTTTGTTCTCGATTTCAAGAGCACTCTGCTTCGCATTACGCTGCATAGCCTGGCTACGAAGCAATACATTCCTCTGGGTGTTTATAACCTTAGCCATACGAATCAAGCTCAGTTTCCCGGTTTTCTGATAGTCCAATGCTGTTTTAAGCATGAAAGCAAAACTGTTGTAAGATCCTCTTACATGATCAGAATTACCAGAAGCGCAACTGGCCATAATCTCCAATTCCCTAATTGCTTCATCCCTCTTCCCCAAACTTCACCAGCATACAGCTTTCCATATTCTAA
>VIDP01402608.1_pt1 | contig 11303 bp, 14 predicted proteins | sample 5025131 | NCBI WGS metagenome assembly VIDP01 (sample SAMN11853144, study PRJNA449069) | gut metagenome | isolation source: stool from male vole | host: Microtus ochrogaster | place: USA:Florida | collected 2017
AATTCTGCAAAACTTCCTGTTATTTTCCGCATTTCTTTGAGAAAAGCGGCTGATTTTGCTGAAAAGGGCTCGTATATGGCTAAAAAAGTTACGAAAGGAAGTCGCCGGTTTGGCTGAAATACCTCATTGTCGGATTTGGGCAACTTTTGGGAATGTTGCCCAACCATGTTCCCAATCATCCCTGTTATGGGAATTTGAGATTTTGGTGATCTGAAATTTTCTTTCATCTGCAAACTGTTTGATTTTAAGTTGTTACATTCACTTTTGAATCAAGTGCAGTTCACTTCGGTCAGCCTTTCTCACCCCTCAATGTTCCCCGGAACGGATTGACGATGTTCACCCAGCCCTTGCGGAACTTGCCTTTGTAATAATAGCGCATGGGGATGTTCACGCTGTACTTGTTCTCCTGCAACTGCTGGCATTGCTCAAAGGATTCGTTCTCAAAGTTGAAGCGGTCTTTCAGCAGCCCTTCCTTCAGGAACTTGGAAATGTTGTCAAGAGCGATATGCACCAATACAACACCGATAATGGAAGTGAGCATATAGAGCCATATATTCAAACAGAGGGAATAAAGACGGGGCTGCATCGTATGCCCGAAAAGCCATACGGAAACTGCTATCAGCAGCACACCCGACACCAACGGATAGAGTACCTGCCTTCGAGCATCGAACTCCAGGTGCTTTTTCGCGTTCCCACACAGGTGATGCAGATGAGCAGGAACGTCGCCACCTTGCTGTACACGAGGTTGCCGTCATGGTATATCATCCACCGCTTGATGCGCGAATGGATGTCCGTGACAATGCCGCCGAGGAAGTCCAGCTGCTCCGGCTGCAATGCGTAGGCGAAAAATTCCATCAATATGGATACGTAGATGACCGCCCTGAAAATCTTGTAGAACCCTTGTAACTCTTTGCTTTCTTCCATGTCTGTTACCTGTGTGTACCGTTATTGGTTGATTGTTATGACGGGACGGGCCTTGTGTGCCTGCAACTTGGGCGTTTCCTGCATGGTGCCGCTACCGAGGGAATACAGCCATGCCTTTGCCGTTTCCTGTCCCCTGACCTCCGTGGAAGTCCAGTACCAGCAATCGTCTTCTTCATCAGGGATGGGGGTGCCGCCACATTTCAGTATATAGGGATTGATGACGTCCTTTACATGGTAGAGCAGACGCATCTGTGCCACACTGGGGATATAGGCACTCTGGCCGTATCTCCACAGGTCAAAGACTTTCTCCGCTAAAGGCGACTTCACATCCGTCGTTTCATAAAGCGCAAAGGTGTTGGTGTTGCCGTCGCAGGCAGCGAGATTGGCAGAGGTGCCTTGCTCCACACCGAGGCTGTCCGCAAAGGCCTCGGGAGCGATGTCCCACAGATACACGGCATATCCACTGCCTTCCATGTCTTCCCTCTGATTGATGTGGAACACCACAGCGATGGCCTGCTTGCCCGACTGCTCGTAAGTGTCGTATGGCATTGCCTTGCCGTCGGTGGTCAGTATATGGGTGACTTTCATCGCCGTGTCGGGAAAATCCCGATGGTCGTCACAGGCAGCCAGCACCACAGCTGCCGCCACTGCCAAAATTGAAAATATCTTCTTCATACGCCTTTCATTTTACAGGAAGTTTCACACCGAGGACGATGCCTGTGCGGAACAGGTCCTCGCCATTTATCATCACGTCCGTCTTCACCTGCCAGAAGAGTTTCCAGCCATGTCTGAGGGTATAGCCATGCTCATATCCGAGATGGATGCCACCGAGGAAATCATGGGTGTCGCTACCGGCAGAAGCACCGATGCGCATATTGCCGTGATGGTTGCGTCCTCTTGTAACACAAGGCTTGTAGGCAAGGCCAAAACCGTAGCTGCGGTAGTTGTTCCAGAAACTCTCAGGACAGACATGGCCGCACGAGGGGCACTTGTCCCATTTTATGTAGCCGTTGGCAAAATATTCCCATGCGTTGTGGTACTTCGTCTCGTGCTCATAGGACAAGGTCACGTCCAGTCCCCGCTCATACAAACATCCAAGACCGACAGAGATACGGTCGCTGTTCTGCTGTGCATGGCTGCACAGCGCCATTGCAACCATTGCTATGGATAAAAGTATTCGTCTCATGCCTTAATCCTCCAACAGTATATGGTTGAACGAATCGGCAGACAGCACATCCTCATAGTCGATGCTCAGCGAAATGGTGCGTCCGCTTATCTGCTTCTCGGACAGTTCTATGGTCAGCACCTTGTCATTCGGGAATGTCATTTTCTTTACGACAACCACATTGCGATAGCCGAACCTAAAGGTTCTCGCATCATCCAACACTAAAGCCGGAGCCAGCTCCACTATCTGTGCATTGGTGGCTTTACTCTGTTTCTTGTCCGACAGTTTTATTCTCAGTTCATCAATATCGAAGCGGATGTTGGTTTTGTTCTCCACGGAAAAATCAATGAAGAAGTATTCACCCACACTATAGATATTGTTCAAGCGCATCACCATACGATGCATCTTGGTCGCCACATTGCGGTATTTCGCAGGCGACGACCAGATTTGCCGGGCATAGCGTGTCATATCAGCGGTTGACAGACTCACGGCAGGGTTGTTGTAGGCATTGCGCTCGGAAAACTGTATTTCCTTGTCTGTCACAGCCTCCTGCATCCTCGTGGTGTAGAGCAACGCATACTGGGTACGGTAGCGTTCGGTGACAATGGTCACAATGGCGAGTATCTCGCCGTCGGCATAAGTGCTGTCCTTGGGCTTCAGGCGGATGGTGTTGCTGATGGGCTGGTCGCCCGCCACCTTGTCCGTGGAGATGTCAACAAAGCGGATAGGTTCGGAGGCTGTGATGACGGTGGTCACCTGGTCATTGACCGTGAGCTGCTCCATCTCTTCGTAAGTGGTCTGTGCCTTGGCTGACAGTATGCCCAGTGAGAGCAATGCGCAGACATTGATTTTTTGAAAACGATTCATATACATTGATTTTTATGTTGTCACTTCTTTATTTCTTCTTCTCTTTGCCGCTAACAAGATACACGAACGTGCCGTATTTCAGCTTTACCTTGTTTTTCTTGATTGCCTTGCTGATTGCGTTGCTCGTCTTCTGATAGGCATTGGTCACGGCTTGCATCCCCCATTGTGAGAAGCTGTTGCCGGCTCCGCCCTGGTCAATGTTCATGTTGCCCTGCATCGCACCGCTCGCCACATCCTTGGTCGTCTCGCGGAACTGGCTACCGGGGACATACAATCCCTCCAACCCGTCCGTATCATAGAGTGACAGCGACACCTTTATAAGTTCGTCATCCACCAGGATGGAGCTGATGCTGCCCTTGACCCGCTGCGAACTGAAACCGCTCATGGTGGCATAGAGGTATGCCCCTTTGCGCACCATGACCTCGCCAATCTCGATGTCGTCAAGCAGACGCAGACGCACTCTTGAACCGTCCGTAGCCTTGACGTCCTCGTCAATGATGGCCTTGATGAGCTTTGGCTCATGCTCGTTCTGCGTGAGGGTGTTGAAATAGTCCGAGGTCACTTTCACTTTCTTTACCACCTCCTGCGCCTTGTCCTCATCGTCCAATGCCTTCACAGCCTTGCTGTCCTCGGCTATTTGTCCCTTTACCTCAATCTGCAGCTTCGAAGGCTCGCTCTGTGTCGTGTCTGTTGCAACGGGAGTGACGGCTGCCTGTCCCTTCAGCCTCGCTTCTGCAAGTGCCCTGTTGAGAGCTTCGAGCGCTTCCGCCTCTCTTGCCTTGGCGTCGGCCACTTCGGCTGCATCGTCCTTTTCTTCTGCCTGGCGGACGAGTTCCGCGAGGTCTTCTTCTGTGTACTTGGATTCATACGCTTCCTTTTCTTCTTCGGGATTGTCACGCTCTATGTTGTCCACAGCCGAGTAGTCGGCTATGCGGCCATACGACCTCGCCATGTTCTCATACTTGCCGCCGATGCCGTCACCGTTCTTTATCTGCGCACCTGGCAGATCGGGATTCAGGAACTCTGTGGTCTGCAGGTTCTTGTCCTGCGTCTCCGCCACCTCGGTGCTGAACATGTCAAAGACAAAATAGCCTGTGGCAAGCAACGGGATGTACACGATGGCCGGCAGCATATACTTCGGCTGGCGGAAATTGATTCTGTCTGTAATTCTCATTGTCGGTTATCTCCTTTCATGATTTGATGATGTCTCGCTTTCAACACACTGTCCTGTATCTCCGTTGCGGTTCTTGCCGTCTGTTGATGGCTGTAATACCTTGCCATCCTGTAGATGTTGAAGCCGAAGCAGACAGAGACAAAGCCGAAGACGATGACGAGAAACAGCGTCTTATGGACATTGGCAAAGCCCTGCACCTTGGCTGCCGCACGGTCTATCCCTGTGGTCCTGGCAAACTTGCGTCCTGCGGCCACCTCCTTCTCATACCGTTCCTTGTATCCGGGGGCGTTCTTGTCGGGCATCTTCTCACCCGCAAGCATCCGCCTGATTCCTTTCACACTCATGATGCTGCTGATTAGAAGTTAGACTTGGATTTTTGCTCGACATCCTTGTTGAGCAGGGTGCGCCAGTTGGTGACAAGCATTCCGTGTGGGTTGTTCTCCGTCCTCGGTACCCGTTTCAGATGTCCTGCCGTCACCAGTTCACGCATCAGGATGCTGCTCCTCCGCTCTATACGCTGGCGGCCGTAGTAGGTGAACTCCATCTTGTCCTTGTCGAACCTGATGCTGTCACAGAAAATGGAGAATACGGCGCTCGTTCCCATGATGTTGTTGTAGAAACCCTTCTCCTTCAAGGTGTTGTACTGCGCCAAGCCTGTCTCGTCAACCAGATACATGGCCTTCTCCATTGTGTATCTGATATACTTGTCATCAGGTGCCAGCGTGAAAAAGTAGTGGTGGAACATCTCTATATGGCTCTTTGCCTCCACATCCAATGTATCTTCCATAGTGGTGCGGTTCACCAGAATCGGCACATTGCCGTCCAGCACATATACTTTCTGCTGTGCATCGGTCACCATGCAGCGTGCCGTCCAGATGCTTGACACTGAGATGATGATGCATCCTGTCAGAAAGGCGGAACAGACGATGCCCACCAGCTTGATTTTGTTCTCTAAATTCTTGATTACCATATTATATGAATTTTGAATTGTATTATCTCATTACGGTAGCCATCGCTCCCATAGCCGTCATCTTCGCCTGCTGTGCCACACCCTCTCCGAAGTTCCTGGTCGAGAAGGCGGTGTCACCCTCCGGTATCATCCATGCGGCAAGGTCGGGGACAAGGTTCAGGCATTTCAATGCCACGATGCTCGCAGCCATCAGGTAGCCTGCCGAGAAGAAAGAGTTCTGAAGGTATGCTGCCATCGTCTGCTCGCTGGCAGTGATAGCGGTCAGGTTCTCCACCTGTATGCACAGCACGATGTCGAAGAGCAACAGCACGTAGAAACCGACAAAGCATATGGTTTGATAAATGAAAACAAAACGAAATATTTATAATATAAGTAACGAAACACCATTGCATTAAAGCACTTTAGCGCATTTTGCGATAATTATTAAACTTTGCAAACTTCCGCTATTGTGATGCACTTTTTGTTGCATATTTGTTACGTGATTCAAATTTTTGTTGTATCTTTGCACCGAGTTTTGAACGTTATGTGTAACTTGTTAATAATGTCGCAATGGCAAGACCAAAGAAATCATTGAAGGTAAAAGAACCCATCCGCATCAGGGAGCGCAAATTAGCGGATGGCAACATCAGCCTGTACCTTGACATCTATGTGAAGGGTACTCGCAAGTATGAATCGCTTGGGCTGTATCTCATCCCGGAGAGCTTGCCCAACGCTAAAGCTGCCAATGCGAGGACACGAAGTATTGCTGAGAAGATAAAGTCTGACCGCATTATCGCCTTGCAAGACCGTGGCATCAAGCAGTGGGACAAGATAAAGCGTTCTAATATGTCGCTCGTCGAATGGCTTACCCAATACGAGCAGGACAGCACTGGTTTCAAGCCTTCAACCTTGAAAGGTCGCCAAGACATGCGCAAGAAGGTGGAAATGTATCTGGAGCAAGAAGGGCTGTCCTATATCGGCATGAACGAGATAGATCAGAACTTCTGCCGTGGCTTCCTTCGTTTTCTTGAAACGGCTAAGAACAGCGTAGCCAAGAAGCAGAAAGGTCGTATCATCAGCAAAGGATGCGCCCACCACCATCAGGCGGTGTTGAACGGTGCCTTAAACAAGGCTGTACGTGAAGGCATCTTGCAGCAGAACCCCATGAAGATGCTCGACAAAAGAGAGAAATTCCAGCCGTCACCAGAGGAGCGCGAGTTTCTGACCATTGAAGAACTACGTAACCTGATAGACGTACCATGTGCCAATGAACAAGTAAAGAAAGCGTTCATCTTCTCTTGCTTCTGCGGCTTGCGTCTCAGTGATGTACGGACACTGACATGGAACAAGATACACAAGATGCCGGACGGAAAGACGCTCTACGTCCATGTCTTCATGCAGAAAACGCAGAAGCCTTTGAATGTGCCGCTATCTGGTGAAGCCCTCAAAGTCCTTAAAGAAAAGAGGAATCCCGATGACCCCATCTTCAAGCTGCCTACAAGTGATGCGACTATCAACTACCATATTAAGAAGTGGGTGAAGAACGGTCATATTGACAAGACTATCTCATTCCATTGCAGCCGCCACACCTTCGCTACGATGATGCTCACCCTTGGAGCCGACCTCTATACGACAAGTAAGTTGCTTGGTCATGCTAATGTGACCACGACCCAGATATACAGTAAAATCATAGACAAGAAGAAGACGGAGGCTGTCAGTCTCGTTGACGAATTATTCACCCAACAATCAAAAGAGGCACATGGAGAAGATTCAGAAGATTGAGTTACGGCACAGGACATTGCCTAGTGGCAATCAGTCACTATATCTGGAGTTCTACGAGAAGGGCGGCAAGCGGAGGTACGAGTCGCTGAACCTCTATCTCATTCCTGAAAAGGACGAGAATGACAGGCGAGTCAATGAGAATACGCTCAAACATGCTCTCAAACTGAAGTCCGAGCGTGTCTTGGGTATCGAGCATCCGCAGGAAACGGGAGAAAAGAAACTTCCGTCAAAGGCGTTCTCCGATTTCATGGACGAATACCAAATATATCTCAGGGACATCAAGCGGGCATCCGATTCATATCAGAAGATGAACCGTTCCACCATCAACATCGTCAAGTCATACCTGACGAGCATAAGAAGGCCTCGGATATTGCTATCCAAAGTGGACAAACGCTTTTACCTGAATCTCCTTGCCTATGTCAGGGACACCTACAAGAATACGAAGTCGCCAGATAACCCCAAGGAGTTGTCCGGCAATACCAAGCTTGTTTTTCAGACAACCCTCAATACAATGCTCAACTATGCTGTCAAGAAGGGACTCCTTCTGCGGAATCCTTTCTATGAAATAGAAGTAAAGGAGAAATTCGGGAAGGTTCCAAGTGACAGGACGTTTCTCACAATAGAAGAGGTAAACAGCATGGCCAAGGTGACCACCAGAAGCTCAGGCACCAAGCAGACTTTCATGTTCTGTTGTTTCACGGGGCTGCGACATGGTGACATGGCGGCACTCCGTTGGAAGGACATCCGCAAGACCGATGAAGGCGAGGTGATATTTGTGCCGTCCATGCAGAAGACTAAGCATCCCGTCATCGTTCCGCTGGGGAAACAGGCAAAGTCATGGATGCCAGAGAGGCCGAAGGATGCAGACGACCAGTTGGTTTTCCCCAACGCTCCGAAACTGGGTGCTACCAACAGGGCCTTGAAGAACATGGCGAAACGAGCCGGAATAAACAAACTCGTCACTTTCCATACAAGCCGCCACACCTTTGCCACAATGACACTGACAGCTGGGACAGACATCTACACGACGAGCAAACTTCTTGGGCATACCAGCGTCCACACCACGGAGATTTATACCGACGTGGTGATGGAGAAGAAAGCGGATGCCGTGAACTTTGTAACAGGCGTTTTCGGGTAATGATATATTTTCCATAAGTTCAAAAACAAAGAAAAAAAATCAGCCAAATTAAAGATTTTTTTTGAAAACGGCTGACTTTTTTTGGAGAATTAAAGATAAATGCGTACCTTTGCAACCGAGAAATAGCAACAATATGGCATACCAAAGTATTATAGGCAGAAAAGAGGAAATCAAGAAACTCGAAAAGTTCCTGAAGTCTCCCAAATCGGAGTTTGTCGCCATTTATGGACGCAGACGTGTCGGCAAATCGTATCTTGTGGAAGAAGTATATAAAGACAAGATCGTATTCCGTGCCGTAGGAGCATACATTAAGGAAAAGGATGAGCGTACATATAAGCAAATTCAGCTTGACCATTTCTATGAGAGTCTTCTTGATTGTGGCATCTCTGAGGACACTCGGCGCCCCAACAACTGGCGTGAGGCTTTCCGGTTACTGCGAAAATATCTGGAGAGTTTACGAACCAAACGGCGTGTGGTGTTTTTGGATGAATTACCGTGGCTTGCTGGACCCCAGTCGTCGGAACTGATTACCGAACTCGGATATTTTTGGAATTCATGGGCTGACCGACAGCGTAATATCGTGCTGGTAGTGTGTGGCTCTGCAACCAGCTGGATGCTTGATAATGTCATCCGCGATTATGGTGGGTTGCATGGTCGCCTTACTGATAAAATCCGTCTGCTACCATTCACGCTGAAGGAATGCGAACTGTATTTCAAGAAGCATGGTTTCCGCCTTTCCCGATACGAGATTGCTGTAGCTTATATGGCATTTGGCGGTATTCCTTACTATCTTGACAGGATTGACAATGAGAAGAACCTATCGGAAAATATTGATGACTTTTTCTTCAGGGACAAACAGATTGACCAGGAGTTCAAGGATGTCTATACGGGTCTCTATTCTACGTCAGAACGGTATGTGGATGTTGTTAAAGCGTTGGGCGGCAAATTCTACGGCATGACACGTCAGGAATTGGCCGAGTCGGTCGGTATTGAACTTGGCGGAACTTTCAGCAAGATTCTCGACAACCTTCACGAATCAGGTATTACCCGTGAGTATCCTCGCTACGGAAAGGAACGCGTGGGAACCGTCTATCAGCTAAAAGACTTCTTCTCCATCTTTTACCTTCATTTCATCAATGGAAAAGGCACAGAAGCCGGCAATTGGCGCAGCATACAACGCACCCCGACGTTTTATGCATGGGCCGGCAACACATTCGAGTTGCTCTGCATTGAGCACCTGCCCATGATGAGGGATAAGCTGCGAATTGCTACCATCAGTCGCAATTATTGCTGGAGAGGGGGTGCGCCCAACGGAGAATCAGCGCAGATAGACCTTGTATTGGAATGGAAAGGCGAACGAACAGATTATCTTTGTGAAATGAAGTTCAGCGAACATGAGTTCACCATCAGCAAGAAATACGAGAGAGAACTTGAAAACAAAATTGATGCCTTTCTCCACAGCAAGCAGCATACAAAGACCCACTCCATCCAACTGGTGATGGTGACGACAAACGGAATCACGGAAAACGAACATTCAAAGGACGTGAACCAAAACATTGTACTGGATGATTTGTTCTGACTTCAGTATTACAATCATGTCTTGTGAGCAGGGTATGTTCGGTGATATAATATTGGTGTCTTCGGATAGTCCATATGTTCAAAAAATGTTTGTGTTCAAATAAATCTGCGGAGTTATCTGAATACAGGCATTTTCGGCGTTCAATAATATCTTTGATTAAAATGGGTGACAAGACAGCAGTGATATACGCTCGCGTTTCCAGTACTGGAGAACGGTAAAGCACAGAACGACAGGTCAAGGACTTATCGGACTATGCTTTGTATAAACAGATGGATGTCCGAAGGGTTTTTGAGGAGCATATCTCAGGCGCAAAGAAGAATGAAGAGCGTCCTGTGTTATGCGAAGCCATCGATTATTGCAAGGAACACCATATTTCCACCCTTCTTGTCAGTGAGCTGTCAAGGATGGGTCGTAATGCGTTTGAGGTGCTTGCCTCTGTCAAGGAACTCATTGACTGTGGCATCAACCTCTATATCCAGAAGGAGCAGTTCAATTTGTTGGGGATGACGGCAAACCATCCCTGTTTGCACCAGTCATGTTGGCAACCCTCTCCACCTGTGCGCAACTGGAACGTGACAATATCACCTTCCGTTTGCAGTCTGGACGAAAGCAGCATATCGCTAAAGGTGGCAAACTTGAGCGCAAGCTAGGCTCAACAAAATCTGCCGATCAAAAGAAAGAAGAATACAAGGTTGCCATCTCCCTTTTGAAAAAGGGTTATACCATCCGGGATGTGGCAAAGCTGACGGGAAAAGGTATCAGTATCATACAGCGAGTAAAGAAGGAGTTTTTCTGATTTTTTTCTAAATAAGCTCATTGAGTCAAATTATTCTGTGGAAGATTGCTTGCTTTTTCCAATTTAATCGTGGTATTTGTACAAATTTTTGTGTTTTTGGGGTTAAACGCGCAAAAATTAAGTAAAAAATGTGAATAAATCAAAGAAAGTCGAACCATTTTACAGTTGTTTGACTTTTTTCAGTAACTTTGTCGCGTTGCAAATGGGTGTAATGTGCCCAAATGCATGAAAATACATATTTGCTCAAATTCTCCTATCGAACCAGCACCTCGTCAGAGATATATAAGAGCAAGACCATGTTACTATTGGAGCGTGCTGGATCTGATAGGAGATATGGCAGGTCTGCGCTTTCTCTTTGCCTAAAGGTTAGTGCCAGTTGCTGAAAAAATGCGGTATTAATAAAGCAAAGAGTAAAAGATATGTCTTATATAAATAATGCAGATTTAGCTTCTGCCATCAAATCTCGACAAGAGGGTAAAGATTTCCTTTCTTGGATTGAGAACTTTGGGCTGCATCTTTTTGAAAAGGGCTGCGTTCCTCTGGTTTCTTTTCAAAAAAGAGAACGCAATATGATGCTTGTACTAAGCATCAGAAACGATTCTAATATCCCAACTGAAAAAGATACCATTAGTGCTTATCTTTGTTACTTCGAAACCGTCGACATTGCTTTCACAAGGTTTTGCGTAAATGCCGCTTGTGATGAAGATGTTCAATGATTAAAGGATTTTGAAGAGGCGAAGTGGAGAGACCAATCTACGATAATCTGGTGGAATGAAGTGTTCTGTGATGGGAAGTATTCAATTGTTGATGAGGTCACGTTAAGACGCAAAGAAGTTTGAGCATCAGATAGTCTGAAGATGAATATGATGGACTTTATTAAAAAAATCCAAGAAGAAATAAGAAAGGCTATCGACAATCTTCATGTAGAC
>VIDP01058075.1_pt1 | contig 11299 bp, 9 predicted proteins | sample 5025131 | NCBI WGS metagenome assembly VIDP01 (sample SAMN11853144, study PRJNA449069) | gut metagenome | isolation source: stool from male vole | host: Microtus ochrogaster | place: USA:Florida | collected 2017
TAAGAATGGAATTGGCATGGGTAGCTATACCCTTCTCGTATTCCTTACCATCAATCTTAAGTTTGCCACCTTCAAGGTTTGTATTTACGTGCACCTCTCCCCATCCTGCAGTTTTCTTCAGGATTTTCTGGGCAGTAAGGTCAATCTGAGTGCCATCTTTGCGTGTGACCGTTGGATTGATCCAATCAGCATGGTCAGAGTCAAAACTATCACCTCCATCCGTCACGGCAAGAACCAATTGACGACTTCCTTCGGGGATTGCAACTTCAGCTTCCACGGCATGGCCCGTAGTAAGGTATGAGATGGTACCGCTTCTCCAAAGGGCGTCCTTGGTAGAGAGGAATTCATTACCACCTGTATTGAACAACGCCACGAATCTGTCGCCATTTCGTGGGTCAATGGCACTCCACGTAATGTGATTGTTTAGGTTGGAGACTTCTCGATTATCAACGGAATGACTATGCATATAGAGTACGTTGCGATTTGTCAGCAGCGCATTTGTAGCCTCGTCATTCTGAGGAAGATCGCCACCAAACATCAGGGGGCTTTTGAAGATGGTCCAGAGATTCATCAATGTCTTTTGCTCGTCGGGAGTAAAATTAGTGTATCGTTCCGCCCCTCGTTCTCCTCTTATGCTAATTTTACCAAGCGGGAGCATATCCGCGTCTGGCCAGTTACCGGGAGCAATATGTGACGCCCACTTAGCGCAAATGCCAAACTGATAGTTGAGTTGGCTCCAGTTGTCCCAAAAATCATCAACTGTACGCCACATGTTTGCGTGATTCTTGACGTGCTCAACTTTTTCGATGGGAGTCTCACCAGGAGAAATGCTGAGAACGATGGGGCGCCCACATTGGTCGATTGCCTTACGAATCATTTCAATCTCAGCTGTATGGTAAGGACGGGAAAGGTCGTCAATCTTGATAAAGTCAACGCCCCACTGAGCGTAAAGGTCGAAGATGGAGTTATAGTATTCTTGGGCACCAGGTTTTCTCCAATCCACTTTCATGTTATCGCGCAGCCAAGTGCAAGTGGAGTCATTGTTGGCAATCATGTCAGCAGTAATTCCGTCGGCACCTTTGACAGGAAGTTTTTTGCTGACAGCTTCCTTTGGTATGCCACGCATGATATGGATACCGAACTTCAATCCAAGGTCATGGACATAATCAGCAAGGGGTTTGAATCCTTGGCTATCTACTGAGGAAGGGAACCTATTAGGAGCTGGTAGATATCTTCCCCACTCATCATAATCATAGATAGGATTAGTCTGATTATAACCGCCGGCCTTATCATTTTCGACATACCAGCGTATATCGACAACGACATATTGCCAACCGAAATCCTTAAGATGGCTTGCCAGATAATCGGCATTTGCCTTTACCTCACTTTCGACGACAGTAGGACCATAACAGTCCCAAGAGTTCCACCCCATTGGGGGAGTCGGAGCCCAGCATCTGAAGTCGGGATGAAGAGCCGACGCTGCTGTCAATGGCAAAGCCAAGAGCGACGAGCAGATTAATGGTAAGAATTTTTTCATATATTATTAGGTAAATTTTTTGAGACTTTTTTGATGGCGCATCGTAAACCTGGGGAGAGGGGTTCCCGTGAGAGGAGTGATACACGTTCGTTAAGTTCGGAGAGGAGTTCGGGGTAGAATTTGCACAACTTTGCGGATATGTAAAGAGAGAAACAACGGATGACATAAGGTTCGCATTCTGAATTTATCCTCTCCATACAAAAGTCAAGGAAATCTGTCCGGATATCATCTTTGCTGTAGTGCTGCTCTCTAAGGAGTTGAAGCAACATCCTTTTCCTCGCCGTGTTCTTTTCTTTGAGAAGGGCATCAATAAAGAAGTTCTGCAATGATTGGAGCCACTCTGCATTGCTTTTTCTTAGATGGGTCAGGCACCATAGGGCATTTGAAGATACTTTCTCGTCACCACCGAAGGCAAGAGACAGAAGGGTCTCTCGATTGGAATTACTTTTTGAAGTCCAATCGACAATCATTTCAATTTCCTTTTTATTGATTCGGTTTTCGAGTAGCTTAATCATTGTCGTGGAAGATTAAGGTAGTGTTGGCGGTCCGATGCTGGGAGACGTTCGATTGCATATCTAAGCATAGTGCGAGGCATCTTGGGAGCGTTGATGTCCAAGAAGTCTCTTAGTTCTTTTTCGCCGCCGCGCTTTCCCATCTCGCGGAGCATCCAGCCGGTAGCCTTGTGAATCAAATCATGAGAATGAGCAAGATATTTTTTTGAAATGCGAAGAGTGTCTTCAAATATGCCGTTGCAGATGAGTGTCCAAGTAGCGACTATGGCAACCCGTTGGTGCCATAGGGAGTCTTCGCGTTCTGAAAAGTTATCCAAAATAATTCGTTGATCAGGATTCGTGACAAGATAATCGCCAAGGAGTTTCGGAGCAACAAGATCTACAAGATCCCAATTGCTACCATATTGGATCAATGACAAATATTTGGTTATGATTCTGTCGATTTCTTTAATGTCTTTTGATTTCTTTGCTTTTTTATAAAATTCGATTAAAAACAAGAAGCCGGCAAGTCTTACTTCATGCCATTGTGACTTCGTGAGAGCCACGGCATCTTCAAAGGAAACGAGAGATTTGCATTCTTTGACGAGCGACCTTGTCTGAGGAACTTTGATACCTAAAAATTTGTCGCCATGTCCGTACTGACCGGGAGCACACTTAAAGAATCGCATAAGGTGTTTGGCCTGGGCCTCATCGCCCATGCTGATCATCGCTTTCTCTATTTCATTAGCTTTTTGCGTCATCTTATTTATTAAGGTTTAATAGAGTATTGGCGTATCTTCTTCCGATTTCGATTTGGGAGCTTCGGCTATAATGGGGATCACGCTCTTTATTCTTAAACCTACGTTCAAGGCCTTCACTGCTGATGTAAGAGGAGTTAGGGACAAGCTTGACGGTATTAGGCACAATAGTATCGTTGAATCTCTTAATATCTTCATTCGGGGCCCAATTCCAACGTCCTACCTGACTCATAACTACAGGGACATCCTCAGCATCAAGTTCATGCCTAAGATTTGAAATCATGTTGTTAAATTGTTCTGGATAATCCAAAGTCTTTCGTTCCACATCTGTCTCTCCTTGATTCCAAAGAATACCTTTCAACTGACCGTATCTCATGGCTTGGAGAGTGCGTCGGACAGCTTCATTGAAATACCCATTTGTATTATCCGGTTGCCATTCTGCAATGTGGGATCCACCTCTTGCATTCACCACGAGCAGCACAGGTCGACCCGTTGAGGCATGCATGAGAGAGCCAAATTCGCTTCCTGGATTGAATCCTTGCAAAGACAACTCCTTTCTTATTGTAGAATATTTATTGAGAGGCGCAACCGCAGGTTCCGGCTCGCCATCTGCATTAAGAAGCCAGACACCATCTATAGCCTCTATGGTATCGTTTTTTTCAAAGATTCCTCTACCCGCCATGTTGGACTGGCCAATCAAGAGATAGACGTCATATTCTTGAGGGCTTTCTGCTAAGGCTTGGAAAGATTCCGCAAGAAGGATTATACATATTAAATTAAAAACAGCAAAAATCTTTTGTCTCATAATTATAGGGTTAATTTAATTGTCAGCTTATTTTCAAAGAAAGTATTTTTTCCTATTTATTTACAAAAGTAATAAATTATATTCTAAATGACAAATAAAGATACAAGAATATAATAATAAGGATAGTTGAAGTGAAGTCTGGGGTTACGACCCAATAACAGCTCTCCGAACTGAGAATTTACTTCCCCAAAAGGCAGACTTAACAGAACACCCTAATTACTAAGCATAAGGACGGACTGTGAGTAAGGAATTAAAAAAATTGACGAATTGATAATATATTTTGCTTTAAAATGTGTTATATTAAATAAAGGTTTAAAGCAAAAGTCGGTTTGTCAGTGTTAGCGAATATCTGATAGAAGATTGTAAGCTGCACATTTAAAGGCCGCAAGAAATTGAATTATGCAAAACATATCGAAAGTAACCAAAGAGATGGCCCTCGATTATCATGAGGAGGGCAAACCGGGCAAGATTGAGATTGTACCTACCAAGCCCTACGCGTCGCAACATGACCTTGCGCTGGCATACTCACCAGGCGTAGCATATCCGTGTCTGGAGATTGAGAAGAATCCGGAAGACGCATACAAGTATACGGACAAAGGCAATCTCATAGGAGTGATAAGCAATGGCACAGCAGTATTAGGCCTTGGCAATATCGGAGCCTTGGCGGGAAAACCTGTCATGGAAGGAAAAGCATTGCTCTTCAAGATTTTTGCAGGTCTTGATGCATTTGATATTGAAATCAATGAGAAAGACCCCGAAAAGATCATTCAGATAGTAAAGGCAATATCCCCTACATTCGGCGGCATCAACCTTGAAGACATCAAGGCACCGGAATGTTTTGAGATTGAGACACGCCTCAAAGAGGAATGTGACATTCCAATCATGCACGATGACCAGCATGGCACTGCAATCATCTCGGCAGCCGGCTTGCTCAATGCATTGAAGATTCAGGAAAAGAAGATAGCGGATATCCGCCTTGTCGTCAATGGAGCTGGCGCAGCCGCTATCAGTTGCACGCGACTTTATGTGCAACTTGGCGTAAGGAAAGAAAACGTCGTAATGTGCGACTCCAAGGGAGTGATCAGAGCCGACAGGGACAATCTCAATGACCAAAAACGAGAATTTGCCACAACCCGCGACCTTCATACCTTAGCTGAAGCCATGGTGGATGCTGACGTATTCTTAGGACTTTCGGTAGCTGACGTAGTGACACCTGAGATGGTGCTTTCAATGGCTCCGAAGCCTATCGTATTTGCGTTGGCCAATCCGAATCCTGAGATAGACTACAATCTGGCAATGCAGACGCGTCCGGACATTATTGTCGCAACCGGCAGGTCGGATTATCCTAATCAGATCAACAACGTCATCGGATTCCCCTATATTTTCCGAGGAGCACTTGACTGCGGAGCGACAGGAATCAATGAAGCAATGAAGATTGCCGCCGTCCATGCAATCGCTGATCTCGCCGAGCGTCCTGTGCCGGCAGTTGTCGACGAGGCATATGGCATGAACAATATCAAGTTTGGAAGGGAATATATTCTTCCGAAAGCACTTGACCCACGCTTGCTTCTTTGTGTGGCTCCGGCCGTAGCCAAAGCTGCGGCGGAATCAGGAATTGCCAAACGTCCGATAAAGGATTGGGAAGCTTATCAAGTACGTCTCCGTTCTCTGATGGGCGACGATGGAAAGATGATGCGCCGTATCTCCGAAATGGCTCGTCGCACACCGAAGCGTGTAGTCATCTGCGAAGGGAATATGGATAACATGCTCCGTGCGGCTGTCCGCAGTGGACATGAGGGAGTCTGCCGTCCTGTCGTGCTTGGAAATGAGGAGATGATTGAAAAGAGAGCCGAGCGTCTTGGCTTGTCGCTCAAAGGCGTGGAGATTATCAATCCGCGTCACGACAGAGAGATGGAGACACGCGAACGGTATGCAAGAATTCTTGCAGAAAAGAAAGCTCGCGAAGGATTCTCGTATGATCTGGCACTTGAGAAGATGTATGAGCGGTCATACTTCGGCATGATGATGGTGGAGACCGGCGATGCTGATGCATGTCTGTATTCGTCATATGCAGCCGGAGAATCTGCGGCGAGCGATGTTGTATCAATCATCGGTCTTCAGGATGGTTATGACCATTTCGCTACCATGCATATCCTTAACACGCGCAAAGGCACATTCTTTATCGCAGACACCGCAGTCAATCCGGATGCAGACAAGTCTGCATTAGTCGACATAGCACGACTTGCTGATCACACGGTAAGATTCTTTGCCATCGAACCTCAGATAGCTATGCTATCTTACAGCAACTTCGGCTCATCGAAGCATGAGGAAGCGACTTTGGTGGCAAACGCTGTGAAAGAGTTGCATGATAAGTATCCTAAAGTGAATGTGGATGGTGAGATGCAAGTGGAATATGCTCTCAATACTGAGCTCCGTGATCATACGTATCCATTCAATAAGTTGAAAGGGAAGAAGGTGAATACTCTTGTGTTCCCTAACCTGACAGCAGCCAACACAACAACACAGATGCTACTGAGTATGGGAGTAGGCTCGATCATCGGTCCTATCCAGATGGGACTTAAGAAACCGGTCTATTTCACCAACAGCAACGCATCGGAACGAGAGATCATCGACCTTGTGACCATCGCAGCTATTGATGCCATCACGCTTGAACATAAGTGATTATTCCGACAACTTAGAAAAAGAGCTCCCGAAGACATATCGGGAGCTCTTTATATTTTGAACTCTTGCAAATTACAAAGATATGTGCTAACTTTGCATCTGAAAATATTTGAAGAGTGCATGGGGTTGCTTGTTAGCTTGCTTGTTTCGCTACAGGCTGCGAACGTTAAACTATAAAACTAACAATAACCAATATTATGAAAAGATTATTATTAACAGCATGTGTATTTTTTTTCAATATTAGTTTGTTATGGAGAAAATACAGAAAAGCAATATAAGAAGTTGATTGAGAAGTATGATATAGATCAAGCAGTCAAAGAAATAGATAGTGACAACGCAGCAAACTTCTGGAATGTTATGATCCAGAACAATGAACTACGGACAAAATTTATTGAAGATATTGAAAAGAACAAAGGAGCTGAAAAAGAAACTATCGAAAAGCTTGCCGATCTCCCCCGATTTTATCCCAATAATAAAGAAGAAGCTGTAGTAGATTCTCTTCAAAGTTTCTGCGACTCCTTGCTAATAGATATGGGGATTAAGCAACTGAATCTAAATTGCTCGCTTCACATTGTGGAAAATCCTGATCCAAATGCCTTCACATCACTAACGAACAATGGTTTTGCAATTTGCATTCATACGGGATTGCTGAATCAAGAAGGAGTCAATAATGAAACATTAAAGGCATACGTAGCTCATGAATTCAGTCATGGAATACTATTGCATCCTGCAAGAAGATTTTACGATGAAGCCAAAAAGCGAAGGAAAAATGAATTAATCAGTGGATTTGTTACCGGAGCGAGTGTTTTTGCTGTGGCCGCTTCCGCTTTTGCTGGGGTAGCCACGGGGAATCTTACTACGAGCGCTACTGATTATTCCTATGGAATTCTCAAAATAGGGGAACATTTTGATAAAATGACAGAGATACACACTTTCGCATATTCAAGAGAACAAGAATTTGAGGCTGATCTCATAGCCTATCGTTTTATGGAGTATATTGGAGCATCTGATGCATATATGAATGCCTTAGGAATGATCGACATTGAAGAGGATAAAGAGTATAATGTATACAATGATCATCCCAAAACATCTGATAGGATATCATTTCTAAAATATGTACAGGAGCATCCTGAACTTGGAAACAAAGAAAATGAGAAGCGCAGGAAAAAGATAGCGATGAAGATTGCTCACGAAGAGCAATTAAGACTTAGACAGGAAAAAGAGTTTGGGATAACATATAAGTAGACTTAAAACTGATAAAGCACTTTTCTTGATTTTTTTGGTTGAGGCGTCAACCATTTTGAGAGATGCGTTGTTATAGTAGTGTAATTAGAAATTTAGTATTATGGAAGACAAAATGACATATGGAATGCCCTATGTGGGTTGTCTCGTTGGAGCAGCTTTCCAGAAGATGGTTTCGCAACTTGATGCGGCACTAAAGCGGGAAGGGCTTGAGATTACAGCAGGAGAATATATGATACTCCGGGGATTGTATTCTCAAGACGGGCTTCAGCAATGCGAGATCTGCGACATGGTGGGAAAAGACAAAGCTTCAATATGCCGCTCAGTTTCCGCACTAAACAAAAAGGGATTGATCAGGACTGAACCTGTAAGTCATAAATGCATTCGTGTTTGGTTGACAGACAAGGCGCAGGAAATCAAGCCACTAATAATGAAAATTGCCGACGAACGCCATCAGGCTTTGCGGGCTCTTGCATCTGAGGCAGAAATCGAGGTTTTTACCAAAATACTGAAATCTATTACAGGTACGACTTTAGCAAATGGAAGTTGATTAGTTGCCAAATACTTGAAGAAGTTACCTTAACACGCGCAATGACGCGCCCGGAGGTCGCTAACTACTCTGGCTACGCAACGATAAAAAAAGAAACACATAAAAAACATATCACATAAAAAGAAAGGAAAATACTATGATGACCATCACAATTTGGAGCGACTTTGCATGTCCTTATTGCTACATCGGCGAGACTCGCCTTGAAAAAGCAATCGAAGAACTCGGAATGACCGACGACGTGAAGATCGATTACCGTGCTTTTGAGCTTGATCCTACAGCCTCAAAAGAAGTGACCGGACCTACTTCTGAAAGATTCGCTATGAAGTATCGCCTCAGCGTGCCACAGGCTATGCAGCAGATAGAACAAATCTCATCTCTCGGCAGAGAACTGGGAATCGACTTCAAGTATGCCAGCACACTCTACAGCAACACGTTTGATGCACACCGCTTGATGAAGCTTGCAGAAAACAAGTATGACTATGCCACTGTGCAGAAACTCAATAAGCTTCTCTTCGACGCTTACTTCACAAAGAATCTCGTTCTTGCCGACCACAAAGTGCTTGAAGCAGTGGCAAAAGAGGCCGGAATGGATGAAAAAGAAGTGAAAGAAGTGCTTGACAGTGACAAATATGCAGATGATGTTCGTTTTGACGAGCGCGAAGCGCAGATGCGTGGTGTACACGGAGTGCCTTATATGGTATTCAACGGTGAGTTCGCAGTTCCAGGCGCAATGACGATCGACGGAATGAAGTCTGCACTTGAAAGAGCTCAGAGAAGAATCAAAGAAGCTGAAAAAGAAGCTGAGAAGGCTTCAGAAGGAAGCGAGCGTCCCCACGTTTGTGGTCCTGATGGATGTCAGTTGGTTTAATAAGGAGTCACTATGGTAAGAGAACTGCAAGTGCAAGGCGTATTCGCCGAGAACACTTATTTCTATATCGATGCACACACAAAGTCAGGATTTCTTATCGACCCAGGAGCACAAGCCGGATTGATTTACGACGCCATCCGCCAAAACGGATGGACAATCGAGAAAATCTTGCTTACGCATGGCCATTTCGACCATATGGAAGCTGCCGAGCTGCTCAGGGAAAAACTTGTGGCACCTATCTATATATATCCCGAGGATGCAAAATATCTAAGGGACCCGTATCTTAATCTGAGTGGCAACTCAGGAAATCCCATTACAGTGACGCACTATGAGGAATTGTATGATGGAGAAATTATCCGGCTCAAGGCAAATTCCGGTTTTTATCTGAAAGTGATACATACTCCTGGACATACGCCAGGGTCTGTCACTTATTATTCGCCAGAAGAAAGAGTAGCTTTTGTGGGAGATCTTCTTTATCAGCATGGACCTGGTCTTACCCACTTTCCTGGCGGTAACCGGAGAGAGTTGGAAAGCTCCATCATCGACAAGATACTGACTATGCCTGACGACACAGTCTTGCTTTCTGGGCACTCCTCTCCAATTACGGTAGCACAGGAACGTCAACTTATGTTATAATATATTAATCCCCCTATAAGAAATATTTCTGATAGGGGGATTTATGGTGTTAAAGAAATCATGATAAAAATTTTGAGATTTTAGATTTTTTATTTAATTTTGCAATCACAAACTTCAATACAATAATCATGAAGAAATTTTACACAACAATTTCCATGGCATTGGCGGGAGCTGCTTCATTATTGGCAGGCGCTCCAATGACCACGGCTCCGGCCAAGAAAATGATAAGTCCAGGCGACTTCAAACAAATCACTCCAGTAATGAAAGCTCCCAATGATTTAGGAGGCAATTTCAGTAGCTGGGAAGAATTAGGAGTAGGAAAATTCAATGCAGAACTTGGTTTAGTTGACCCGGTAAATGATATAACGGTCTATTACTGCACAACTGATCCATATGGATATGGAGTAGACTCCTGGTATTTTGAAGGGCTGTATGATGGCGTTCGAATGGCAGGTATGCCATTCATAGATTACTTCAACATTGGGACAGGAAAGACAGGTCTGACATATCAAGGAAAACCAGTTATGTATGATGAACTGTCTACCCACTACGACATAGGAATGGAGTCTTATTACGATGAAACCATGGGACTCTTTCATTTCGCCATGCTCTATTATGTTGACGATCCAAATGACGTGGACAATGTAATAGCATACGGATATGAAACTTTTCAGCTTGCCGGCGAATTTAAAGATTACCGGGTTGAGTTGTCTATAGCAGGAGAAACCAAGGATGGCAATCTATTGAAAGTCAATAATACATTTGTAGATGCTGAAAATGTAAAAATCGGCATTTACCCGCGTGCAATGACTTATCCAGATCTTATAATGACAGCTGCCTCCCAGCGGGCTGACGAAAGTATTCCTGTATTAACTGAAAGTGTACCTCAATACTTTGCACTTGGTGACGATGGCATATATACAGCCTTGCTAACATATACAGGTAAAGACGGAGCCGAGGAATTTATGTATGACTCTTATGAGTTTGACTCAAAATGGACAAACTATGGCACAGCTGATTTCACGGATGACTATCTGGCCTCATACTATACAGATTTTCCTATAAAGACTGTCACTGGACTTAAGCTTCAGAAACATAACGAAAAAGATATTTATCGCATAGTCAACCCATATACGACTGATAACACATGGACTTCAATATGGAGCAAATTGCAACCGGCAGAACCGGAATGTAACTCCTACTTTGTCATCAATGCTGAGGATAAGGAAAAAGTCTACATTTACATAAATCCTATCGACATCACACTTGATGACGGATCTCGCTTAATCGTTGGAAGTGCTGCACACTATAATATAATCAACGACCGCACGGACGAACAAATCACAGAGAAAGGTTACTGGGGAAGAGCAGATGAAAGTGCTGATGGTGATCTCACAATTACTTTCCCGCAAACGACTCTTATGATGCGTCCAAGCACATCTGATTATCCTCTGTTTGCTGGATACAATGATGCATTTAAAGCAGTGCTACATTTCGACCCATCAACTTCTTCAGTGGAAAATATCGACTTTGATACTTTTGAATCGAAAGAATATTTCACTCTTCAAGGAACTCGCGTAGACGCACCTTCAAAAGGAATATATATTATGCGTCAAGGTGATAAAGTCAGCAGAATATTAGTCAAATAAATATATTTTGACTAAATAATATTTCTTATTAGACCTCCGGAGAATTAATCATCTTCGGAGGTTCTTGTTTTTAGGCAATAA
>VIDP01089090.1_pt1 | contig 11251 bp, 9 predicted proteins | sample 5025131 | NCBI WGS metagenome assembly VIDP01 (sample SAMN11853144, study PRJNA449069) | gut metagenome | isolation source: stool from male vole | host: Microtus ochrogaster | place: USA:Florida | collected 2017
AATATTGTGGGGCGCTTCGGCAGATACCCTCATCCCGAATTTGAACGGATCACCATCTACAACCCCGGTATCGACATCGAGGTGGGTTCCGGCTCTAAGGCGCGCGCCGTATTTCCCGGCAAGGTCGAGGGCATCTACGATATCCCGGGCTTCAACAAGGTTGTAGTGGTAAGCCACGGCGATTATTACACCGTATACGGCAATCTTGCCGACATCAAGGTGACGGAGAATATGGAGGTAAAAGACGGACAGGTCGTAGGCTCCGTAACCAGCGACAAAGGCCACACGGTGCTACACTTTGAGGTGCGCCTCGGCACTGACGCTCTCGACCCCATGCAGTGGGTTAAACTTTAGGCTCATGTCGGCAGTGTCGCGCACGGTGCTCAAGGCACTGGGAATATTCAGTGGCGTGCAGGCCGTCAGCATGCTGTGTTCGGTGGTACGCGCCAAGCTCATTGCGGTATGGATAGGACCCGTAGGCGTGGCGATATTTGCGATATGCAACTCGGCCATAGAGATGATGTCGGCGGCCACCCGTCTCAACATCCGCGAAAGCGCCGTACGCGACATCTCATCGGCCCCACCCTCTCGTGTGCCATTTGTGGCAGGAGTGGTGAGATGGTGGTCGAGTCGACTGGGGCTGCTCGGAGCTCTCGTCATATCATTGCTCTCGCCTCTGCTCAGCATATTCAGTTTCGGTGATCTGTCACACTGGTGGATATTCGCGGCTCTCTCCGTATCGATGTTCACCTTATCCGTGGCCGATGGTGAGCAAGCCCTGCTGCAGGGCACGGGCCGTCTGCGCAGGCTTGCACGGGCATCTGTCAGAGCCGCTATATGGGGCACTGTCATTTCCGCTCCTATGTATTATTATCTGGGTGAGGCCTCGATAGTGCCGTCGGTCATAGTTTACGGCGTAGCCTCATTCTTTTCATTCCGCAAGTCATGCGACATCGGGTCTGCCAGAAACAAGAGGCATGATAATATCGAGGCCGGACGCGGATTCATCCGTCTGGGAGCCTATATGACGGTGTCGGCTGTCATCACATCCACTTCGTCATACATATTCCTGTCATACATTACCAATACCGGCGGTGAATCTGCCGGTGGCTTCTTTCAGGCCGGCTACACCGTCATCATACGTTATACGGGCATCATATTCACAGCCTTGTCCATGGAGTTCTTCCCGCGTGTTGTCAAGGTAGCCGCGAGACCGTGGATGACATCCGTATCGGTATCCCACGAGATTCTCCTTATCGTATATCTGCTTGCTCCGGTAGCCGTGGTGTTTATGGCAGTTGCCGGCTATATAATGGAGATTCTCTACACACGCGAGTTTCTCGTATCACTGCCGTTCGTCCTCACGGGCATCTGCGCCATGATATTCCGTGCGATATCCTATTGCATGGCCTACGTAATCATAGCGCGTGGCGACGGGCGCGTGTATATCGTCACGGAGATTACGAGCTGCGTCGTCGGCCTTGTCCTGAATATCACGATGTATCATTACTACGGCTTTGCCGGCCTTGGGCTCTCGTATGTGATATGGTACGCGATCTATACTTTTATGGTAGGCTATGTATACATACATCGCTACGGCATGAGTCTGAGCTCAGGTACAGTGAGGGCATGTGCGGTAGCTCTTATCATTACAGCCGCAGCTCTTGCTTTGCGCATGATTTCCTGGTGGGCGGTACTGCCGCTGCTGATTCCCGCTGTGTGGTTTTCCGCCATAGGGCTTCGCGCGATGTTTGACCGGAGCAGGCGCAAAGAGTCAGCATTCTGACGGATGCATGAGTGCCCTGCCGTGACGCATTCCGTAGATCGCCCCCTCGGTCACATACATGAGATTACGCATGAAGCGCACCGGAGTATCATGGCCCGAGCGCCACGCCTTCAGCACGATGCGCGGCACGATAGTAAGGCCGAAAGCCTGTGAGATATATGCTCCCTGAGCACGCAGCACGCCTGCACTGGCGATTTCTCGTTCTCCTGTTGGCACACCGGGATGCTCGGCGATGGTGACCGGAAAAAAACGGCCGCAAAGCCCCGAGCGCAAAGCCGAGAGTACAAACATGTTCTCTTCGCCGCTGTGCAGATACGGTGCGCCTATGCCCATCAGCGGGGTAAAGGCCAGACGGCACCGGCGCACGGCATCGGTGCGGAGGGCTATCTCAAATGACGTGAGATAGTAGTTACGGTAGTTTCGCGCCAGGTCGTGTTGTCCGGGCGGATACACTTTCTCAAATGGATACACACATCTGAATGTAGCTACATCCACATCATGATTCCGCTCAAAGATGTCGATTATGGAGGACAATCCCTCCGGACGGAATTTCAGGTCATCGTCAGCGATCAGGGCATACGGTGCAGTAACCATAGACAGCGCCTCGTTGCGGTTGTTGCTAAGCCCCCGCGTGTCGCTGTAGCGCACCTCGATGTCTTCACGTATCAGTGTGTCGGGCAGGCGGCACGGCGTGCTCTGACATGACACCAGATACCTCACACCATCCACTGCCGGCAGATTCATTGCCGCCACCTTTTCCAGCCCCTTGTCTCCGCAAGTACATATCATCACGTCGAGCTTTGGATTCATCTCATCCTCCTTTCCCAGAACTCGATGCAGCGCCGGGCCACCACATCTGCTGAATTATACTTTGTCACAAATCTGCGGGACACATCGCCGTTGGCTACAAGCAGGCTCTGATCAGACAGCAGCCTGTCGAGCTCATCACGGAGGGTATCAAGATTATACGGGTCGGCATTGATCACTGGATGCTCCTTAGTCTCACCGATAAAATCATAATATTCCGGCTCCCCGCCCGATACCACCGTCTTGCCCATGGCCATGGCCATCAGCGCGGTCGTGGCAGGTGTATAGGAATAGAGCTGGTCCACGACTATGTGAGCCCGCGACAGCAGCCTGTTGAATTCCTCCAACGGCACATTCTGCACCAGATCGATATGTACGTTGTCATGACTCGCCACCACACTCTCTACCACGGGCATCATTCTGTCTATACCCTTCTCACTCTCGCGCCCCTTGTGACAGGCCACCAGGATATTGATGCGGTCAGCGGGCAATTCGGTCACAGCAGCGGGAATACTGACAGGTATACCCGCGTATGCGAGCTTGTCTGGGGGCACATACCGGCTGCATACCTGATGATACTCATACAGAGCGGTAAGCACACCATCGACATTATCATATACATACCGGCAGTAGTCACTGAGAGCGGGTGCGAGCCACATCTCCAGCTCATCGCGGTGGCTATCCATGTAAGGTGTGGGCCGGCCTCCCACCTGCCATTCGCTGTAACGCAGAGGCGCGTCCTGGGACGTACAAGCGGCTGCATACAGCGAATCCGTGCCTAATGCCGCCATAGTCACGATACCGTTGCGGCGGCGCAGCTTGTCGAAGATGCCACGCAGCAGATTAGGCCGCAGATACACGAATCCGGGTGAGGATATCTGCACCACGTCATAGCCTCGCAGACTTGACATAAGCATGGCGTTGAGACGCATCCACAGCCACATTCCGGACATCTTGCCATCTCCGCGCGACAGGCTCAAATCCCGGCCCGTACGCATCCAGCCGCCCCCGTCCGAAGCGATGGTCACATCATGTCCGGCCGCCCTGAGACCGGTGGCAAGCGTGTGGTGGTAATTGCTGGCATCGCCCATCAGGAGTATCTTCATAGCCTGAACAGTCTGTGCAACAGACGGGCAGCTCCCCGCCCACCCGCGCGTGTATATGTATAGGCCGCGTTGAGCAACACTCGGTGGTACGCTCCGTCGGCGGCATCGTCTACTCCCGTCATGATTTTCCGCGCTCTCTGATCAGTGCCTCCGGATTCTCGGCTCACCAGAGCCGCGAGGATAGCCAGCTTGAGCAACGCGATATACCTGCGCCGAGGAGGCAGATTGTCATACATGGCACGGCATGCCCGGCACAGATCATCAAGATGATGTGTGAAATCCGCTCCCGTTATCGAATCGCCGTGACACATAATATCGACCGTAGGTTCACCGGTAGCCTTGACGATATTAAGATGATCGCGGCAGGTGAGAATACGTGTACCGAGCTCGATATCGTCCCATCCGCGCATGGCGGGATTCCATCCGCCGGCCTCACGCATCAGCTCCGTACGGCACATATACCTCAATGTCGCCATAGTGCCGAGTTGTATTCCGTAATAGAGTGGATCCGACGTATCAAACGGCTTCTTTACCGGTGCCGGGCCCAGCCCGTGCATCATCACATCCCAGCCTATGATGTCGGCGTCAGGATTGAGACGCAAGGTCTCAACGGCTCTCTCCACATGGGTCGCGGTCATAATATCATCGGAGTCGAAAAACATCACCCAGGGTGTACAGGTGATACGGAGCGCCGCGTTGCGCGCGCTAGAGGCGCCGGCGACCGGTTCGGCCACTATATCTACTCTGAAATCAGGCCCGGTCACCTCACGGGCCCATTCCTGCATGACCAGCAGCGACGTGTCTGTCGAATTATTATCCACCAGAATCACACGCAGCGGTCTGAATGTCTGGGATGCTACGGAGTCAAGTGTAGGACGCAGCCTGTCAGCGCGGTTATAGACAGGTATGGCTATGGTCACCGGTGAGTCGGTCATAACTCTATGCGTGGTTTCTTGCTCGAACGGTGATAGCCCGGCAGTTTTGATTTCAGGTTGCGGAACACGCCTTTCAGACGCCGTATCCATGGCGAGGGAGCGCGCGCGATGTCTGATGACAGAGGATCGACAAACGATGTCACACTCTGCTCCTCGCCGAATTGCTCGGGGAATATCACGAGCAGGTTATTGTGCTGGAAATACTTCTGCAGGAATTGCGGCATCTCCACCATAGACGAATCGTAAGATATGGAGTTGACGCGCGCGCCTATCACGACAAACAGGTCATCATCGGCTATCTTATTAGACATCAGCACGAAGTCATCCCATTTATCCACGTTGCGGAATTCGCATCTCACCCCGTAGTTCTCCTGATATATCACACCTCGTATACGCAGCTGCGCACCCTCGGCACACATGAACACCACCCTGCAGCCGATCTGCTGCGTAAGACGGGCGATAGCCCTCACCCACCTTGAGAATCCGGTCTCGTACTCGGCATTGACCGGAGCCCATACCACTATACGTGTCACGGTGTTGAGCGGTATGAAGCAACGGCTTATGATCAGCATTTTGTTGGTGGAATCAAGCAGCTGCTCGATCTTGCTGCCGAAAAATGAGTCGATCACCGTGGTGCGCCTGTGCATGCCCAGCACCACCTCGGTGACATCGCGCTCATTGATAGTATTGAGCACACCGGTGACTGTATTGATGTCATACCGCTCTATGGTCTCGATTTCGGTATCGGCTAACGCCGCCGCCTTTTCTGCATCTTCCAGCGACTGTCGCGACAATGCCTTGGCCGTGTTGGTGTTCTCGTTGCGCACGTGCAGAGCGTAGAATTCGTGAGTGCCGCGTGTATTGCGCATCAGCATCGCGAGTTCGATGAGCGACGGGGCTATCATGGGGGTTGATACTGACACAAGCGTAGTATTGTGGCGCGTATGTCTCATGAGGTTATCTCCCGACCCGTCCTCACTCTCCATCATCTCTATTTTCAGACGCATGGCGGCTCTTGATGTCACCAACGGAGCCACCGCGCATGTGACGAGTATCACCAGCACTGTGGAGTTGAGCACCTGCTCGTCGAGCATGCCCATATTGTAGCCCAGCGTGACCACCGCGAGAGCCACGGCCGTGTGAGCTGCTGTGAGACCGAACATCACATCGCGGCTCGGTGTCGAGAGTTTGTTGATCTTCTGGGCCAGATAAGCGGGCAGCCATTTGCTCACGAATGCCACAGCGAGCATTATCGCCGCCACGGCCAATGTATCTGTGTCGAGCACCACCCTGACATTTATCATCATTCCTACACTGATAAGGAAATACGGAATGAAGAGTGCGTTGCCCACGAATTCTATCGATGTCATCAGAGACGACCCCATCGGTATGAACCGGTTGAGCACGAGACCGGCAAAAAAAGCCCCCAACACACCCTCCATCCCTATGGCCTGGGCTCCGAGAGCAGCCAGAAACACAAGAGACAGCACGAATACATACTGCATTACCTTGTCGGAGTAGCGTTTGAAAAAGGCTCTGGTGAGCACCGGATATATTATCAATGTGGCCACGCAGAATACTCCGAGCTTACCTAACATAAGCAGGATGGCTGATATGTCAAACACGCCTTCACGCTTTACGTTCACCGTAGCGGCAAGCACTATGAGGGCGCCGATGACGGCTATGATCGTACCCACGATCGAAATGAGCACCGCCGGTGAGCGGGTGATACCTATACGCGCGGCCACGGGATAGGAAATCAGGGTATGCGAGGCGTACATAGCGCCGAGCAACAGCGCCGTGAGCCAGTCGAGATGGAGCACATACACACTGGTGAAGACTCCCAACAGCAACGGGATGAGCAATGTGAGTACGCCGAACATCATGCCGCGCCTCAGGTTGAGACGCAGATGATACATATCTATCTCCAGGCCCGCCAGAAACATCAGATACAGCAGACCTACCTGTCCGAATATCGCGAACGAAGAATCCCTCGCGAGAATATCGAATCCGTAGGGGCCCACCACCACTCCGGCCACAATCATGCCTATGATATGAGGTATCTTGAGCTTGTTTAGCAGCATGGGCGCAAGCATGATGATCACCAGCACGATAAAGAATATCGCGACCGGCTGTGTTACTATGACTGCGCTTACCATGACTGTGGTGTTTGGGATACGTGGTGTTTGGGATAGGCGGATTTAGAGAAACTTGGATTTGGGAATACGTTGATGTCAGTTGTTGCGCGGATGGGCAAGCATATACTGAGCGATCTGCACTGCATTGAGGGCCGCGCCCTTCTTTATCTGGTCGGCGACGATCCAGAATGACAGACCGCAGGGATTGGTCAGATCGGCACGCAGGCGACCGACATACACGGGGTCGCTACCTGCGACATCCAGCGGCATGGGATAGCCGCATGCCTCGCGGCGGTCGATCAGCACGATACCGTCAGCTGCCTCAAAGGCTGCGCGTGCCCTCTCCACACCCACGGGCTCCTCGGTCTCCACCCATACAGCTTCGCTATGCGCACGCAGCACAGGCACCCTCACACATGTAGCGCTTACGTCGAGATCGGGAGCATGCATGATCTTCTTGGTCTCATTATACATCTTCATCTCCTCCTTGGTATAGCCGTTGTCAAGAAAGATATCCACGTGGGGTATGACATTGCCGGCAAGCTGGGTCACGAATTTCTCGACAGTGGGCTGCACACCCGAGGCGATCTCCGTGTATTGGCGCTCCAGCTCCGCCATGGCACGCGCTCCAGCTCCGCTGGCGGCCTGATATGTGGCCACATGCACGCGACGCACAGGGCTGATGTCATGTATCGCTTTAAGGGCAACCACCATCTGTATTGTCGTGCAGTTGGGGTTGGCGATTATCCGTCGGGGAGCGTCGAAGGCATCTTCACCGTTGACCTCCGGCACCACCAGAGGCACATCGCTATCCATACGGAAGGCGCTTGAGTTATCTATCATGACCGTGCCGTGACGGGTGATCGTATCGGCGAATTTCTTGGATGTGGATGCACCTGCCGACACGAAAGCGATATCGATACCCCGAAAGTCGTCATTATCTTGCAGCAACGCTATGGTGTATTTCTTTCCCTGCCATTCTACGACTGAGCCGGCACTGCGCTCCGAGCCGAAAAGCTTGAGCTCATCTACCGGAAATTTCTGCTCGTCAAGTACTCTCAGTAATTCGTGGCCTACAGCACCACTCGCGCCTACGATCGCTACATTCATGTCTAAGTCGATTTTAATGTTCTTTACTCCCACAGGCCTTAAGCCTCAATTTTTGTGGGCAAAATTACGAAAAATTATCCTTTTCTCAAAATTGACAGGTGCGCCTCACTTATTGTAAGTCCCGAGACACACGGCATAACCCATCGCCAGATACACCGGACCGGGCTATAATGTCATCACTGCTGCAAAGCTCTGGTCACACGCAGCCCGCGGCGCACATGCAGCTTGAAGGCCACGAACAGCCCCGTAGTGTCACTGTTGTAAATGGCATCATACCAGCCCTGCCCTAAGAAATCCAATTCAAACACAGCCGCAGCCACACACGGCGAACTGGGCAACCCGGAAGTAAGCCTCTCCTCACACCGCAGATTCACCCCGTCATAACTGACGGCCAGACTCACCGCCCCCGACATAGTGACATCATCAGGCAATCCGCGACGCACGAGAGTCACCCGGCCGCCCTCATCACAATAGACCTCGATCTCAGGACCGGCGCTCATCTCATCCTCTCCTGCATCACGCAGACGGGATGCAAGCAGATACTCACGCATACTGCCGCGCGTACGCGGCCGCGCCGACATCGCTATGACACTCGCGGCCACCACTACCATGATTACATAAAATTCTATCGAACTGAAAAAATCCATCTCACAATGTATTGATTTAAAGAGAGCGGCGTGACTGAGACTCAGCCACGCCGCCTGTTATGAGTTTGTGTCGGTAATTACTTGTCGTAATTCTCAAACTTCAGAGAGTTGTTCTTGATCTTGCGGTCGCCGGCGAGGAGAGAGAACGGATCATTGAATCCAAACATTCCTACGAAAGTCTGACCGTCGCTCTGGAAGTTGTACGGACGCTCATTCTTATTTGTACCGTTGACCACGAATACCATTACTTCGTTAGCACCCTTTACAGGACCTACAACTTTACCGGGCTGGGCAGCGGCAACCTTGCCTACGATCTCGTACTCATTGCCACCCAATGTACCGATACGCGAACTTGTGAATACAAACGCCGAGTCGCTGAGCACCTCTCCACCCATCAGGCTTGCGTAGCCGGGCAGATCCTTGGCTTTGCCCTGATACTTGTCCACGAGCTTGTCACCTTTCTTATCAGCCTTTACGAGTGCGGTAAGCTGCTCCTTAACTTCTGGAGAGGTGTAAGGTATATAACCGGCATCATAGATATCCTTGACGGCAACTACCACATAGTAATCCTTGTTATCCTCGAAGATAGGTGATACCTCACCCTTCTTGGCCTTCATGGCCCACTGTATCGCGTGACGGGTATCGGCCACACCGCCTGCTCCGCCCATCATGGGATTATAGTCGAGCTTGGGAGTAGATGCTGATACACGTGTGTGACGCAGATGATAGAGAGAATCGGCGTTCTGCGAGAACTTGTCACCATTGCCGTTGCTTGCCATGAAGCCGCTGAGCTTTGACTTGATGTCAGATACGGTCTCAACCGAAGGATCCACCACATAATTATATACTGCGATGTCGGCATACTGGCGGGGAGCGTTGCGCTTGTTCACCACATATACACCTGTAGTGCCCTGCACACTGTCGTTATACACAAACGGCTGGCCGATTACTGCATTCTCAAACACAGATACCAGATTGGCCGGCGCACCTACAAGACTCATCCACACGCTGTCGTTGGCTGTCTGGGGATTCTCTGTCGCGAAGTCCTTGAATTTCTTCTCTCCTGATACGAGCACCTGCAGCACGCTGTCACCCTTTGCCTTATCGGCAACAGCGTAGGCCGAGATATTGATTGAGTCGATCTGAGCTGTGATGTCAGTGACCTTGGCGATACGGAAGTTATTCTGCATCATGGGGAACTTATACACAGAGCCTTTCTTGATGAGCGAATCAGGCATCATGCGCAGCTCCGAGTCTTTTTTCACATCAGAGAGCAGCATCTGCTTGTTGTCGAGCATAAACTGCGAGGCAAGCATCACGTTGCCACTGTCGGCGCGGAGGCTCTCCACTGCCTTGTCCACCTGCACCTCGGCCGCGTCATAGTCAGCCTTTGAGGGCTGTACGGGCACGAGTATGAAGTCGAGCTCACGAGTCTCTTCCTTGATCTTGAACATAGGCTTGAGTGTCCCCCACTTAGCCTTCAGATCAGCATCGGTCTCGTGCACCTCGCTGTCGGCGATTGATGAGTAGGGAGAAGTAACGTATGATACTATACCTGTGGTGGTGTTATCGTTGTAGACAGACTTGGCATCAATCTCATTGGCTGTGAACAGACCGCCCATGAGCTTGCCGAAAGCCTGCTGCTTGATTGACATCTCAACATCCTTCTCTGTGGCCGCCCAGGCATCGGCAAGGGTAGGCACTCCGAAATAATATTGCGCGAGCTGGTTGAGCACCTCATTGCTCAGGTTGTAACGACCGGGATTATTGATAGCGTCAAGCAATGCGCTACCGCTTGTCGAGGGCAACTGCAGGGCCTGTGCCACACCGGTGATAAAGCGTGTGGCTGCCGGATGAGGGATTGCGCCAGTCATGGCACGGCTGATCTCCGCGTCAGTCACCTCTATGCCCAGTTTGTCGTATTGTTCGTTCATGAGAGCCTCGCCCAGCAGCTGATTGATCACAGTCTGTGACAGCACATCGCGATCCTGCTGATTCTGCTGATTCTGTTGGTTGGCGCGGTCGATGCGCTCGCGATACATCTCATGGTCTATCTTCACTCCGCCCACCTGAGCAATAGTGCTGCCCGGGCCCATGCCGAAGAGATTACGCACAGAGTTGGCGTCGGCGATAGAAATGATAAACAAGAAAAGTGCCACGATTACCACCGCGAACAAGAGCTTTTGCTTGCTTCTGATTTTCTCTAATGTTGCCATTTATTATTTTGTGATTAGTTTATTATTCCACTGTTTAGCAGTATAATACCTGCGCATAGCTGGACAATAGGCATAATAGGTGCCGATATATGCCGCAGCGGTATGCCGCAGGCAGCACACCAAAAAGCGCACAAAGGTAATAATTTTTTTGCAATAGCTCAAAGCATTGCCTCGCTTTTTTTGAAACGCACACTCAAAATTCACTAATCTTAACCATATCAGGCTAAAAATAAATCGGGTGACATGGTTTTCACACCCTGTCACCCGTAAGATTCAGTTTTTGCAGATGCCGCCGTGCATTTGCATCAGCCGGCAATCCGCATATATCAGCGATTGTAATATTTCTTGCCGTCCTTGATGACGATACCTTTATAATCCTTGTCGACGGGGAGGCCCATGAGATTATACATTACGCCGTTGCCGGCAGCCGGGGCGAGTATATCGTGGATGCCGTCAGCCTTCACGATCTCTACTTTGGTCACGATCACGCCATCACCGGTGATCAT
>VIDP01111933.1_pt1 | contig 11228 bp, 9 predicted proteins | sample 5025131 | NCBI WGS metagenome assembly VIDP01 (sample SAMN11853144, study PRJNA449069) | gut metagenome | isolation source: stool from male vole | host: Microtus ochrogaster | place: USA:Florida | collected 2017
GCTTGGGAAGCTAGTGCTCTACCAACTGAGCTATTATCGCATTTATGAATTCACTCTGCTGCCCTCTGCTCCTCCGAAGCTCTGCGTGAGAATCAGTTCCGAGTGGTTTTAATCCGCAAATTTAAGCATTTTTTTCTTTCCTGTCAAATTTCTAAACAATTTTATCCCCTTTTTGTCTCCTTTTTTCAGCATATTTTAGCCCGATATGACCCATAACTCGTTTTTTTTTCCTAATTTTGTAAAAAATTTAAAGAATTTAATTATGAATGGTGCATTGATCAGGCGTTTTGTTCCTGTGGCGATTATGACTCTCATTCTCCTCATCCCCGCATGCGGAGGAAAAGACAAAAATGGTGGCAATTTCCCGGATGGCTTCGCTTCCCTTTCCGACGAGCAGAAGGTGGTCTACATGATGGAGCATGCCTCAGCTGATTCCGTAGCCCGATTCATTATTTATGCAGCGCTCGGCAAAATCGAAGGAGTAAAAATCGACACGTTAAATAATGCCAGCCTCAAAGCTTACGAGACATACACCGACACAGCTCTCCAGACTTTCAGCTGGGAGTTTGACCGCGTGGCTGAAGAGCTCCCTCTCCACGACAAGATGCGCCTTCGTGCTCTTGTAGGGTCAGAAGACCCCCAAGGCCTTGGGTTGACACTCGGTCTCGAATACATGAATCAGATACGCGTCAAGGGTATGACTGCAGATGAAGTGCTCAAAGAACTCCAAGAGCTCAAGAAAGCATCTGCCGACGATCCCGACCTTTATGCACGTTTCCTTATAGGCTTCCGCACCGTTCTCCGATACGATAAGAATTCCGACATGCCAAAGGAAATATACACCCGATTCCTCAACTACGACGAAGACGCCGTCCAAGAATACTACTCCCGCAACAAATCCGCCTCTGCAGGAGTCCCCGTAACTCTCCCGGATAGCATCCCAATAGATGAGCACCCAGAAATAGCTCCCTCCGATTCCATCTAATAAATAATTATGCATTATGCATTATGACTAGCGTAAGCTTGAACGTAGTTAATTATGACTTATGAAAAGAATTTCAGAATATTCCGCAATGGCTGAATCGGCCATCCGCGACCTCTCCCTCCCCTCCGGCAACCTCGATCTCCTATATGCTCCAATATCCTACGGCATGCAAGCCGGTGGCAAACGCCTTCGCCCGACCCTCCTGCTAATGGCTGCCGATGCTTTCGGCAACTGCCCTGAGAAGGCTATTGCTCCCGCAGTTGGCATCGAGATGTTTCATAACTTCACTCTCCTCCACGACGACGTGATGGATAAATCCGACCTCCGTAGAGGTCGCCCTTCGGTCCACGCTAAATGGGATGAAAACACCGCCATCCTATCCGGCGACACCATGCTCACTCTTGCCACCAAAAAAATTGCCGAAGTCGAAGATGCTGTCCTCCGCCCCGTACTCGACACTTTCAACGACCAAGCTCTCCGAGTCTACGAAGGCCAACGTCTTGATATGGATTTCGAAAAGATGACTGAAGTGGCTCTCGATGAGTATATCGAGATGATCAAGGATAAGACAGGTGCACTCCTCGGCGCGGCTGCAAAGATTGGTGCCATCATCGGTGGCGCTTCTGCTGAAGATGCCGAAAAGATGTATGAGTTCGGTATGATGCTGGGCGTGGCTTTCCAGATCGACGATGATTATCTCGACACTTTCGGCAACGCCGAAACTTTTGGAAAACCAATCGGTGGCGACATCAACAATAATAAGAAGACATTCCTTATGGTAAAGGCTCTCGCTTCCGGCGGACCCAACGCCCAAGCTCTCAAGGCAGCTCTCACGATGGCTCCGGGAGCCACAAAAGTGAAGACTGTAACCCGCATCTACGAGACAATGGGAATGCCGGCTGTAAGCAAAGCGGAAGTAGCAGCCTATAGCAGCAAAGCCCTCGCTGCCATCAAGAAAACCTCCCTCCCCGACGACCGTCGCGAAGCCTTCCGCCACCTGATCGATAAGCTAATAGCCCGCACCAAATAATTTAGATGATCGTTAATCGTTAATCGTTGCAATGATCGACACCCACACCCACCTATACATGGACTCCTTCTCCAAGGAAGACCCCGATGGCTGCCAGGCAGCTGTCGACCGCGCCCTGGAGTCTGGCGTCGAGCTGATGGTACTTCCCGCCGTCGACCGTGAATCGGCAACCGAAGTTGCTGCCCTCCACGCTCTCCGTCCTGCCCAGACTCGAACCGCGATGGGGCTTCATCCTACGGAGGTGGGGGAGGACTGGCAGGAAGAACTCGATGATATCGTCGGCATCCTCACGCCGACATCACCCGTGGCGATAGGGGAGGTGGGCATAGATTTGTATTGGGACGATTCCAATCTTTCCCTCCAAAAGGAGGCTTTCATCTCACAGATCCTGTTGGCTGAGAAGCTGGGGCTCCCTGTCATCATCCATTGTCGAGATGGATTGGAGGTATGTCTTGAATGCATCGAGAAGGCAAAAGCCCAATCTCCTTCCAGCTCGATTCCTCAGCTCGTGTTCCATAGTTTCACTGGTTCACCCGAGGATGTGAAGCGCATACGTGAGATTTGTGATCCCTATTTCGGAATCAATGGAGTAGTGACCTTCAAGAATGCCGGTGCCCTTCCCGATGCAGTCAAGGAAATAGGCATCGACCGTCTGCTCCTCGAGACCGATTCCCCTTATCTTGCTCCCGTGCCAAAGCGCGGACGACGCAACGAAAGCTCTTATCTCTCATTCATAAACTCCAAGATTGCGGAGATTCTCGGTCTTTCTCCTCAGGAGGTAGATCAGGCTTCTACCCGCAATGCAAAATACTTCTTTAAGATTTGAACAACCTATTCACCCTTCCATTCACTCAGCCTACGGTGATCTTCACCCTTGTGCTGCTGTTGATTCTTGCGGCTCCTGTTGTGTTCCGGCGCCTCAAGATTCCTGATGTGGTGGGGTTGATTCTGGCTGGCGTGGCGGTTGGCCCCTACGGCTTCCACCTCCTTGAGCGCGATGCCTCTTTTCAGATCTTCGGTCAAGTCGGTATTCTCTACCTGATGTTTCTCGCAGCGGTAGAGATCGACATGTATCATTTCAAGAAAAACTTTCGCAAAGGCCTCCTCTTCGGGTTGTTGACTTTCATTATTCCTGCCATTCTTGGAATGGTGGCAGCCCACTACGCCTTTGGTGCCGGTCTCACTACTTGCCTTCTCCTCGCAAGTATGTATTCTTCCCATACGCTGATCTCCTATCCGGTGGTAAGCCGTTTCGGTCTTCAGAATGGTCGCAGTGTGATTCTTGCGGTCAGTGCCACGATAGTGGCGGTGCTCCTTGCTCTTATCACATTAGCTTCGGTCGTTAAACTCCAGACCACTGGCTCTTTCAATGTCGCCGATATCCTGTCGCTTCTCCTTTATACGGCGGGCTATGCACTGGTGGTTGGCTTCTGCTTCCCTCGCTTCACGCGTTTCGTATTCCGAAAGATTTCGGATGCTGTTGCCCAATACATTTTCATCCTCGCGATGGTCTTCATTGGGGCACTCCTCGCTCAGGTGATCGGCCTTGAATCAATCCTGGGAGCCTTCTATGTCGGATTGGTGCTCAATCGCCTCATACCGGGTCGATCGTCGTTGATGCATCACATCAAGTTTGTCGGAAACGCAATCTTCATCCCTTACTTCCTAATAGGAGTAGGCATGCTTATCAATGTCCATGTCATCTTCAATGGCTGGACGGTAGCCTGGGTAACCCTAAATATGATTGTCGTGGCACTTGTCTCGAAATGGATTGCAGCATGGGCAGCCCAGAAGGCCTTCGGTCTCTCCGCCACTGACCGCCGCATGATGTTCGGACTGACGAGCGGTAAGGCAGCCGCTACGATCGCAGCCACGATGCTTGGTTATCAATATGGCATCATCAATGAGGATATCATGAATGGCGCCGTGCTGATGATTCTTGTTTGCTGCCTTGTGGCGTCAGTGATGACGGAGCGCACTGCGATACGCATGCGAATCGAACTGACTGCTGCTGAGTTGGAGGGCGCCGGAGTGGAACGTCCGGAGTTTGCTCGCCAGATTGTGGCTGTATCCAACCCCATTACGGCTGAAGGCTTGATGCGCCTCGCGGTCTTCATGCGCTCTCCAAAGAATACCGAACCCATCACGGCTCTCTTCGTACGCAATTCCGACGATCCCAAGAGCCTGCGTGCCGGTCGATTCTCTCTTCATGCAGCTGCCCAGGCTGCCCAGGAAATGGGAGTGGCGGCGGTAGAAGAAGAACGCTTCGACCTCAACGTGGTTTCCGGCCTGACGAATATGATTCGCCAGACCCATGCCACTGATATAGTGATTGGTTTCCATCGGAAAGCCAACATCGTGGATTCTTTTTTTGGTCAGATGACCGATACTCTCTTGAAGGAAACTCTCAAGATGGTGATTATGTCGCGCTGCTTCATACCAATCTCTACGGTGCGCCGAATCGTGGTGGTTGCTGCCTCAAAGGCTCAATATGAAACAGGTTTCCACGATTGGGTTGCGCGTGTCGGAAACCTCGCCCAGCAGCTCGCTTGCAAAGTGATTTTCATCGTCTCGCCTGAGACGTCGAGATATATCGAAGATATCATCTCAACTGATGGCTACGGCATCCGCCGCATCTATCAGGAGATGACGGAGTGGGACGATTTCATCCTCCTTTCCGGCGAAGTTGGACCTGAAGATCTCCTTGTTATAGTCGGAGCCCGCAAAGGCTCAATATCCTACAGCGCAGCCCAAGAAGACATCCCGGAGTTCCTCTCCAAAAACTTCGCTTCCCACAACCTGATGGTAGTCTACCCAGAACAATTCAACGGGTAAGTTATCAGTTGTAAGTTATCAGTTATCAGTTGTAAGTTAGAAGAAATATAATACTTAAATCGAAATGCAAATATACGAATACATATCAAACCAACTCACTTCCATCGACGTAAACCTCGTCAATGCCACATGCCGCCTCATCCTGGCTCTGCTCCTCGGAGCCGTAGTGGGCACCGAACGCAAGCACAAAGGCCAAGTGGCGGGCATACGCACTTTTGCCCTCATCTCAATGGGAGCCTGCCTCTCAATGCTCCTCTCCATATATGTCCCACAGGAATACATGGGCCTAAAGAATGGCGATCCGGGGCGTATCGCAGCCCAGGTGATCACAGGCATCGGCTTCCTCGGTGGCGGTGCGATGATCCAGCAGAGGGGAGTGGTGCGCGGCCTGACCACGGCTGCCGGAATCTGGATTACGGCTATCATCGGCATGGCTGTCGGAGTTGGTATGTATGTCGAATCGATTATTTGCACCCTTCTTATATTTATGGTGATTGTAGGATTCAATCGTTTCGAGCATGTGATCCATATCGGTCAGGAGACTAAGGTTATCTCCATCCGGAGCAAAGGTATTCTCCGAAATATCGACGACTATGACCGCGTGCTGAAGAAGGAGGGTGTACACATTTCCAATTTCTTTATTGAGCAAAATTTTGAAAAAAACATCACCGAGGTCAACCTTGTGGTGCTCGTGCGCACTTCCAAAAAACTGATGGATTCCATCAATCTGCTCGGTGAAGTTCACGATACTCTTTCTATTACACTTTCTAATCAGATCGACCTATGATGCCACAGATGATTCAGGAGACCACTACCGACATCCAACAGACCATCTATACTGAGCTAAATCCGGATGCCGGAAAAGAGCACAGTTCAGAAGAGAACACCAATGGCCTTATTCTTGACCTTGCTTGGATTCTCGTACTCGCTGCGATAGCCACTCTCGTATTCAAGAAGCTTAAGCAGCCGGTGGTGTTGGGATACATCCTTGCCGGGTTTCTCGCTTCCCCCAATTTCACCTATCTCCCCTCTATCTCAAACCTTGAGAATATTGAGATATGGGCCGACTTGGGTATCGTGGTGCTTATGTTCTCTCTCGGTCTGGAGTTCTCGTTTAAAAAACTGATGAATTCCGGGTCGTCGGCAATCATCACGGCGCTTATCATCATCGTAGGCATGACGCTTGCCGGATTCGGGGTAGGGTATATGCTCCATCTGAATACTATCAACTGCCTTTTCCTCGGCGGTATGATTTCAATGTCGTCGACCACTATCATCCTGAAAGCTTTCACTGATCTTGGGCTGAAGCAACAGAAGTTTGCCTCGATGGTGCTTGCGGTGCTTATTATTGAAGACCTCTTCGCAGTCCTCATGCTTGTGCTCCTTTCTTCATTCGCGATGGGCGATGTGCAAGGTTCTGAATTGGTGTTCAGCATCGCTAAACTCTGCTTCTTCCTAATAATATGGTTTGTGGTGGGCGTATATGTGCTCCCATCTTTCCTCGAGCGATTCAATTCTTTCCTCAATTCAGAGACTCTTCTCGTGGTGTCGATGGGTCTCTGCTTCGCCATGGCTTCTTTCTCTGTGATGTGCGGATTCTCTCTCGAACTGGGTGCCTTCGTGATGGGTTCTATCCTTGCCGGTACGGTCTTCGCTGAGCGTATGGAGCATGTCATTGCTCCGGTCAAGGACCTCTTCGGGGCTGTCTTCTTCATATCCGTTGGTATGATGGTGCAGCCCTCAGTGATCGCTACCTATTATCCGCAGGTTCTCCTTCTTGCAGCAGTGGTGATCGTAGGTATGATCATCTTCGGCACTCTTGGTATGCTCGTAACAGGCCAGAATCTCCAAGTGGCCATCAAGAGCGGTTTCTCTCTGACTCAGATTGGTGAGTTCTCATTCATCATCGCTGCCCTCGGTATGAGTCTCGGTGTCCTCGATGCTTCTCTCTATCCTATCATAGTAGCTGTATCTGTAATCACTATCTTCACCACTCCCTATTTCATCAAGATGTCGGATCCTGCCTATCGGTTTGTGGAGAAACATCTTCCGGCTAAACTCAATTTCCTTATCACTCGCTATTCATCGCAGGTGGTGGATACCAATGAGACTGCCCGTCTCTGGCGTGAGATCCTTGGCCGCTATCTTTGGCGTATAGTGCTGTATTCTGTAATCCTTATCGCAATCATCATTGCTTGCCGACAGGCTCTCTTCCCCGTGATGGAAGGCCTGATGCCTAAATGGGGACACCTCGTGGCCACTGCAATCTCACTCGTGATTATGTCTCCGTTCCTCACTGCTCTATCATTCACCACGATTAAGTCCGACCATAAGATGAAGCTTCATTCTACGGCTTCTTTCTATGATGTGCCTCTCATAGCAATGAGCATCATCCGATATATTCTCGCTCTCCTCTTTGTGGTCTATTTCCTGACTATCTGTTATTCTTCACTCGTAGGCTGGATCGGGGGCACCATCTGCTTCCTCATCATTGTGATTTTCGCTTCTTCAAAGCTGATGCGTGGTTTCCGCAGAATGGAGAAGAAATTTATGAACAATCTCAACAACCGCGAGAATGCACGCAGTGGTGCCAACAATAATCTTGTCAGCGACCTCCATCAAGCATATATCGACATAAAGCCCTCTTGCCGTTTCGCAGGCGACAAACTGAAGGATTCCGGTCTGCGCAGCGAATACGGTGTGAGCGTTTCCAGTATCCGTCGTGGCGATGATTTCATCCCGCTCCCGACGGGCGACACCCGAATATTCCCGGGGGATACACTGGGTATTATCGGCACCGACAGCCAGATAAAGCGTCTCAACGACGAGATTGACAATGTAAATAGCCAGAAGAAGGATTCTCTTCGTCATCCTGATATCGAGCTCAAGAGTATTCTTCTCACACAAGATTCACCCATTATCGATCGTCCTCTTTATGAGACCGACCTCCGCAACGACTACTTCTGCATGGTGATATCCGTGCAGCGTGGCAACAGTGAGTTCATCAACCCGAGTCCATCCACCGTACTACAAGCAGGCGACCTCCTCTGGATAGTAGGCGACCCGGCTCAATTCGACAAAATGAAATAATTATGAATAGACGGCCGTATACTTTTGACCGAGTGGTCCGCATCATCTTCTCCCTTTGCGGACTCGTAATAACACTCTTCCTCCTCGACATCCTTAGCGATGTCTTGCTCCCCTTCATAGTGGCGCTCCTGATTGCATACATCCTTGAGCCTACTGTGATGTTCAATAAGCGCATTTTGGGTTGCAAACGTCGTTTCTTCCCGGTAATCATGACTCTTCTGGAGGCCGTGTTTCTTGTGGGTATCCTTTGCTGGATTCTCATCCCATATCTCGTGGAAGAATGCACCGAAATGGGGAAGATAATACGCGATTATGCCACAAGCAAGATTCAAATTCCATATATATCGGCTGAAATCCACGATTTTATCCGTAAGAATGTAGATTTCGACCAAATCAGTAAGCTGCTCAGCCGCGACGAGTGGTGGGAGCTCATCAAAAACAGTCTGAATCAGACATGGTCGTTCATCGGAAGTTCTCTCAGCCTTATTGTAGGAGTGATCAGCTGGCTTATTGTGGTGCTCTATGTCATTTTCATTATGCTCGACTATGAGCGTTTTGTTCTCTCGCTTCGCCAACTTATCCCATACGGCCAGCGCGACCAAGTCTATCACATCGTAAAGGATATCGAAAATGCGATGAACCGTTATTTCCGCGGACAATTCTACATTGCTTCGCTTGTGGGACTCCTTTTCGCTGCCGGCTTCCTCATTATCGGTCTCCCTATGGCTGTAATCTTCGGCCTCTTCATAGGAGTGCTCAACATGGTGCCATATCTTCAGATGATATCGCTCCCGATTGCAGCCATCCTATGCCTTGTTGGCTCCATCTCGGGCGGTCCTACCTTCTGGGTTCTATTCTGGGAGTGTATGGCTGTCTACGTTGTAGTGCAATGTATTCAGGATCTTTTCTTGACCCCTAAGATCATGGGCAAGGCAATGGGACTCAACCCCGCCGTAATCCTCCTCGCTCTCTCAGTATGGGGCACACTCCTCGGCTTCCTCGGAATGATCATAGCCCTTCCCCTGACGACCCTCCTCCTTTCCTACTATGACCTCTACATAGTACGCCGCTCCCTCCCAGAAGAGCCTAAAATCCTTGACCCTTGACCCTTGGTTCTTGACTCTTACTTAAAAGTCTCCAACAAAAGATCCTCAGCAGCTTTTCGTGCGGAAGCCCGAGCCCCAATATCATTCATAATGATCACAATAGTATGCGTAGGTGCAAACTCTTCATCGAGCTTATACCCAGCGTAGCACTGGATCCCCTTCATACTCCCGGTCTTCATAGCCACGTATGCATCCAACTCCGTCCCCTTCAGAAAATCCTGAAGTGTCCCTTCTTGTCCTGCAAGTGGCATAAACGAAGCATACTCCTCGTTATCACCCAATGCATTGAGTATGCCATTGATAAAATTGGCTGTCACCCTGTTGGAGCGTGATAGCCCACTTCCATCTATCAGTGTGACGCCATTCGTAGGTATTCCCGCTCCTTTCCAATATTCGAGCATCTCTGCTGCCGACGCTTCTGTAGAGCCCTCCTTTCCGCGGGCGAGGCCAAAAGTACGCAGCAAGTTCTCAGCAAATAGGTTGTCGCTCCTCATCATGCAGCTGCGCATTACTTCGGCATACTTGTCGCTGACGTGATCGAGTAATTCCGTCGCTCCATCAGTGTCAGTCAATCCCTCTTTCCCTACCTTGGTAGTTCCTGTAATAGTAATTCCGGCTCCTCTCAATCTGGAAGATAGATATGACAAAAACACCGATTCAGGATTCTTCACAGCTCTGCTTCCAGAGGCATTCCTACGGAAATTCAGCGCATGGCATCCAGTGCCGTATGATTCATTAAGGTCGCCCGAAGCCCAACTTGGTGGGCAAGCCGGACCCGAATAGAGCGAAGTGTCAACTCGCAAATTGCCATTGATTTTAGTGATCCCCTTATGTTGGAGGGTTGCGATTATTTCATCCGCAATGTCAGCAGATTCCGGCGCACAGTTGGCTCCAAGCGTCGGATCTCCACCACCCATGATCAGAAGGTCGCCTTCAATCGAGTTCCCTTTGATCGGCCCATCGGCATATACGTAAGTGTGGAATCTCTCGTCTGGCCCCTTTTCTTGAAGCAGACCGGCAATAGTGACAGTCTTCATTATTGAAGCTGGAAGAAGCGGACGGTCGGCATTATGCGCCACCAAGGTCTTGCCGGACGCCAAATCCTGCACAAGCACAGCAGTGCTCCCAGGCGTAATACTCTTAGATTTCAAAAACTTATCCAGCGGCGAAGCCCCAAAAGCACCAACCGCCACAATCAAAAGCACTAATAAAGTTATATTCCGTCTCATAATATTAATAAACTGCTCAGCTCGGAGAGCTGTTATCGTGTCGAAACCCCAGGCTTCAGCCTGGGGCACTTTGCAGAAACTCAGTAGCCTCGGAGAGGCGATTCGTGGTATTGCCGTGCAAAATTACAAAAAAATCCGATAATCTCCAACTTTCCCCAACACTCAAATGTTTTAATATTGACAAAAAACTAATGCAATAAATAAACCAAAAACACACGCAAGAGAAAATGAAAAAACTACTTTATCTCCTTTTGGTCGTCCCTTTTGCAATGATGTTTTCATCTTGCTCCAACGATGATGACCTTCCCAACGTCGACATCACAATGACGTTCGAAAATGCAGTCGTTGATAATGGCACAGTCTACGTGGTTCAAGATTCAGAGTTCTCAATCACCGGACTCACCACTAAAGCTGTAGACAGCAATCAGCAGTCAGCCATCGTAAACGTTCGCTATTTCTGGAATGGCTATCCTGCTCCGGGTCTTACTTGGAGCGAATTCCCAATGAATATTGATATGGCTCAGATGCCTCAGCCCGAGTCTGGCAACAATATCCTCGGTCTTGATGCAACTCTTCTCGAGACGGATAAATCCATCTCCTACTGCTCTATCAGAATTCCTATCAAGGCTGTAGAAAGTGAAGCAGACCTTCCCGGTGGCCAGCTCCCCGGCGAAGCAACTCTAACCTTCACTTCATCCCGTTCCAGCAAGTAATCCGGCTCCATCCCGGTGCATCAAGCTAACATATCAGGTCGGAGACCTGATATCGTGTCGAAACCCCAGGCTTCAGCCTGGGGTATTCGCTATTTATCATTAAAATATTTTGCCATCTAAAAAAAATTCCCTAAATTTGCATCCGCAATTGGAAAGATGCCGGAGTGGCCGATCGGGACGGTCTCGAAAACCGTTGTACTCTTACGGGTACCGAGGGTTCGAATCCCTCTCTTTCCGCCA
>VIDP01248705.1_pt1 | contig 11201 bp, 7 predicted proteins | sample 5025131 | NCBI WGS metagenome assembly VIDP01 (sample SAMN11853144, study PRJNA449069) | gut metagenome | isolation source: stool from male vole | host: Microtus ochrogaster | place: USA:Florida | collected 2017
CGCGAGGTTTCGAGCATGGAATTGCGCAGGGTGTAGAGGTCTTTAACCTTTTCGTATTCCATAATGTCGGTGAAGCGTTCGCGCTGCACGCGGGTCATGTAGATAATGTCGCTGGTGTCGATAACCGCCTGATTGAAGTCGGTGTGTTCGGTGAACGGAATGTTGTTTTTTTCGCAGAAGCGGCGATAAACCTCGGGCATGCGCAGTTCCTCGCAGGCCACGAAGCGGAAGGTGGGGTTGAAATGGCGCATGGCCATAAGCAGCGAGTGAACGGTGCGTCCATATTTGAGGTCGCCGACCATCGTGATGGTGAGGTTTTCGAGAGTTCCCTGAGTTTTATAGAGCGAGTAGAGGTCAAGCAGTGTCTGCGAGGGATGCTGGTTTGCACCGTCGCCGGCATTTACGATAGGAATATCGGTAACCTCAGTTGCATATTGCGCGGCACCTTCAAGATAGTGGCGCATAACAATCAGGTCGGCGTAGTTGCTGACCATCTTGATTGTGTCTTTGAGGGTTTCGCCTTTTGAGGTAGACGTTGCCGCAGGATCGGAGAAGCCTATTACTCTGCCGCCGAGACGCTGAACTGCGGTTTCGAAGCTGAGACGCGTTCTTGTTGAAGGCTCGAAAAAGAGGGTTGCAACAATCTTTCCGTCAAGAATTTTTTGGTTAGGATTTTGCTCGAAATACTGAGCGGCGCGAAGAATACGGAGTATCTCCTCTTTGGAGAGACTGTCGATAGAAACGAGGCTTTGATGTTTCATAAACTCGAGAACCGTTGAAAAAGTTTCTGCAAATTTACGAAAAAAAATCGTAAACCAACGGTCATCGGTCGAAATAATTTTACTGGCGCCAGAAGTAGGGGGTGAAAAGCACCAAAACGGAGTAGATTTCGAGGCGCCCGGTGAGCATCAACAGCGAAAGAATATAGCGCGCACCGGGGTTGAGGGCCAGGTAGTCGCAGCCCAGTGGGCTGTCGGAAATAGATATGGAGTCGTTGCCCATGGCTCCGAGAGCCGACACAAACGCTTCGTTAAGCGGAACGCCGCAAAAAGTAAGGGCAATTGTTCCGGCAAGCACAATTAGAACATAGATACATAGAAACGCAACCACTATCGAAACCTGGCGCGAGGGAACGACTCGGCCGTTAACCCTGACGGGGAGCACGGCGTTGGGGCGCAGGGAGTTTTTAACGGAGTTGCGCATATCCTTGAGCATATAGACTATGCGGTCGATTTTCGCGCCGCCTGAGGTTGACCCCGCGCATCCGCCCATAAACATCAGCATCAGCGCCAGAATGAAGGCGGTGGCGCCCCACGAGCTGAATGGGGTTAGCACGAATCCGGTTGAGGTGATGAAGCTGACTACCTGAAAGAGAGGGTCGATGGTTATGCTCTCCCAGCCGGTATAGGCGCCATTGGCAAGAATGCAGATTATGAAAATCAGAGTAAAGCCGAGAATTACCTTGCAGAAGGTCTTGAGGGTGTCGTTATGGGCGACTTTGCGAATCTGCCCGGTGGTTGCGCGATAGACCAGGGCGAAGTTTACGCCGCCGAGAAACATAAAGAGGGTAATGATGAGCTTGACGTAGACAGTGGCAAACTCATTGATGCCGGCTGAATTAGTAGAGAAACCGCCGGTAGAGAGTGTTGCCAACGCATGACACGCCGCCTCGAACGGGGTCATGGGGCCGAGGCATAGCAACCCGAAAAGAATACCGGTCAACAGAATGTAGACCAGCCATATACGGCGGGCGGTAGTTGAAATGCGGGGCGAGACTTTTTCTTGCGATATTTTGGCCTGTTCGGCGTTAAACATCTGAATGCCACCCGACGAATTGAGCATAGGCACCAAAGCTACGGTAAAGATAATAATTCCCAAGCCGCCAATCCATTCCGACAGGCAATGCCAAATATGGATTGCGTGGCTGAGATTATCGAGCGAGTCGGTCAGAGTGGCGCCGGTGGTTGTGAAGCCGCTCATGCACTCGAAAAAGCCCTCGGAGAAGCTCATTCTCGTTGATGGTGCCAGCACGTAAGGAATCATGCCGAAAACCGAGAAGACAATCCAGATAAGGGTTGTGAGCATAACGCCGTCGTATTTCGACAGCTCCTTGCGCTCGGGGGTAAGGCCGAAATGACCAATCAGGCCAACCAGCAGGGTGATAACCGCCCCGAGGACGAAGGCCTGAGTGGCGTCGTATTCGCCATAGCAGTAGCCAACAATTGCCGGAACGACCATGAAGATGGCCTCGAACATGAGCAACGAGCAAAGCAGGCGCGCTATGAGGGCAAAGTTCAGCCGACGCATCAGTTGAAGATTTTTTCAAATTTATGGATTGCTCCGGCCAGGCAGAACACAACCACGCGGTCGCCACCGCGGATTACCGTGTTGCCGCCAACGAGCTGTCCTTTGCCGTCGCGGATTAGGCCGGCAATGGTCATGTCGTGGCTCAGCTTGAGGTCTTTTACGGCGGCACGGGTAATTTTGCTACCTTCTTTGACTTCGATTTCGGCAACTTCGGCGTCGGCAAGGGCCATGCACTTGGAGTTGGACGAGTCCATGTCGAGCATGCGCTGGAAAATAGCACCTGCGGCAAGCAGCTTTTTATTGACAATAGTGCCGATATTCAGTGCTTCCGCCTCGCCGATATATTGGATGTTTTCAACCTCGGCAATGGTTTTTTCAACTCCGAATTCTTTTGCTGTGAGACATGCAAGAATGTTGCTTTCGGCAGAGTCGGTGAGGGCAAGGAAAGCGTCGAACGAACTGATGCCTTCGTCGCAGAGCAGATCGTTGTCGCGCCCGTCGCCCAAAACCACGTCAGCGTCGGGACAGCGTTGTGCTAACTTCAGGCATTCGTCGGAGTTATCGTTAATAATCTTGAACTTGAACTTGCCGCCGGCCATGGAGCAGAGGCGACCGACTATGCGTCCGCCTCCGAAAATCATTACGTTGCGCACATCGGTTTCTGATTTACCGCACACGCGGCGAAGTTCGTCAACGTTGTTGGGCAACGTCATGAAATAAACGATGTCGCCATCTTTGATTACGTCGTCGCCGCCGGGGATAATGGTGTCGTGGCGCCGGCGGATTGCCGATACGTGGAAGTTGCGGCTCAAAGCACCGAGTTCGCGCAGCTTCATGCCTACGATTTGTGCGTTGTCGCGGATTCTGACGCCGATGAGAATCAGTTCGCCGTTCCACATTTCGAACCAATGGCGGGTCCATGTGTGGGAAAGGGCATCGAGAATTTCGCGGGCGGCGTAGTATTCAGGATAAATTACGGAATCAACGCCCAGACTCTGGAAAAAGTCGAGGTGTTGCTCTTTCATGTATTCGAAATTATCAACGCGTGCAACTGTTTTTTTTGCGCCCATGGATTTTGCTATGGCGCAGGCGGTAACGTTGTCGGTCTCAAAGGGCGTAACGGCTATGAAGAGGTCACATTTCTTAACGTTAGCTTCTTTCAGAATGCGAAATGAGGTCGGGGAGCCGCAAACGGTCAGGAGGTTATATTTTGAGTCGAGAAAGTCGAGATGCGCTTCGTCGCGGTCTATGACAACCACATCCTGCGCTTCGCGGCTCAATAGTTTTGCTACATGAGAGCCTACCTCACCGGCACCGGCTATAACAATTTTCATAGCAATGATTCTGCGGATTTAGCAATCGATTCAGGGTCCAGGCCACATTGCGCATAGAGCTCGGCGGGAGTTCCGTGGGCCACGAAGGAGTCGGAGGGGAGGCCGAGGCGGGTAATGCGGATGTTGGATCCGTTGTCGCTCAGCCATTCGCTGACGGCCGAGCCGAAGCCTCCGTCGCGGATTCCGTCTTCAACGGTTACTATCGGTACGCCCTTGTCTGCTACCTCGCGCATAATCTGTTGGTCAAGGGGTCGCACGAAAATCATGTCGTAATGGGCGGCGGAAATACCTTTGGCTTTGAGCAGGTCAATGGCTTTCTTTACATTTTCGGCTATGGGGCCTACGCTCATGAAAACTATGTCGGAGCCGTCGGCAAGTTTTATGCCGCGACCAATCTGCAGCGACTCTTGCTTAGATGACTCATCGCCCACAACAGCATTGCCTCGGGGGTAGCGGATGGCCATGGGCCCGGAGTTGTTTTCGGCCGCGAGGTTCATCAGGCTCTTTAACTGGTCGGCGGTGGAGGGCGCGGCAATGGTTATGCCGGCAATAGAACGCATGTAGGCCATGTCGAGTGCGCCGTGGTGAGTGGCGCCGTCTTCGCCAACGATTCCGGCACGGTCGATGCAGAAAGTTACGGGGAGGTGCGACAGGGCAACGTCGTGGAAGATATGGTCGTAGGCGCGCTGAAGGAATGAACTGTAGATAGCAACGAACGGTTTCATGCCTTCTTTGGCAAGGCCGCCGGCGAATGTAACAGCATGTCCTTCAGAGATACCGACGTCGAAGACTCGGTCGGGGAACTCTGCTTGCAAGGCGGCTACTGAAGTGCCGGACAGCATTGCGGCGGTTATGCCTACTACGCGGTTGTCGCGGCGTGCCAAATCGACGAGTGTTTCGCCGAATATATCCTGCCATTTCGGGGCGGTAGCGCTGCCGCTGAGTCGTTCGCCGGTCTGTGCGTTGAATTTGCCGGGTGCATGCCAGTGGGCAGGGTCTGCTTCGGCGGGAGCGAAACCGGCACCCTTGCGCGTGCGCAGATGCAGAAGCTTGGGGCCCTCCATGTTCTTGATGTCGTTGAGAACGGAAACCACCTTTTGCACATCGTTGCCGTCGAAGGGCCCGAAGTAACGGATGTTGAGGCCTTCGAATATGTTTTGCTGGCGCGAAACCAATGACTTCAAAGCATTGGTGAAACGCATCAGCGGACCGCGCGAACTTTCGTCGATGAGTCCGAGTTTCCGGAATCCGCGATATAGTTTGTAGCGCAGGTTGTTATAGCGTTTTGAGGTGTTGAGGCGGGTAAGGTAGCGGCTCAGGGCGCCAACATTATGGTCAATGCTCATTTCGTTATCGTTGAGGATAATGAGCATGTTGTTGTTGGTGTTGGCAACATTGTTGAGCCCCTCAAAAGCGAGGCCGCCCGATATGGATGCGTCGCCGATAACGGCAACTACCTTGCGTGCGGGCGAGTCGGCCTGAAGTTTTGAGGCCACACTCATGCCGAGGGCGGCAGATATGGAGTTTGATGCGTGGCCGGCGGTAAAGGTGTCGAATTCGCTTTCGGCGGGATTGGGAAAACCGCAGAGTCCACCGAGTTTGCGGTTGGTGGCGAAACGGTCGCGACGTCCGGTGAGCACTTTGTGGGCGTATGCCTGATGACCAACGTCCCATACTATGCGGTCGTAGGGGGTGTTGAAAACATAGTGGAGGGCAACGGCAATTTCAACCGCGCCCATGCTTGAGGCGAAGTGACCGGGATTTTCGGATAATTCATGAATGAGTGTGCAACGAATTTCGTTGCACACTTCAGGGAGCTGTTCGGGGGTGAGCTTGCGCAGCTCTTCAGGTGAATTTATTACCGGAACGCTCAATTATTTGATGATTTCGTTGGCTCGGAATACCCGTTCAATGGCTTCGAGGGCGCGTTCAACCTGTGCTTTGGTGTGGGTTGCCATCAGCGAGAAGCGAATCAGAGTGTCTTGGGGCGCTACGGCGGGCGAAACTACAGGGTTAACGAAGATGCCTTCGTTGAAGAGTTCGGTGGTAACTTTAAAGGTTTTATAGTTGTCGCGGATATAGAGCGGAATAATCGGGGTAGAGGTGTTGCCGATTTCGGCGCCCATGTTGCGGAAACCTTCGAGCGCGAAGTCGGTGAGGTCCCAGAGGTTCTGCTGGCGTTCGGGTTCCTGCTCCATAATGTCGATGGCTTTGAGGGCGGCAGCGGTGCTGGCCGGAGTAATCGAGGCGGTGAAGATATAGGAGCGGGAGTGGTGGCGCAGGAAGTTGGTGATTTCCTTGTTGGTGGCTATGAAACCGCCGAGCGAGGCAAACGACTTGGAGAATGTACCCATAATCAGGTCGATGTCTTTGGTCACACCGAAGTGGTCGGCAGTGCCGCGTCCGCCGCGACCGAACACACCGATCGAGTGGGCTTCGTCAACCATTACCGAAGCATTGTATTGCTTGGCGAGGCGCACGATTTCAGGAAGGTTGGCAACGTCGCCTTCCATCGAGAATACGCCGTCGGTAACGATGAGTTTAACCTTGTCGGGGTCACATTTTTTCAACTGTTGTTCGAGCGAAGCCATGTCGTTGTGCTTATACTTCAGGCTCTGGCTGAAGCTCAAGCGGCGGCCTTCGATGATGGAAGCGTGGTCTTGTTCGTCCCAGAGGATGTAGTCCTCGCGGCCGGTGAGAGTGCTGACAACGCCGAGGTTGACACCGAAGCCGGTAGAGTAGATCATAACATCTTCTTTGCCGATGTATTCGGCCAGACGTGCCTCAAGTTTCTTATGCAGGTCGAGGGTGCCGTTGAGGAACGGAGAGCCGGCGCAACCGGTGCCGTATTTTTTTATGGCTTCGATAGCAGCCTCTTTGATACGGGGGTCATTGACCAGTCCGGTATAGCAGTTTGAACCGAACATGAGAACCGGACGGCCGTTGATTGTCACTTCAGGGTCTTGCTCTGAGTCAATGGCTCGGAAATAAGGATAGATTCCGGCGGCTTTGGCCTTTTGTGGCTCGTCGTATCGGGCAAGTTTCTGCTGCAGAAGGGTCATATTTACAGTTGAAAGTTAAAGAGTTAGTGTTGATGAAGTTCTGGGTTGGATTATTTCGCTTCTTCGGTGAGAGCGGGGTCGATGAGAATGCGGCCGCAGTATTCGCAAACGATAACTTTTTTGTGCATACGTATTTCGGCCTGGCGCTGCGGGGGGATACGGTTGAAGCAGCCGCCGCAAGCGTCGCGCTGGATAGTTACGATGCCGAGGCCGTTGCGGGCGTTTTTGCGAATGCGTTTAAATGCGTTTTTGAGGCGTTCGTCGTCGAAGTTGTCTTCAACGTTTTTGGCTTCTTCGCGGAGCGTTTCTTCTTCGTTTTTGGTTTCGGAAACGATTTCTTCGAGTTCGGCTTTTTTGGTTGCGAGAACGTGGTTTGCGTCGGCAATCAGTTCTTTGGTAACCTCAACGTCGCGCTTCTTGGCGTCGAGAATGCGGGCGTATTCGCCGAGACGCTTTTCGCCGAGCTGAATTTCGAGCTGCTGGAATTCGATTTCTTTGGAGAGGATGTCGTATTCCTTGTTGTTGCGAACGGTTTTGATCTGTTCGTCGTATTTTTCGATTTTGGCTTTTGAGTCGGCGATTTTGTTGTTTTCGTCGGCGGTTGCTTTCTTGGTCGAGTCGATTTCGGCTTTGATGTTTGCCAGGCGGGTGTTAAGGCCCTCGATATGGTCTTCGAGGTCTTTAACTTCCATGGGGAGTTCGCCGCGGATGGTGCGGATACGGTCGATTTCAGAAAGAATGGTCTGGAGCTTATAGAGGGCTACGAGGCGCTCTTCTGTGCTCATGGGCTGTTCGGTTTTTGTTGTTGCCATCTGTTATTATGGTGATAACTTACGTAAATTCTATAGGATTGGTTTCGTCGGCGCAAAAGACCGGTGCAAAGTTAGGAAATTTTTGCGAAATAATGCGCTTAAAAATCTCCTTTGTGCATTTTTCGGTGTCGAAATGGGTTAAATCGACAATAAAAATGCGGTCGGCGAAGTCGAGGAAGTCATGATAGCGCACGTCGGAAGTAACAATCGCCTCTGCCCCGGCGGCAATGGCATCCGGAATCAGGAAGCCACATGCACCGCTGCCAAGGGCGACGGTTTGAATCGCTGCCGAAGGGTAGGGGGTATGGCGCACGCCGGCGGCTGTGAAGGCTGCCTTGCAGAGCTCGGTAAAGGCCTGCGGAGTCGTAGGCGACGGGAGTTTTGCAATGACTCCGGTGCCGGTTTCGCTCAGCGTTGAGGTAATCTGTGCATCGAGCATCCGGGCCATTTCGCAGCTGACGCCGTAGGGGGCCGGGGCATTGTCGAGCGACGTGTGGGCGCAGTAAACGGCAATGTCGCTGCGTATAGCGTCGATAAGTGCACGTCCCTGGAGGGTGGTGTCGTTAACCACTTTTATGCTTTTGAAAATCAGGGGGTGGTGGCTAATGACGAGATTACACCCTTTTTCTATGGCCTGACTGATAACCGCGGGGGTTACGTCGAGGCAGAGCATAATGCCTTTGCAAGGGGTTGCGGCCGAACCAACAAGCAGGCCTGAATTATCCCACTGCTCCTGAGCAGAGCGGGGAGCGGCCTGTTCGATGGCGCTGATGATTTGTCCTATGGTCGGCAGGGTCATTCGGCGGCGGGGAGGTTCAGCGCAAGGTTAAGTTCGTCGAGCTGTTTCTGGTCGAGAGCTGCGGGGGCGTCGAGCATTACGTCGCGTCCCGAGTTGTTTTTGGGGAAGGCGATGCAGTCGCGGATGCTGTCGAGGCCGGCAAAGAGGCTTACCCAGCGGTCGAGACCGTAGGCCAGACCACCGTGAGGGGGAGCACCGTATTTAAAGGCGTTCATCAGGAAGCCAAACTGCTCCTGAGCTTTTTCGGGAGTAAAGCCGAGGATTTCAAACATCTTGGCTTGCAGAGCCGAGTCGTGGATACGGATTGAGCCACCGCCGACTTCAACGCCGTTGATAACCATGTCGTAGGCATCGGCGCGCACTGCGGCGGGGTCGGTATCGAGCAGGGGAATATCTTCGTCTTTGGGGTGGGTGAAGGGGTGGTGCATGGCCATGAGGCGCTGTTCCTCGTCGCTCCATTCAAACATGGGGAAGTCGACAACCCAAAGGCAGGAGAACTTATTTTTGTCGCGCAGCCCCAACTGACGGCCCATTTCAAGGCGGAGTTCGCAGAGCTGCTTGCGGGTTTTCTGAACGTCATCGCCCGACAGAATGAGGATCAGGTCACCGGGTTCGGCATTCATGGCTTTTGCCATTTCCTGAAGGGTTTCCTGAGTGTAGAACTTGTCGACCGAAGATTTGACGTTGCCGTCGGCCTCAACGCGGGCATAAACCATGCCTTTGGCGCCGATTTGAGGGCGCTTAACATAATCGGTGAGAGCGTCAAGCTGTTTGCGGGTATAGTGTGCGGCGCCCTTTGCGCAGATGCCGCCGATGTATGCTGCGTTGTCGAAAACGCTGAAGCCGTGGCCTTTGAGGATTCCGTCGAGTTCAACGAACTTCATGTCGAAGCGAGTGTCGGGCTTGTCGGAACCATAGTATTTCATAGCGTCGGCCCAGCTCATGCGGGGGAACGGCTCGGTGAGCTCAACGCCACGGATTTCTTTAAACAGATATTTGGCCATGCCCTCAAAGAGGCTGATAACGTCTTCCTGTTCAACGAAGCTCATTTCGCAGTCAATCTGGGTGAATTCCGGCTGACGGTCGGCGCGAAGGTCTTCGTCGCGGAAACACTTAACGATTTGGAAGTAACGGTCCATGCCGCTCACCATCAGAAGCTGTTTCAGAGTCTGGGGCGACTGGGGCAGGGCGTAGAACTGACCGGGGTTCATGCGAGAAGGCACTACGAAGTCGCGGGCGCCTTCGGGGGTTGAGCCTACGAGCATGGGGGTTTCTATTTCGAGGAAACCTTTGGAGTCAAGGTAGGAGCGGACGGCCATGGTCATGCGGTGGCGCAGCTCAAGGTTGGCGCGAACATTGGGACGACGCAGGTCGAGATAACGATAGCGCATGCGCAGGTCGTCGCCGCCGTCGCTTTCCTCTTCGATGGTGAAGGGGGGAGTCAGCGAGGGGTTAAGTTCTTTGAGTGAAGTGGCAATAATTTCTATGTCGCCGGTAGGGAGGTTGGGGTTCTTGGCCGTGCGTTCGGCAACTCGGCCGGTAACCTGAATAACATATTCGCGGCCAAGGTGATTTGCGGCTTCACAGAGGGCCGCATCGTTTTCAACGTTGAATACAACCTGAGTCAGACCATAGCGGTCGCGGAGGTCAACAAAGGTCATGCCGCCCATTTTTCGGATGCGTTGCACCCATCCGGCCAAAGTTACTTCCTGACCAACATTTTCAATGCGGAGCTCGCCGCAAGTAGAAGTTCTATACATAGAAATTTTAGTGATTGCGTTGATTCGTTTTCAGCCCACAAAATTACAAAAACTTTTTCAAATCGCCAAAATTATTTGAGTTGGCGGTTGGTAATCATAATTCAAAATCCTGTATAAGTAAAATTAACATAACTTGACGATGTTATTGACCGCCAGGAACCTCTTGAATTTTCGAATATTTCCAAATGGAATCTTAAATAACTTGTTCCTCCTCCACAATGCAATTCCGAATACGGCATAAATAAAACGTAATCATTAAATATACAATTAACATAATTTGGGGTAAAACTGCCAGATACGGAAACTTGTCCGTCCGGTGCTCTGTATTGCCCGTTATAATCATATAACTTATTCCCGTTTTGGAAAGCAAAATATGCCTGTATGTGCCCTTGTTGATTCCTCAGATTATTCACATTAAATTTCGCATGAATCTTCATGCCTTTTACCGCTGATAGACCAACATATTGGATAACATTGTGTTCTACCCATACATTCTCAAATGAGGCGCTGACTGTATTTGTGTTTCCACTTTGGGCTACATCTATTCTAACAGTCTTATCACCAGATTGGACTTTGAACCAATCAGATCGTGAAGAAGTAGATGTATTTGAATCAAATCGAATAGTAAATGAACTGGCAGTCTTAGATGTAACATTGCACCAGCTTGGTAATAATTCTATTCTATAGGAGTCTCCGTCTGTCCGGACTGAGTAGGTTACGTCGCCTCCGCTACTTGAGAAATTCGATGATACAGCTGTCTTGTTATCTACTGTCAGGTAACTTGTTTCTCCCGGCTTCTTATATAATACAAAGTTTTTCTTGTATAAAGACTTCCCATTATAAAATATCTCGTAAGTATAATTGCCCGGTTTATAGTTTCCGATTGAAGACCATCCCCAATTATGGGAGTAAGTATTATTGCTGCTTGCAGGGAGATCTATTGACCACGTATAACCGGAGGGGGATTCATCATTTTTAAATGTCCTTTCTGAATTAGACAATTTATAGGTTAGCTTAACCGATTTAGAGGAGAAGTAGTTTATCCGGAATGAGATTCGAGCTATATCAGAGGCATAAACAGTTCCGCCATACGAACCAATGGTATTACTATTTGCGTCCAAGCCTGC
>VIDP01063098.1_pt1 | contig 11180 bp, 7 predicted proteins | sample 5025131 | NCBI WGS metagenome assembly VIDP01 (sample SAMN11853144, study PRJNA449069) | gut metagenome | isolation source: stool from male vole | host: Microtus ochrogaster | place: USA:Florida | collected 2017
AATCTTTAATCTTTAATTAAGGGGAGTTCAATCCTGAAAGTAGTGCCCTTTCCCACTTCCGACTCCTTGACATAGATGCGCCCGTCGTGGTATTCTTCGATGATGCGCTTCACGAGTGTCAAGCCTAAGCCCCATCCTCGCTCTTTAGTGGTGTATCCTGGGTCAAAAACCTTGTTGAAATTCTTGCGAGGTATTCCCTTGCCGGTGTCGCGCACCTCTATCCAGATGCAATCCTTTCCTTTCCCGGTAGTGATATGAATCTCCCCGACGCCGGCCATTGCATCTACGGCGTTTTTCGTAAGGTTTTCCATCACCCATTCAAAAAGGCTCGATGAGATCAGCACCCCGTAATCATCCTCTCCGAAATGAAAATTGAGCGAGACCTTCCCAGAGATTCTCCCTCTCATATATTCGAGCGACGACTCGATAGTCTGATTGATATATTCAAGTTCGAGATTAGGACGCGAACCGATTTTCGAAAATCTTTCTGCTATCTTTGAGAGTCGCTTTACGTCTTTATCTATCTCGTTGGTCACCTCCGGATCAGTGCCCGAAGCCTCAAGATATTGGCTCCAAGCCATAAGCGAGGATATGGGAGTGCCCAGCTGATGTGCGGTCTCTTTCGAGAGTCCCACCCACACCCTGTTTTGCTCTGCTTTCTTCGTGTAGACCACAGCTGTGTAGATGATGAGCACAAGCACTATCATGACAGCAAGCACCACATAAGGATAAAGGCTCAGGCGCCTGAGCAGAATGGAGTCTTCATAGTAGATGTATTGATTCACTCCCGGATAGACCTCAACCTTGATGAAATGGGAATTATCCTTCACTATCTTGTCGAGACTGCGACTCCCTACTGCCTTATTCAGGCGCTTTTCAAGAAACTTCTGGTTGCGCTCCGTAAGATCAGAAAAAACTACGTGCTCCCCATCTGCCACGCGGTCAGGGAGCTCGTAGTTTCTATATTCAAGTATATTTTTGTCGGCATCTGTCACCATCACAGGGATGGAATTATTTTGCGCAATGATGTTGAGCAGAAACTCAAAGTCGGCGTTGCCATCCACTTGAGCCATCTTCTCAGTAGCCGATGCCCAGATGTTCATTCTCTCCCTTTCCTGCATCGAAAGCTGCTTCACGAGATTGGTGGAGATGATAAGGAAAATTATCACTGATATCGTGGAGCACACCAGAAAGATAGTCTTTCCGTACTGATCGGAAATCGCGGAGAGTTTCATCTTGCAATAAGGATTCAGACGAATTTAATCCTTGCTTTTTTAGTCACGCGGCAAGTATTGTCGGCAAACAATGCTTCACCCGGCTGGAGAGTGACTATTTCAGCTGCGATATCAGCATCCTCGGGATTTTCAATCACGCATCCACCCTCCAGCCACTGGCCTACGTTGTCGAGCAAGCGGTCGAGGATTTCGGGATCGTTCACCACACGGAAAAGACCATGATGACCGTCGGGGATATCCATACGATATACCGACGACTCCATATTGAGCGAGCGAGAAGCCTTGGTGAAGAGTCCCTTCTGATTGACATATCCGAGGAATACCACCGGCGGGAGCCCATTGGGGCGTGCCGGCGAAGCCTGAGAATCCTGCGGTTTAGGTTGGCGGCGTTCCTGAGGCTGACGCTGAGGAGCAGCCGGCTCTTGCTGGCGTTGGGGGGCAGCTGGCTCCTGACGGCGTTGTGGAGCTGCAGGCTCCTGTCGGCTCTGGCGGGCATTGGCAAGCTCTCTTTTGGCCGCATCAAGTTGCCGACGCAAAGCATCAGATTCTCTTTTAGCTGCCTCAAGTTCCTGTTCAAGGGTCTCATGGGCCGCCTTCAGCTGCTTTATCTCATCATTTTTCGACGTCAAGGAATTGGCATATTGCTCGCGCATCTTATTTTGCTCTTCCTTGGCAGCCCTTTTAGCCTCGCGTATTTCACGCTCTCCGGCCTTATGATCGGCAAGAGTTGCGCCTGTCTCCTTCATACTCTTCGAGGCGTACATGACAAGCCAAATCACAACCCCTACCAGCACTACAAGAATGCCAATATACAATCCCGTATTGCTCGACTTTTTAGGTTGCTCATCAGCAAGCCCAGCATCAGCTTCAGCCTGGGCTACGGCTTGATCCACAGCTTCCATAGCATCCGGCTCATCCGAGACAGCCTGCTGATCGGAAGCTGCAGGCGACGGAGTTGCAGCAGCGGCCGCGGGGGCCGGGTCTGCTGCGGGCTTTGCAGTCTCTGCTGCCTTTGGCTCTGCTGCAGGAGCAGCCGAAGCAGGCTCACCTACAGGTATCTTATTGAGGTTTTTGGCAAGAATGCCAAGGCATTTTTTGCCATCTTCCTTCAGGCCTGGAGAGCGGAAGAAAGTAGAGCTCCAATACTCTACGAGTTTCTTCTTATCCCAAGAAGCATAGTCTTTAGGGAGAGCCACAGCATTGAAGCTCTTGATATTCTCCTTTTCTTTTGCCTTAAGCTCCTTGGAGAGCTCCCCTACACTTGTAGGATTAAGTTTGTCGAGATAGTCAGAGCCATTATTGGCATAGCGCAGATAGTGCTTGGCTGCCATCGCACGAGCCTGCTCCATCTCCTTGTCAGTGACGGCAAATGACGGAATAGCGGTGACCATGGCCACCGCTATCATGAATATTTTGAGGAAACAGTTCATCAGCGGTAATTATTCTTCAGCTTCCTTCATGTTGTGGAATACGTTCTGCACGTCATCGTCGTCTTCAAAGCGTTCGAGAAGTTTTTCGATGCTTTCGCGCTGTTCGGGAGTCACGTCCTTATAGTCGGTAGGGATTCTCTCAAACTCAGCGCTGACAATTTCCATGCCGCTTCCTTCCAAGAACTTCTGGATGTTGTTAAACTGGTCGAAAGCTCCATATACGAGCCATTCTTCATCCTCTGCGTCGAGCTCTGCGTCGAGATCCATGAGTTCGAGTTCGAAATCTTCAAGGCTTACCTCGGGATTAGGCTTCACGTGGAATACGCTCTTATGGTCGAAGAGGAATGAGAGGCTACCCTGAGTGCCAAGTGAGCCGCCGTGCTTAGTAAAGTAGCTGCGTACGTTGGCCACTGTGCGCTGGTTGTTGTCAGTAGCAGTCTCCACTACGATAGCGATGCCGAAGGGTCCATATCCTTCGTATACGATCTCCTTGTAGTCAGAAGCATCCTTATCAGTAGCTTTTTTGATGGCGCGTTCTATTGTGTCTTTTGGCATATTGGCAGCCTTCGCATTGTGCATAAGCATGCGAAGACGTGGGTTCATATCAGGATCTGGGCCACCAGCCTTGACAGCGATAGTGATTTCCTTACCAATACGTGTGAATGTTCTTGACATGTTGCCCCAGCGTTTTAGCTTGCGGGCTTTGCGGAATTCAAATGCTCTTCCCATTGTATGTTGTTGAGTTGTTTAGTTGTTGAGTTGCTTAGTTGTTGGGTTGTGAGGGCTTCAGAATTCTCTGAGAGCTCAGAGTCCTCAGAGTTCTTTAATCTTTAATCTTTATCTCAAGCTTGCTCCAAGTTGCTGCTGGAGGCTCTTGATGATTTTCTCCATCACTCCATCGATTTGCTTGTCTTTGAGCGTATTCTCCGGATCTTGGATTGTGAATGCCACGGCATACGACTTCTTGCCCTCCGGAAGATTCTTCCCCTCATATACGTCGAAGAGTCTTACGTCGCGAAGCAATTTGCCACCTGCCTTGCGGGCGCATGTTTCTACGGCATCAAACGATACCGCTGCATCGAGAAGGAGCGCAAGGTCGCGGCGTACAGGCTGGGTCTTTTCAAGCGGAGCATAAGTGGTCTGATACTTTGCAGCGAGCTTGCAGAGATAAGTCCAGTTGATCGAAGCATAGCATACTTCCTGCTCAATATCAAGAGCCTTCAGGGTCTTACGGCTAAGAATGCCAAGCACTGCAAGAGGCTTTCCACTGCGGTGGGCAATGTCGAGCTTAGCGGAGAAAGTGGCATCTGAGCCTTGGGTCATCTTAAGTCCTGACTCGGCAACACCCACTTTTGCAAAAATATTGAGCACGGTGGCCTTGAGGTCGAAAATGGTGGCCTCCATAGCCTGACGATTCCATGATGCCGACTGAAGATTGCCAGTCAGCCAAATGCCCAGCTCCATATGCTCAGAATATTGGGCAAGGGGCTTCTCGTCGCTCTTTTCCTTTGCAGGATCGAAGAAATATACGTTGCCAAACTCGTAGAATTCCAAGTCGGCAGCCTTGCGGTTGACGTTGTGAGCGATGCTCTCCAAGCCTCCATAGAGCAAAGTAGAGCGCATCACCCCGAGGTCGTTGCTAAGAGGATTCATCACCTTCACGCAGTTTTCAAGAGGGAAATCAGCATTTCCTTCATAATATTTCACTGCAGAGAGGGAATTGTTCATAATTTCGCGGAATCCCTGCCCCGTCAGGTCATTGCTGACCACTTGCTGGAGAGCGTAAGCCTCGTCGACGGCAGTGCGTTTCGAGAGATTCGCATGCATCTCAGAGCCAAACTCCACATTATTATATCCATAGATGCGAAGGATTTCCTCCACCACATCGCATGGACGGGTTACGTCTACTCGGTAGGTAGGCACCTTTATAGAGAGCACATCCTCATCTGAAGTAGGTTTCACTTCAAATTCGAGCGCACGGAGAATTCCGATGATAATATTGGTCGGTATATCCTTGCCGATAAGGTTGCGGCAATATTTCAGTGAGAAGTCCATTTCTACGGGCTTCACAGGATTTGGATAAATGTCTACCACCTCTCCACAGATCTCGCCACCGGCAATCTCGCGAATGAGCACAGCAGCCAATTTTGCGGCATATTCACACATATTGGGATCCGTGCCACGCTCGTAGCGGAAAGAAGCGTCAGTGCTCAGTCCATGGCGGCGAGCAGTGCGCCGGATAGAAGTGGGATTGAAATATGCACTTTCGATAAAGACATCGGTAGTGGCTTCTGTCACTCCTGAATCAAGACCACCGAATACGCCTGCAATACACATTGGCTTCTCAGCATCGCAGATCATAAGGTCGTTCTCATTCAAGGTGCGTTCAGTCTCGTCAAGAGTAGTGAATTTTGTGCCTGCCGGGCAAGTACGCACTACAATCTTCTCTCCTGCTACCTTTGCCAGGTCGAAGCAATGGAGAGGCTGGCCGATACCGAGAAGTACAAAATTGGTGATATCTACAATTGAATTGATGGGGCGCTGTCCGGCAGCCACAAGAAGGTTTTTGAGCCATTCAGGCGATTCCCCTACCTTAACGCCGCGGATAGTCACACCGCAATATCTTGGACAAAGCTGTGTGTCGTCGACCTCTACGCTCACTGCGCCATCTTTCTTATCAACAGAGAAAGAAGAGACATCAGGCACGCTGATCTCAGGCATTTCAACGCCTGCAGAGTTTCCGCTTTCAAGAATACGGGCCCACTGATAAGCTTTCAGGTCGCGGGCACAACCATAATGACTTGCAGCATCCACTCGGTTGGGAGTCAATTCCACTTCCAAGCGGAAATCACTTTCCACATTGAAATAAGCAGATGCCTCAGTGCCTGCAGGCACATCATCGGGGAGCACCATAATTCCTGCATGGTCGTTGCCGAGGCCAATTTCATCTTCGGCGCAAATCATGCCGTGCGACTCCACACCGCGGAGCTTCCCTTTCTTGATCGTGAACTCCTTGTCGCCATCATAGAGCACGGTGCCAATAGTAGCCACCACGACAGTCTGTCCGGCTGCCACGTTTGGAGCGCCACATACTATCTGAAGAGGAGCATCGCCGCCTACATCGACTGTAGTGACATGCATATGGTCTGAATCAGGATGAGGCTCGCATGTGAGCACCTTGCCGATTTTCAGGCCCTTAAGGCCACCGCGGATTGACTCCACCTCCTCTATTTGGTCGCATTCAAGGCCAGTGGAAGTGAAAGCAGCCGCCAGCTCCTTGGGCGACTCATTGAAATTGATATAGCGTTTAAGCCACTTGTATGATATGTCCATAAAGGTATTGTTATCGGTTGTTTAAGCATAAAGAAACAGTGCCAACAAGTCTGCTTCCCTTTTCAACTTGCAAAAGTACAAAATAATCGGCTAATTTGCAAATCTTAATTTAAGTTTCGCATCTTTATGCATTACGCGCGAAACGCACCGGAGCAATGATTACCCCCCCCTACGGCGTCCCGTCAACGCCGCCTACATATTCCTCTTCATCGACATAGATTATTCTCTTTTTAAAACTCGGCGACAGTGGATCTCTGACGGAGTCATACATTTCATAGCTTGTGTCGGTGAGATGCAAGAGAATCTGCGGAAGTTCAGAGGTTGAGAATGCATTCGATCGAGACTTCTCAATGTCGGCGATAATATCTGGATTCTTTTCCCTATAAGCCTCATTAGCATAGATCACAAAAGGCACCCTTACAAACTTAGGGTCCCTGCCGCGATAGTCGCGGTCGTCGTATACATTCTCTCCATGATCAGAAACATAGATCATCACTGTCGGCACTTCTGAATTTCTCAAGTCGTCTATCACCTCTCCCAGGATGCTGTCGGTGAAGAGAATTGAATTGTCGTAGTCGGCAATAATTTGTGCCTTCTTATCGTCAAGCCATTTCCGAGGAGTAGAAGAAATGACATCACTCGCCTTGAAATGCCTGCGTGACTCCGGGAAACGATGGGAGTATTGAAAATGTGAGCCCATGAGGTGGAGGAATGTCAATTGCAGCGAATCGCTGGCAGCATAAGCCTTGTCCCATTCCGGGAGCAAAGCATCATCGTATCGGCCCATATAATGGTCTTCCGAATCGATGCTCCCCACATATTTCACAACATCTGCATCCGACGACAAAATGCTTGAGAGGTTTGACCAGTTGCCGGAAAATTCTTGATTAGACAGCCAATAGGAGCGATAACCCAATTTATGAAACACTTGCAATAAAGAAGGATATTCATACCATTCCTTGCCGCTGGGCTCATCCGTCAGAAATGAAATCAAGCGTGGCATATTCTGAGCCGTCGATGTCGAGGATGCCACTGCATCATTCATTATGAAGATGCCTTCGGATATGGAATCAATCCGCGGAGTAGTAGGGAGAGGATAGCCATAGGCCGAGAGATGGTCGCGCGAGGCAGATTCGCCGATCACCACAACAATTCTTTCAGCCGCACGGGAGCTCTGCAGTGATTGCGGAAAGGGAAGAGGACGCTTTTTCCCTTGCAATTCTTTTATCACCTTGCGGTCGCGCATATAGGATGCCACACATCTATAGCTGCGCGCAAACACACTATGATCTGTGCGGCCGAAGTCGGCAGTGGCAAATACGTAGATTAGATATATCAATCCGATAGCAGAAACTCCACCGATACTGATTGCCAACGACTTATCCTTTATTTTAGGAAGCCATATCCAGGTTGCGGCAAAAATGATGATGAAAATCCACGTCAAAGGGGAGCGAAGAAGAGAAATGATTTTATCAAGAAGTTCCGGCATGAATTCCCCAACCTCAGCAGGATTGGTTTCAGCCATGATAGTAAATAGTTTGCGAGATATTCCGAAGCCATAGAATAGCCAGCATCCTCCGTTGAGCAAGGATAGAGCCATAAACACAGCAATAATGGCTATAGCCAGACATTTAAGCAATGTCCAGCGGCGACAGAATGCATAGAGCCCCGTAAGCACGGTAGCCTTAAGCGCCGACACACAAAAGAGCCCTACGATAGATAAAATCCCCCAAGCTTCTTTTCCGGCAAATTCCATCACATCAGCCATCGACCCTACGGCCAGCACTGTAAGCACCAACCAAAGTCGCACCAATCCTCTCGTCAAAAAAATCTCTCTCATCTTGAATTTTTCAGCAAAATTAATGAAAAGCTTGATATCATCCAAAAAAACTTGGAAGTCGCACTGCAGTGCGGGGCGGCTTCCATACTGGACCGCTCCACAACCTCATAACTTTTTTTGGATTTTTTCGGAGATTTTGCTAAATTTGCGAAAAGTTTGAAACATGTGTATTAACCTATAAAATCTGAGAAAATGAAAAGATTTTTGCCTGCGCTGGGCCTGATCGGCGCACTTGTGCTTTCCGCTTGCGGCGGAAAGGGAGCAGCAAAAGAGGCTGAAGGGGAAGAACGCGATTCCACCTACACCAACGTCAATCACCCGGAATGGAGCCGCAATGCGGTGATCTATGAGGTAAACCTGCGCCAATATTGCGACGACGGTAAGGTGACTTCATTCCAAAAGGAACTGCCCCGCCTCAAGGACCTTGGTGTTGACATCCTTTGGATGATGCCTGTGCATCCTATCAGCAAGCAAGACCGCAAGGGGACACTCGGCAGCTATTATGCTGTGGCCGACTATACTGCCTTTAATCCGGAATTCGGAACTATCGACGAGTTTAAGGAAACTGTCAAGAAAGCCCATGAGCAGGGAATGAAGGTGATCCTCGACTGGGTGCCAAACCATTCCGGCCGCGACAATAAATGGGTGACTGAGCATCCCGACTGGTATGAGAAAGATTCCCTCGGAAATATGAAGGGTGTCTACGACTGGACCGACGTATATGTATTCGACTATTCAAATCCAGAAATGCGCAAAGGTATGATCGACGCAATGAAATTCTGGCTTACAGAAGTGGGTGTGGATGGTTTCCGTTGCGACGTGGCAATGGAAGTGCCCACAGACTTCTGGGACGAGGCTCGTCCGCAACTTGAAGCTGCCAAACCGGATCTCTTCATGCTCGCAGAGGCAAGCGTGCCGGAGCTGCAGAAGAATGGTTTTGACATGGGCTACAACTGGCCGATGAAGGACCTCTTCAGCGAGATTGCCGCCACATCCGGCCAGTACACTTTTAAAGACAAGGAAGGGAAAGTACGCGAATTCCCTGAAAAACATGCTACCGACATCTATGTGCTCCTCGAGCAGCAGGCTGCTGACTATCCAAAGGATACCTACCTGATGAATATGGTGACCAACCATGACCTCAACTCTTGGGAAGGCACAGAATTTGACCGCCTTGGCAATCTTACAAATGCGTTTGCCGTGCTCACCTATACCCTACCCGGAATGCCGATGATGTATACAGGACAGGAGACCGGCATGAACCGTGCATTTGAATTCTTCGAGAAGGATAAGGCTCCGCAGTGGGAGCCACGCAATGAATACTTCACTTTCTATCAGAAGCTCAACGCCTTGAAGCACTCTCAGGAGGCTTTGGCAGCCGGCACTCAAGGCGGCTCAATTGTAAGTTATCCTACTGTAAGTTCTGATCTGTTAGTGTTCTCCCGCGAGAAGGATGGTTCGAAAGTAGTGACAATGGTCAACCTTGGCAATGAGGATAAGGCAGTTGAGTTCAAGAATGCTAAGCCTGACCTTAGCGGCATGAAAGATTACTTCCGTGATGAGGAAGCGGAGCTGCCGATGTCAATGGAAGCTGGCGAATACCTTGTGTTTGTGAATCCTTAAAGATGACATAGTCTATGGGAAGGGCGGTTTCCTAACGTTAGGAAACCGCCCTTCCATTAACTATGTCGGTCCTTTATACGACGAGTGAGAAGGCCTCTCGGATGGCGGGGACGGAGTCGAGCTTTTCCCAGGAGAAGAGCTCTACTTCTCGCTCTATCGGCTCAGCATCATAGCTCGTCTTGAAGACTTTCTTCACTTTCTGAGGCTTGCGGCCCATGTGGCCATAAGCAGCCGTCTCAAGATAGATGGGTTCGCGAAGTCCAAACCTCTTTTCAATGGCGAGCGGACGCATATCGAAGAGTCCATTGACCACCTCTGCTATCTGGGCATCGCTCATATTGACCTTAGAGCCACCAAACGTGTTGATACAGAAGCTGACAGGACTTGCCTCGCCAATAGCATATGCCACCTGAACAAGCACCTCATCTGCAACACCGGCAGCCACAAGATTCTTGGCGATATGACGGCATGCGTAAGCTGCCGAACGGTCTACTTTCGAAGGGTCTTTGCCTGAGAATGCACCTCCACCATGTGCACCACGGCCACCGTAGGTGTCGACGATAATCTTACGGCCAGTGAGGCCAGCATCAGCATGGGGGCCGCCAAGCACGAACTTGCCGGTAGGATTTACGTGGAGGATGTAGCGGTCGTCGAAGAGGGCACGAGTCTTTTCAGGAAGTTTTGCAAGCACTCTTGGGATGAGCACATTGCGCACATCGCGGCGAATCACCTCGAGCATCTTATTTTCTGCCACCTTCTTAGCCTCGGGCGTGTCCTCAAGGGGCTGGATGAAATCGTCGTGCTGAGTAGAAATGACGATGGTGTTGACGTGGAGGGGTTTGCCATTGTCGTCGTATTCCACTGTCACCTGGCTCTTCGCGTCGGGACGCAGATATGTGACGAGTTTTCCCTTGCGGTAGTAGGTCATCTCTTTTCCTTCGCGGCGTATGTCGGCGAGTTCGCGCATGAACATATGTGCGAGGTCGAGAGTGAGCGGCATATAGTTTTCGGTTTCGTTTACGGCGTATCCGAACATCATGCCCTGGTCGCCTGCACCTTGGGCTTCAGCCACATCGCGGTTCACACCCTGGGCGATGTCTGGGCTTTGCTCATGTATGGCAGAAAGGATGCCGCAGCTGTCGCAGTCGAAGCGGTAAGCGCCGCGGTTGTAACCAATGCGGTCGATTACGTTGCGGACCACGGAGTGAAGATCGATGTATGCATCAGACGACACTTCTCCGGCTATCACCACCTGGCCGGTGGTGACGAGGGTCTCGATGCCGGTATGGCTTTTCGGGTCGCGGACGAGAAACTCGTCGAGAAGCGCATCGGAAATCTGATCGGCCACTTTGTCGGGATGGCCTTCAGAGACGGATTCGGAAGTGAATAAATAGCTCATATTAGAAAGTTTTAAGAGTCAAGAGTTAAGTACCAAGTGTCTCGAAGTCGAGCCATAGGCTCTTACACCAAAACAAACCGGGTCTTTGGATCCCGCGCTCGGGGATCGCGAGATCCATAATAAAAATAAGGCATTTGGGCTTGCGCTCAAAATGCCTCGACAGCTTAGTCTGCCCCTGTGAGGGCAGATGGGTAATAAAGCAGTTTTAGCATTTTTTTTAGTGGTTGCAAGCAGCCAAATTTTTCCACTATTGCGTGTCCTTTCGGATTGCGGATGCAAAGGTAATAAAATTAATTTTGAATTTAGAATTTAGAATTTAG
>VIDP01749638.1_pt1 | contig 11110 bp, 10 predicted proteins | sample 5025131 | NCBI WGS metagenome assembly VIDP01 (sample SAMN11853144, study PRJNA449069) | gut metagenome | isolation source: stool from male vole | host: Microtus ochrogaster | place: USA:Florida | collected 2017
AAGCAATCTATTGACTTCTTGCAGCGACGTGCCGCTTCCCTTCGCAATACGCTGACGGCGGGAAGCATTAATCACCTCCGGATTCTGGCGCTCATAGGGCGTCATAGAATTGATTATGGCCTCTATACCTTTAAAGGCATTATTATCAATATCAATATCCTTGATGGCTTTTCCTACACCAGGAATCATTGAAGCAAGATCTTTGATATTACCCATCTTCTTGATCTGCTGAATCTGCTTCATGAAATCATCGAAGTCAAACTTATTCTTGCGGATTTTCTCTTGGAGTCGCTCTGCTTCTTTTTGGTCGTAGATTTCTTGCGCACGCTTAGCAAGTTCGACAATGTCGCCCATGCCCAGAATGCGGTTTGCCATACCTTCCGGATTAAATTCCTGGATATCCTCCATCTTCTCACCGATACCGACAAACTTGATAGGCTTATCGACAACCGAACGTATTGAAAGAGCGGCACCACCACGAGTATCACCATCAAGTTTAGTAAGTATAACGCCATTAAAGTCGAGACGGTCGTTAAATTCCTTAGCTGTGTTGACAGCATCCTGGCCTGTCATTGAGTCAACCACAAAGAGAGTCTCGTCAGGATTAACCGCTTTTTTAATGGCAGCGATCTCCTGCATCATCTCTTCATCAACAGCAAGACGCCCGGCTGTATCGACAATTACAAGATCAAGTTTATTGTCCTTAGCAAATTTGATGGCATTCTCTGCGATTTCAACAGGGTTTTTGTTTCCCTCCTCAGTATATACTGGCACATCGATTTGCTCAGCAAGCACCTTCAACTGATCAATGGCAGCCGGACGATAAACGTCGCCTGCAACAAGAAGAGGCTTGCAACCTTTTTTCTTGAGTTTTAGCGCAAGTTTGCCAGAGAAAGTAGTCTTACCTGAACCTTGCAAACCCGACATAAGGATGATCGCAGGTTTTCCTTCGAGAACGAGTGGCTCCTCTTTACCACCCATCAAAGCAGTAAGTTCGTCGTGAACAATTTTCACCATCAGCTCTTTCGGCTTCAAGGCGTTGATCACATTCTGACCAAGAGCTTTCTGCTTGACAGTATCCGTAAAATTCTTAGCCACCTTATAGTTGACGTCGGCGTCAAGAAGAGCGCGACGCACATCTTTCATGGTCTCTGCTATGTTGATCTCGGTGATTCGTCCTTCACCCTTTAGGATCTTAAACGAACGTTCGAGTCTTTCGGAAAGGTTATTAAACATAATATTTGAGTATTAATGCATAATTCATAATGCATAATTCATAATTACTTGTCTTTGAATTTCCAGTAGATGCATTTATGAAATTACACATTATATTTTAATTATTATTTCAGTAGATTTGTGGCTGTGTCCGGGAAGATGATCTTTGGCTGGAATGTCTTGGCCTCGTCGGGAGTCATTGAAGCATAGGCGATTATGATAATGATATCCCCTACCTGAGCCTTACGGGCAGCTGCACCATTGAGGCAAATGACTCCGGAATTTGGTTTTCCAGCAATTACATAAGTTTCCAGACGCTCTCCATTATTATTGTTGACCACCGCAACTTTCTGACCCGGTAGGATCCCGGCTGCATCCAAAAGAGCGGAGTCTACAGTTATGCTTCCGATATAGTTGAGATTGGCCTCGGTGACGTGCACCCGATGTATCTTTGAGGCCAGCATTTCTATCTGCATAGCTTGCACAAGTTAATTTATTTATATCTGATATTGTCGATAAGACGCACTTTACCGCAATAGACTGTAATACACCCTACTATGTCGGGAGATTCCGACCATTCATCTATTGGAAGAAGTGTTCTGCCATCTACGATCTCAAAATATTCCACATCCATATGAGGCACAGCATTGATACGCTCTACCACTGTGTCATGTGTGGCTTGCACTGAATGATCTTTAGCATATTCAACGCTATAAGCCAACGCAGCATGAATCTCAGGAGCCACTTTGCGTTGCTCTTCAGTCAGAAGAGCATTGCGCGAAGAAAGAGCAAGCCCATCATCAGCACGTTTGATAGGCACCGGCACGATTTCAACATCAATATGTTCTGATTCTACCATATTGCGTATTACGGCAATCTGCTGGAAATCTTTTTCTCCGAAATATGCGCGAGTAGGACGACAAAGACGGAAAAGACGACTCACTACCTGAGCCACTCCCTGAAAATGACCTGGGCGAAACTTTCCTTCCATCACCTCAGCAGCAGTGCCGAGTGCAAATTCATGGTCGCGCCCTGTGCCTTCCGGATACATTTCCTCTACCGAAGGAGCAAAGACAGCAGTGGTGCCTTCTCCTGCGAGCAGGCGGAAGTCCTCTTCCTCGTTTCGCGGATAGGTAGCAAGGTCTTCTAAATTATTAAACTGTGTCGGATTGACAAAAACACTGACAAGAGCCACGTCGTTTTCAGCGACAGCCCTCTTCACGAGCGAAAGGTGTCCCTCATGAAGAGCACCCATTGTAGGAACAAGTCCTATTGTCTTTCCATTGCCAAGCGTCTTGCCTACGAAGGCCTCCAGATCGCTGACACTACGAATTATCTGCATTGCCATTATTTTTCAATGTTTCAGATCTGTCTTACTAAGTCTTATAAGACACACTGTGAATTTCAACTTGCAAAATTAATAAATAAGTCACAAACGCACCAAGTAATTTTACCTAAAAAACACCTTTGAGAGTTAAAAAAATAGAAATTTAATGTTTTAGAGGTCTAAATCGGCAAAAAGGAGAGGTTGCGTTCCTTATAATTGGATTTTTTTTTGTAATTTTGCAGTCGGGCATGGAGTGATGCTTGCTGCATCATGCAAGTCCCGACATAAAAAATATATTATGGCCAAGAAAAAATTCCTATTTGTGGCTCAGGAGGTAGCTCCTTACCTTCCGCCGGAAAAAATATCAACACTGGGCAAAGAGGTTGCCACAGGCATACACAAAAGAGGTTACGAGGTCCGCACGTTTACTCCTAAATGGGGAAATATTAACGAACGTCGCAATCAGCTTCCTTAAGTGATGCGGTTAAGCGGACTTAATGGCACCATCGACGATAACGACCATCCTCTGTTGCTGGAAGTTGCAAGCCTACACCCAACCCGCACCCAAGTATATTTCATCGATAATGATGATTATTTTGACAAACTTGATTCAGACCTTGATGATGTCGGAAGCAACCGACAAGACAATGACCAGCGTATAATATTTTTCACCCGGTCTACGGTAGAAACAGCAAAGAAACTACAATGGGATCCTGCTGTGATACATTCCCAAGGTTGGATTGCATCCATGACGCCGGTCTATTTACGCCAACTCGCAGACTCCGTACCATTTGAAAATTCAAAGATAGTATATACGGTTCTCCCTGAAGACAATGAAGTTAACATCGATGCCGATTTTTTCCGCCGTCTAATTGAAGATGGAGTAAAAGAGGAATTCTTGTCAAGCTATTCGGAAATGGAAAAAAGCACCAAGTTGCTTCACCGCATGGCGATAGACAATTCTGATGGTGTAATATTCATGACCGATGTCCCCGATCCAGACCTTCTTGCCGCTGTGGAAGCAAAAGGCATTCCATATATGCTTAAGGAAGAAGCTGACGGAAATCTTGAAGCTTATATAGAATTTTACGACAAATTATAAAAATGACACGATATACGACCATGAGCAAGATAAAGCGAATCTTTGGAGCATCCCTTCTTGCCACATCCATAGCCGGAATATTCAGTGCCTGTGAAGACAATGTCCCAACCGTAGGAAGTGACCTTGCTTCAAATGAGGTGCAAATTGCCCTTGATTCCTTAATTTGGAACGGAACTGACCAATACATCCATCGTGGAGACAATCAACTGCTGGTGGAGTGTCCGAAGATTTCATATTACACAATTTATGATGACTCAATAGATGCCAGAAGCACCAACAACTTAATCGGGCGCATCAGTGTTCCTGAATATGGAGATTTACGTTGCTCTTTTGTCAGCCGTATGATGTGTGCAAGCAAGCTTGCAATTCCTGATTCCATTCCGATAGAAAATGTTGATTCCATGAAATTGCTGCTCAACATAAAACGCGGAGATCTCACTGGAGACTCCCTCGCTCCGCAGCAGCTTAAAGTGTATGAATTGACAAAGAGTTTGCCGCTTGATATTGATAACCGTTTTGACCCAACCGGTTATTATGACCAGTCATCTCTGTTAGGCACCAGAAGCTATACACTCTCAGCCCTCGGCATGAGCGATTCCCTTTATCAAAAATTAAGCAGTATAAACATTGAAATTCCAATGAGTAAGGAGATGGCTCAGAAGACAGTGGAAGCATATCGCAACAATCCTTCAACGTTCGCATGGCCACAAACCTTTGAACAGTATTTCCATGGGATTTATGTCGAGCCATCATTCGGACGAGGATGTGTTGCTAATATTCAAGAGTCCATTTTTGTCATTTTCTACAGTTACAAAGCAGAAGAAACTGAGAAGAATGAAGATGGCACATCTTCGGTAGTGGTCAAGACCAAGTCTTCTTATGCCGGAGTTTTCCAATCTTCACCTATTGTATTGAATAGCAACAATGTGGTTTATCAGCCATCTCAATATCTACAGAGTCTCTCTGCACAAAACGAAGCTTTGGTCACCACACCCGGAGGATACCGTATCGACTTAACATTCCCAGCCAAAGAATTGATTGGTATTTATAATAAATCACAATCTAAGTTGGCTGTAGTAAGCGATCTTAAATTCAGTATCCCTGCCGAAGAGATAAGCAATGACTATGGAATTACGCCTCCCCCTTATCTTCTGATGATAAAGAAGTCAAAACTTAAAGAATTCTTTGCAAACAATTCTCTTCCAGACAACAAAGACTCGTTCTATGCCACTTACAACGCTACGAAAAAAGAATATGCGTTCTCTTCAATGAGAAACTATATTCTCGACCTTATAAAGAATGGAGTAAAAGATGAGGATATAGATTTCACAATAGTACCTGTAAATCTGGAGTTTGAATCAAATGAATCAAACAACAACTACAATTACTATTATTACTACGGATACTCCTCAAGCACAGCCAAAGAGACTTATCTGACAAAATGCACACCATATATTCAGAAACCTTCAATGTGCCGACTGCTTATGGATAAGGCCCAGACCATATTCACTTACTCCATCCAGACGATGCAATGACACTGAATTCCTGTGCTCTCGTTCTCCTCTTTAGCTTGCTCCAGTTTCTCACAGGATCTGCTGCAAATTCCTCCGATAGCATTGTTCCTTCACGACCAGGAGCCACACTGCTTTTTGCTGGAGATGCCATGCAGCATCAGGCTCAACTTGATCAGGCATTGGCAGAAGGGAATGGCAAATACTACGACTATTCTGAATGTTTCAGATGGATAGCTCCAATAGTGACAGAAGCAGACTATGCTGTAGTAAATCTTGAAGTGCCGCTTGGTGGAGGTCCACGCTATAGTGGATATCCTTGTTTCAGTGCTCCCGACAGTTATGCGCAAGCACTTGCAGATGCAGGATTCGACATGATGCTGACTGCTAATAATCACTGCCTTGACTCTGGAATGAAAGCAGCCCGGCGCACCATAAGTGCTCTTGACTCTCTTGGTGTAGACCATATCGGCACATACCACGATGCCGCAGACAGAGAAGCAAAAGTGCCATATATCAAAAACATCAATGGAATAAAATTCGGATTTCTCAATTACACCTATGGCACGAATGGCATTCCTGCACGCGATGGTATGGAGGTGTCGCTAATCGACCGAAATCGAATGGCCGAAGAAATCAAAAAGACAAGAGAGGCAGGAGCAGAAATCATAGTAGTGACCATGCACTGGGGTATTGAATATGTGCTTCATGAGAACGCAATTCAGCGCGAACAAGCTCAATTCCTTATTGACAATGGTGCTGACATGGTGATTGGAAGCCATCCACACGTGATTCAACCTATGAGAATGGTGCGTGATGAAAAGCGAAATCAGGATGTGCCAGTAGTGTTTTCATTAGGCAACTTCATATCAAACATGAAGACAGGCGACACACGTGGAGGTGCATACATGAGGGTAAGGGTTGAACGAGACGAAGATGGAAAAGCCCGCGTGAAATGGGCAGACTATGACACTTTCTTCTGCGCCAAGCCCACTGGCAAAGGAACTAACTTCACAGTAATTCCATCCGACCGCACAGATCTTATTCCAGCACAGCAACTTCAACATTGGAAGATATTCGACCGCTCATCAAGCAAGGTTTTTGATGCCGAAAACGTCAATATTCCTCGCCGCCAAAAGAAAGATTAAGGGATTATGTTATAAGAATTAAGAACTACGAATTAAAATCAAATCCATAAAAGATTAAACAATTAAACTTTTAAACCAAGACATGAAGACTCAAATAGACACAAAAAAGGCACCTGGAGCAATCGGACCTTACAGTCAGGCTGTAAAAGCCGGCAACCTCATATTCGTATCAGGTCAGCTTCCAATCAATCCTGCTGATGGCACAATGGGAGAATGCATCAAATGCCAAACACGCCAGAGCCTTGAGAATGCTAAGGCAATCCTTGAAGAAGCAGGCGCATCTTTCGATGACGTAGTAAAGACTACAGTTTTCCTTGCAGATATGAATCTCTTTGGAGCTATGAATGAAGTATACTCTGAGTATTTTGCTGCTCCTTATCCTGCTCGCTGCGCATTCGCAGTCAAAGAACTTCCAAAGCAGGCACTGGTTGAGATTGAGATGATAGCCTCAATTTAATTTTGAATTTTGAATTTTGAATTATTTCAGAGATCTCTGATAACTCTGATGACTCTGATAACTCTGATAACTTAAAGAAGGATGAGGCCATGGGCTTCATCCTTCTTTTTCCATTAGTTCGAGCATTCGCATCTCTGCTTCGTCTATTCGCTCGATTACTTCTTGTATTCTTGCTCCTGCCTTTGTAATCTCTTCAACTGTCATGTTGCCAGACGACATACCGGCCTCAAGATCATTCTTTTCATTATTGAGACTATCGAGTTCAATCTCAAGAGCCTCCATTTCCTTTTTTTCTTTGAATGAGAGTTTGGGTTTCCTTTCAGTTTTCTGTTTAGCAGCCCCGGCGATCTCAGAGCCAGTTTTTGCATCAGCAATACGCTTAGCCTCTTCTGCTGCCGCCTTGAGTTCCCGTTCCTCTTGTCTTACACAATGGCGATACGTAGAATAATCGCCTGGGAAATCACGAACTTCTCCGTCTCCCTTCATCACAAATATATGATCTACTATCCTGTCGAGGAAGAAACGGTCGTGGCTCACTACAATTACGCAACCTTTGAAATTTGCTAAATAATCTTCAAGCACACCCAGGGTCATGATGTCAAGGTCGTTGGTAGGCTCATCAAGAATCAAGAAATTGGGCTGACGCATCAAGACAGTTGCTAAATATAATCGGCGACGTTCTCCCCCACTCAGTTTGTAAATGTATTTTTGCTGAGTAGATGGTTCAAACAGAAAGTGTGTAAGAAACTGAGATGCTGTCAGTGTAGTCTTTTCGTCGATCTTGACAGTCTCAGCAATTTCTCTGACCGCGTCAATCACCTTCTTCTTCTCGTCGAAATCAGTCATTCCTTCTTGGGAATAATAGCCCCATCTCACGGTTTCCCCAACATCAAAATGTCCGGAATCCGGAGTCAACTCACCAAGCAGCATTTTTATGAAAGTAGACTTTCCTGCTCCATTATCCCCAACAATTCCTACCTTGTCAAATCGCGCAAAATTATAATTGAAATCATTTAGAATGGCAATCTCATGGCGCGTTCCATCCGGAAGGACCTTCTCAAATTTCTTGGCAACATGCACAGCCTCGAAAATCTTATTGCCAATGTAACTCCCTTTTACAGCGAGACGCACATCCTTCTCACTGAGATTTACATGGCTACGCTTCTCAAGATCATGAAAGGAGTCAATTCGATATTTGGCTTTGCTTCCGCGTGCTTGTGGCTGACGACGCATCCATTCGAGTTCTGTGCGCAAAAGATTTTTCACCTTTGCAAGTTCGGCGCTGAGCACTTCATGCCTTTCAGTGCGTTTCCTAAGATAATAATCATAGTTGCCATCATATAGGAAAGCCTCTTCACGGTCAATCTCCAAAATTCTGTTGCATACATTGTCAAGGAAATAACGGTCGTGAGTCACCATTATTACTGTGGATCTCAATCTGGACAGATATGACTCAAGCCATTCTACCATGGCTATATCAAGGTGATTGGTGGGCTCGTCAAGTATCAACAAATCCGGTTGCTCAAGAAGCACTTTAGCAATAGACACTCTTTTAAACTGACCGCCTGACATGGAACCAAGTTTCTGATTATAATCTGTTATCCCAAGTTGGGAAAGCATTTGCTTGGCCCTGTCAGGGGCATTATAGTCATCACTGTTTTGAGGCTGAGGCGTAGCATATTCAAGAGCAGTCTCATTGACATCATACTCTGGACTTTGGGAAAGATAACCCACTCTCACACCATCAGAGAAAGTGATCTTACCACTGTCGAAGTCATCAAGACCACAGATGATATTAAGGAGCGTGGTCTTCCCAGATCCATTACGCGCCACAATTCCAATCTTATCTCCTTCTTCTACAGTGAGAGAAAGATCAGAAAACAAAATGCGGTCGCCAATCGATTTGGTCAGTTTTTCTATCTGAAGCTTTATCATCGCCAATTAAGAGCCCGTCAAAATTCATAGTCAACGCATGCTCTTGCTTCCTTATAAGGGCCGAGGATGGCCGCAGCAGCCACATGCGCAGGATGCTTGGCGTAGACCGATACATCTTTCATCGTGGGCACTACGGCTATTAGCACTACGTCCCAGTCTTCAGATGGATTTTCGTTGATTCCCACCTCCATGCTTTGAAGGCATTCAATCTGCTCAGGCAAAGCAAGGAGCGCCTTCTTGAAATCTTCAGCTATTTTTCGACGCAATTCATTGCTCCCATTAAGCTTGAAAGTTACAATATGTTTTACCATGATTTCTTGTATTTTTTTGCAAAGATAATAAAAATTTCCTAATTTTGCCATCTAAAACTACTTCATGATCATGAAAAATCATATTTTCGCCCTTATATTTTTATTAACAGCCGCGTCCGTCAATTCACCTATATTTGCAGAAAACGACCATCAACCTGCAGAGGAATCTGAAAAAATCAGCTACATTCCAGAATTTCATGGTGCAGTCCGCCCTCGATGGGAGATTGATACTGAGACAGGTAAGAGTCGTTTTGAAGTTAGATGGGCTCGATTCACAGCCGAAGGAAAGATTGCTCCCAAAATCGGTTATTTTTTTCAAGTTGACTTGTGTGATCAAGGAGTATTTAAGTTTCATGATGCTTATGCTAAAATGGAAGTGGCAAAAGGACTGGAAATTCAAGCCGGACAGTTTCGCATGCCATTCGGACGCGAACCTTTTATGGCGCCACAAAATTATGTGTTTGCCAACCGATCATTTATGGGGAAATACATGTGTAATTACCGAAAAGTTGGTGCAAAAGTCACATATTCAGTCCCTATCTCACTTCCATTGACAATTGAGGCAGCGGTAGGAAATGCCGGTGGAGTATCTAATCATAATACATGGAGCAAATCCTATATGGGCTGCGGACGCATCACTCTTCAGGCTGGCGACTTCAATATATGCGGTGGAATAATGGACATACTTCCCGACGTCACTCGCATCATGCTCTACGACATTGGCACCACATGGAAGCATGGAGACTGGAGAGGTGGATTAGAATACATGAATGAGCATTATGTAAATTCCTTCCATAACGACGCTCATTCTTGGGTGGTGTGGGGTGATTTTGGGAAGCCGGCAAAGCTTGGACTCTTCAACCGCTGGTCGGTCCAAGCCAGATATGACGGAATGACGCGCCAATGGAACGGCGTGACCGGAGATTCTGACTATGAGGGTCGGCACCGGGCCACAATCGGAGGCACTCTGACCTATAAATACAAGAAAGTTTTTGCCGATGTTATGCTCGACTATGAGCAATACTTCTATCAGCACGGATACACTCCTTCCGACGGCCAAGGCAATAAATTAGTCATAGAACTCGCCGTACGCTTCTGACCCAAACACTGAAATTCTAAATTCTAATTCTAAATTCAAATTCTAAATTCAAATTCTAAATTCTAAATTCTAAATTCTAAATTATTTTTATTAATTTTGCAGTCTGAAAAGAGAACAATCAAACAAAAGATGATACAGACAAGCAATTTAAGCATCCAATTTGGCAAAAAACCGCTATTTTCGGATGTCAACCTTACTTTTACGCACGGTAACTGCTACGGAATCATAGGTGCAAATGGCGCGGGCAAGTCTACCCTAATGCGCATACTTTCCGGTCAACTCACCCCGACGTCAGGCAGTGTGACAATGGGACCTGGTGAACGTCTTTCAGTCCTGGAACAGGATCACTTCAAATATGACGATTGCACAGTAATAGAGACTGTGCTTCGAGGCCACACCGTATTGTGGGACATCATGCAAGAAAAAGATGCCCTATATGCTAAAGAGGATTTCACAGAAGAAGATGGTATTCGGGCAGCGGAACTTGAAGAAAAATTTGCTGAGATGGAAGGGTGGAATGCAGAAAGCGATGCTGCTGCTCTGCTCTCAGGCTTAGGAATCAAAGAAGATTCCCACTATTCGCTGATGCGAGACATGGGAGCAAATGAAAAGGTGCGCGTTTTGCTTGCAAAAGCTCTCTTCGGCAATCCTGACAATCTGCTTCTCGACGAACCTACCAACGACCTTGACCTCGAGACTGTAGCTTGGCTCGAAAATTATCTTTGTAATTTTGAAAATACTGTGCTTGTAGTGAGCCACGACCGTCACTTCCTCGATGCCGTGAGCACTCATACTCTTGACATAGACTATAATAAGATATCCCTTTTTGCCGGGAATTACAGTTTCTGGTATCAGTCTTCCCAACTTGCTCTTCGTCAGCAGCAAATGGCTAATAAAAAAGCGGAAGAGAAGAAAAAGGAACTTCTGGAGTTTATACGTAGATTTTCTGCAAATGTGGCAAAGTCAAAACAGACCACTTCCAGAAAGAAGATGCTCGAAAAACTC
>VIDP01125972.1_pt1 | contig 11085 bp, 9 predicted proteins | sample 5025131 | NCBI WGS metagenome assembly VIDP01 (sample SAMN11853144, study PRJNA449069) | gut metagenome | isolation source: stool from male vole | host: Microtus ochrogaster | place: USA:Florida | collected 2017
ACCGTGTTTGCAACCAACGGCCAAAACACTCAGCGCGCATATCAACGCAGCCATTATTACATTCTTCTTCATATCTTATCTCGATTAAAATTCTTTATATATCTTTATTTGGGCACGATGGTAAAGGTTATCGTTCCTCGCGCCGGAGCGGCTCCCTCTTTTGCTTTCCAGCGAGCGCCCATCGCGGCGCGTTCGCATTGGCGCTGCAGGTCGGCAGTCCCTCCGCTCAGCGCTGTGGCCGACGTCACTCGCCCGGAGGCATCTACCGTGACACGTATCTTCACCACTGTGCGGTTGCGGATGGCTACCGTAGGCTTCGGACAGGAGAGCATCTCGCGACCCTCCACGTTGCCACTCACGCCGATACCGCTGCCTCCGGAACCGGACGCCCCGTTCTTGCCGTCATGCACACCATTGTCAGGCGAAAAGGCTCCTCCGGTAAGGGCTTTCGCCTTACGGCGTTCCTCCTCCGTGGCCTTAGGCTCAGCCGACTTTACAGGCGACGGCTTTGTCTGCGTCACAAGTTTCTCTTTAGGAGGAGCGGGTGTCTCGCTCTTTCCCGGCACCTTCACTTGCGAAGACACCTCCTCAGCCACTTCCGGTGCGCCTTGCGCCGCCGGAGCAGCCTTCTGTTCCTGTTCTGAGTTATCCTCACCTAAATCAAGAAGTTCAGGATCAAGAAAGAGTTCCTCCTCTTCCGGTTCCGGTATCGCCATGGCTGCCGTCTCGCCGTAAGAATAGTCTATATGGCCGAAATAGAGCACGAGCAGCAGCACGGCAGCCACCACCATCGTCACGCCGGCCGCTATCGCCCTGTCACGCCGGCCTCTATTCCTGTTGTCATTCTCCATTCCTTACTCCTTTTCTATCTGACGTGCCTTCGTAGCCAGCACCATACGTAGCTTATTGCGCGCCGCTATGTCAAGGATATCCACCACATAGCCATATTCCACTCTCTCATCTGCGTAGAGGGCCACGGCCCGCAGAGAGTCCTTGCTCTGAATATCCTTAAGCGCTGCAGCCAGACCCTCCTTATCTATACGGTGAGCTATACTGTTGACACCCGTTGAGTCGTTGCGGTCAACCACCAGATACACCTGATGAAGAGAGTCGACATATACCTCCGTGACGGGTTTCATATCCGTCTGCACGCCGCTTTGTGGCAGATTGACATCCACGGCCGACGGGGTAATCAGCGTCGAGGTCACCATAAAGAATATCAACAGCAGGAAGATGACATCCGTCATCGATGACATCGAAAACGTGTCAACCGTCGGAAATTACTACTTCAGTGCCATCAGCGTGCAGGCTCATCGAGGAGGTCCATGAATTCCATGCTCTTCGCCTCCAGATTATTCATTACTTTACCGATACGAGCCACGAGATAATTGTATGCGAAGAGAGCGATGATGCCCACCACCAGACCGGCCACCGTAGTCACCAGCGCCTGATAGATACCCCCCGACAGGAGCGAGATATTGGAGGCTGTTCCGGCCTTGGCAAGAGTGAAAAAGGCCTGTATCATACCTACCACCGTGCCTAAGAAGCCCAGCATCGGTGCGCCGGCTGCCGTCGTTGAGAGCCATGCCAGACCTTTGCCCAGATTACCTACCTCGATATTGCCCGTATTCTCAATAGCGGTCAGCACATCCTGCGTCGGTCGGCCTATGCGCTGCACTCCCTTTAGAATAAGGCGTGAATAAGACGTGTCGGTATTCTTACACAGCCGCACTGCGCTCGCCAGATCACCCTCATGCACATAGTCGCGGATACGGTTCATAAACGTAGGATCCTCCTTCGTGGCGCGATTTATGACAATGCAGCGCTCCACAAAGATATATATGGCCAGCAAAAGAAGAACGGCCAGCGGTATCATGATATAGCCGCCATCCATCACCAGCGACCAGAAAGATAATGTCTCCATTTCAAATTAAATATAGTTTTTTTAAAAATTCGTCCTAAATTCCCAAACCTTTCTTACCGGGTGCGACTTTAACTGTAACCTCACCCTTCATCCCTCATCCCTCTGACTTCATCACTCTGACTTCTGCCCTAACTCTCTAAGGTATCGACGAATAGTCTCATCTATACCCAAATAGAGAGCATCGCTTATCAGTGCATGGCCGATGCTTACCTCATCAAGCTTCGGAAGCATCCGGTGAAAGTAGCTTAGGTTTTCCAGACTGAGGTCATGACCGGCATTCAGCCCGAGTCCCTCTTCGGCAGCCACGGCAGATGCCTTAACATAAGGTGCTACGGCAGCTTCTCGGTCTACAGCATACCCATCGGCATAGGCTTTGGTATACAGCTCCACGCGGTCGGCGCCCACTTCACGGGCTTTTCTCACCTGCTCCTCTACCGGGTCTACAAAGATTGATACGCGCACTCCGGCTTCGTGCATCCGACGGCATATCTCGCGCAGCTCTTGCTCATGCTTCACGACATCCCAGCCGGCATTGCTCGTCAGCTGATCAGGCTTGTCGGGCACAAGAGTCACCTGCGCCGGGCGCACACTCTCTACAAGATGCAGGAAATCCTCCGACGGATAGCCCTCGATATTGAATTCCGTGGTAAGCACTCTGCTCAATTCATACACATCGCTGCGCCTGATATGACGCTCATCCGGACGAGGATGCACCGTAATACCCTGAGCGCCACACGCTTCACAATGCAAGGCAAACTTCACCACATCAGGATTGTTTTCTCCGCGGGCATTTCGCAAAGTCGCCACTTTATTGATATTGACACTAAGACGGGTCATATTTATTTGATATTTGGCATAAAATTTGTAACTTCACATTCGTAACGGTATTCTGTCACCGTCACATTTAAATGACAAAAATAACTAATTTAATCCAATTCGCCGTCTCAGTTGTTAATTTTTATATAAATTAACACTCTATTTCTGCGGTTAATGCTGATAAAGGAGAATACATGACTATCAAAGACGCCATATCACCCCGTTTGACCACTGCCGCCCCCACGCGCGTCATCAATGCCGCTGTCCCCCTGATCGAGGCTCTGCCTATGCTCCTCGATACTCCTGACCGACAGCTCGGCATCGAAGACCACGGCAATATGCTCGGCGTTGTCACCGAGGCCTCCATGCTCGAAACCCTCGGACGCCTGATCGTGCCCCGCGATGACAGCTCTGTCATCACGGCCGAATGTAGCGCCGACCGGTATTCCGCATCCGCTATCGCTCACGCCGTAGAAGACGCCGACTCTCACCTCGTCGACCTCCTCACAGGCCCGGCTCAATACCCCACCGACGGAGTAGCACCTGTTACCTACAATGACCGTATCCGCATCACCCTGCGCGTCCGCACACTAACACCCGAACATGTGATACAAAGCCTTGAGAGATATGGATATAACGTCGTCGATACCGGAGGACACAATTCCCTTGAGGCCGACCTCTTCGCAGAAAGACTCGCCTCCCTCAATTCGCTGCTTAATGTCTGAGACATTACTGCAGCCATCTAATATTCATACCTTCCATCTCTTCCAGAATACACTATATCTCTATCATGTCTCAGTCGGCCATCTCAATCGTCATTTCCGGCAATTGCCATCAGGACTCTTATCTATCGGAAATCCACGATATGATCCTCCTCACTCTTGATGCCGGTATAGCTGTTGCTATAGAGCACCGCTTTGCCCGATATCTTATCCAACACGGCTTTCCACTCCCCCACGCATGCCGACTCGTTGACTTCCTCGATGACGGCACTACCGCCGCGATAAGTATCGGCGGCGACGGCACCTTCCTGCGCACTGCCCGATGGGTCGGCCGCAAGAATATCCCCATTCTCGGAATCAACACAGGACATCTCGGTTTTCTTGCCGGATATACTCTCCGGGAAGCTCCCTCACTTATAGAAATGCTCATCAACGGCACAGGCATTATTGAAAAGAGAAATCTCCTGCACGTTGAGAGCCCCGACATTCCCGCCGACATTTTCCCTTACGCTCTCAATGAAGTGGCTATCCTCAAGGATGACACCTCGTCGATGATCAGCGTACACACTGACCTCAACGGCATATTCTTAGCCGATTATCTTGCCGACGGACTTCTAATTTCCACACCAACAGGCTCCACCGGATACAACCTCTCCGTCGGCGGACCTATCCTGCAGCCCACTCTTCACACCATCTGTATCGCTCCCATTGCACCTCATTCGCTGACACTCCGACCGATTGTCGTAGCCGGAGACTCCGTGCTCAGCGCTGTCACTACCTCTCGAGCAGAACATTACCGGGTAAGCCTTGACGGCTGCTCATTCATCATGAACGCCGGCTCATCAATCACAGTCAGAATGGCCGACTTCTGCATCAGCATACTCCGCCGCGCAGACACCGACTTCGCCAAAACCCTACGCAACAAGCTCCTCTGGGGCCAACGCTGATACCCAAAACAATCAGCAAAATATCTTGAAAATCCTCAATCTATAGTTCTTGGTCGAGGCGGCGGATGATGCGGCGGTAGGCGAGTATCAGGAGGGCGGCGGCCATGAAGAGGGCTCCGGAGAAACTGTAATAGACGCCTACATTGCGCATATCGAGAGTCACAGCCATGAAGTATACAAGAGGAACACCCACAAGCAGATAAGAGACGCAGGATATCCAGAGCAGAGGACGCACCTCGCTCGTGCCTCGTATGGCATTGGCATACGTCAACTGTATGGCATCTCCATACTGATACAGGATAAGGGGCAAAAGCAGTGGCATCGCGGCTGTCACTACGCTTACGTCCGGCGTAAACATACGCACCATCGGACTGAAAAACAGGAAGAAGACTACCGAGGCTATCGTGGCCAAAAGCAAGGTCAGATGAAGACCGGCTGACGTAGTGCGTCTCACTCCTTCCATATCCTCCAGGCCGGTAAGATTAGCCACGCGTATCGATGTGGCTACACCAAATCCCATATACGTCATATAGCCCAACTGAGCCACAATATTAACCACTTGATAAGATGCCAATTGCACCGTGCCATACCAGCCACTCACTATCGCGCCGAAGGTCCACAGAAAGCACTCCACGCCCGACTGTATCATCACCGGATAAGAGGTGAGCCACACCTTCATGCGCTGACGGCCACCTCCACGCACACTCCGCCACCCCTCCATATAGCAGCGTCGGGACTTGGTATAACGGTAGATTACCACCATCGCCACTGCCATCGCCACGCGTGCTGTCAAGGTGCTTATACCTGCACCGGTAAGACCCATGCACGGCATACCGAAATGTCCGAATATCAGTATGTAATTTCCTATGATATTCAGAATATTACCGCAAATTATCAGCCACATCGGCGTTGCCGTGTCCGTACAGCCGTTCGAAGTCTGCTGAAAGGCATTGAAAATCGCCATCGGAAGAAGAGTCGACAGCACGGTAAGATAGTATGGACGCACCATCGGCATCAACTCATCCGGCTGACCAAACTTGTCAAGAAAAAACCATAATACTCCCAATATCACAGTAAAAACAGCGGAGACCACAACGTTGGTGACCACTCCCGCGCGAAGCAGTCCCCCCACACCATGGTGATCACCGCGACTGTAAAGCGCGCCCACCAAAGGAGTGAGACCGGCGGCAAAACCAAGTTGCATCACTATGGCCACAAGAAATATCGAATTTACAAATGCGGCTGCCGCCAGAGCGCGGGTATCATAGGCAGCCACCATCATCGTGTCGGCAAACGACACGACGATGATGCCTAATTGAGTCACCATCACCGGCAACCCGAGACGCACCAACGTGCGATATTCCTTTCCGTAATATGATTCTCTGACTGACATGCTTTTGCCTACCTTTGACCGATGGCCGCTTCGCTCCGCAAAGATAACTATTTGCCCACAGAAAGTCTTAAAAATTCTGAAAAATACATAAATATATACTCAAAAAAGGGCATTTTGATGCTCGATTTTGTATTTTTCAAATTTATTTATTATCTTGCAAAGTATTTTATACACATGATGTGTTTACTCCGCAAAAATGCGGACACATAGCTTCGATTTTTAATAATCTAACACTAATATCAACCGAATGAAACTGTTTGACAAGACTCTGAAGATTGCCGTAGCGGCATTCTTCATGCTTGCGCTCCCGGCCGCATCTTTCGCCGATCATCAGCGCACGCCAAACCCGGCTCCGGTGGTCAAGACCTCCGGCATGAGTAAGGCAGCAGTGGCTAAATTTCTCAAGGCGTTTCCGAAAAACGTGGACAACGCCTACTCCCTCTCCGGAGAGCCTACTGCCACCAACACCCGCCCCATCGTGACATCACGACCCAAGAGCATCCTCAAATCACCGGAGGCTCCCACAGGCAACATGTATGCGCTGGTGCCTTACCATTATCGCTCCACAAGCTATAATGACGGTTACTATGCCAAGCTCGACATGTCATCCTATACGCTGGTTCCTGAATTCTCAAACCCCAACATCTGCAACGGTTCCGATTACTATTTCCAGGCAGCAGCGGAACGCAACGGACTCCTTTACACTCCGGCGTACGACCAGAATATGATCACCAATGAAATCACCATTTATTGGAAAGTATTCGACACCGAGACCGGCAACAGCATGCCCGACATCGTCTTTGACGACGTCGACAATTCAATGTATGCGTTCATGTACAACATGACTTACGATCCCATCCACGACATGTTCTACGGTCTGGCATACGATTTTACCTCCGGCATTTTCGGAGCAATCGTGGAGATTGACCCCAAACAGCCCAAATGGGAGCCGCGTGTAGTCAGCACCAGCTACGGCTACACTCTGTGTGCCATCGCATACAACCCTGATGACCAGATGCTGTACGGCCTCTCCGAAGGGGGTGAGCTCGTGCTGATCGACTATTTCACCGGTCCGCTCGATGTGATTCCTCTGGCTCAGTATGATGACTTCTACGATTATTACATGTTCCCCGATACGTATTCGGCCAATGCTTTCTGCTACAGCCCGTACGACCACGCCTTCCTGCTCGTATACCGCGACTCTTTCGAGCAGAAGATGATTCTGGCAGCTGTAGACGCAGAGACTTATCAGGCTTACGAACTCGGCGAAGTCACCCCGCTCGGATATATCAGCGCATTCATCTGCCGTGACGCCTATGCCGACGACAACGCTCCCGACATCATGGCCACTCCCGCAGTCAATTTTGACAAGGCAAGCCTTTCAGGCACTTACACGCTGCGCACACCCGCCACTACTTTCGCCGGTGTAGCCCTCTCAGGCAACGTGCAGGTACACGTCCTGCTCGATGGCGTGGAAATAGAAAATTTCTCCGCAAAACCTGACACTGAATATACAAAGCAGATCGACACCCTCACCGGTATGCATAATCTCGCTGTATACTCTACTATCGACACGTATGAAAGCCCGAAGGCAACCGTAGACTTCTACGTAGGTTATGACTCCACACTTCCCCCCACCAAGCTCGCCCTTGACAGAAACGTCCTCACCTGGAACGCTCCGGGCGCAGAAGGTGCTCACAAAGGATACGTGGATATGGACGACATCACTTACAACGTCTACTTCAACGGCAATAAAATCAACACAACTCCTATCAAGGACACCAAGTTTGAATTCCAGCAGCCCGAGACAATGGAGCGTAAGGCCATCACCGTTACATCCGAGACTCAAGGCATGGAGTCCGAACCCAGCCTGCCGCTCTCAAGAACTGTCGGCGTAGCCCTCGATCTTCCCTTCTCAATGCAACCCGCCAACCGCTCAGAAGCAGCTCTCTTCGAGACTTACAATGCTGACGGTGACGACAATGAATTTGAATATTACACCAGTTGGGACGGCTTCAACTGCTACACTATCCGCACCAATTACTATTACCAGCATCCGGAAGACTGGGTATTCCTTCCCGCTATCAGCCTTGACGATCCCGCAGCCCTCTATCAGCTGGCTGTCAAATATGCCAACTCGTATATGGACGACCGCTATCTCGACTGTCTCGACATATATATCGGCACACGTCCCGATCCCAAGGCTATGGTTAAGAAAGTATACTCACACAAGGAGCGCAACACTCCTGATGTGACCGACCTCATAACCCGCTTCACTATCCCCGCGGCTGACGACTACGTCATCGGCTTCCATACTTACGGAGGAGAGACTTCCAAGCAATATCGCGGTGTGCTGCTCTACGATTTCGACGTACGCAAATGCGATAACGCCACAGCTGCGACTCCCGACGCACCCACCGACGTCACCCTGACTGCCGGTAAGAATGGCGCACTCGAGGTAACTGCAGACTTCACGGCACCGACACTTGACCTCAGCGGCAACAAGCTCGCTGCCGATACTGACATAACAGTAACTGCCACTACAACTGCAGGAAAAGGTTCCACTATCGTCAAACCCGGACAAAAGGGCTCGATCACGGTACCTGTAGCTGACAACGGCATCAACGAAGTATACATCTTCGCTTCTTCCAAAGAAGGTGAAGGCATCAGCAACTTCTACTCCACATACGTAGGACTCGATACCCCGCTGCCTCCCACTAATGTCACTTATACCATTGACAAGGATAACCTCGGTGTAAATATCTCATGGGAAGCTCCCGAAGGTGGCCAGAACGGCGGATATATCAACAAGGATGACCTTAAATACGGCATCTATTCACTCGGCAGTGCCGGCAACTACTCAAAGATATCTGACGTAGACGGCTTCTCCTATCATTATACCACCGAGCCCGGAAAGCAGGCTTATTATCATGTAGGTCCCGTGGCCAGCAATGAGATGGGCAGCTCCATCAACGGTGCATTCGTATATGAGGCACTCGGCACTCCCTATAAGATTCCTATGGTGGAGGAATGGAATAACGCAGGCTTCTCTTACTCCAAGTGGATCTTCTCCACTACCGGTGAATATGCACAGTCTGACGTACAGAGCGTAAGCAGCGGTGCCGGCCTCGGCATCGGCGACCCGACATTCGCACGCGACGGCGGCATGCTCGTCCTCAACACCGGAGGCTTCCGCGACGCCCGCTATCAGATCATCGCTCCGAAGTTTACCACTGAAGATGTGCAGCGCGCTAAGATCTCGCTCCGCATATGGGATTACCCGCAGTCCGGCAGCGTTGAACTCTGGGGACGCACCTCCGACAATGATGAGTATAAACTCATCCAGGTGCTCGATCTGCCCCATGACAAGGGTCAATGGCTCGAAATCGAGACTCCCCTCCCCGATGAATATATAGGCAAGTCATGGGTACAGGTCAACCTCCGCGGTGACGTGCCGGGCAACGGCTATGTATTGTTTGACAACTACCAGGCTCTTCAGGATATCGAGACTGACTTTACAGTCGTATCCCTTGACGGCCCGACTATGACCACCGTCGGTGAGACAGCACAGTTCAACCTCGTCATCGCCAACTCCGGCTCTGAACCCGCATCCACCACTATCGTCTTCGATATCCTCGGCGACGGAAACGTCATCGACTCGCAGACTGTCGAGGTAGGACGCACTCTCCCCGGTGAAAACTACGTGCACACTGCTTCATTCGATATCGGTGTCAACTATCTTGACTACCGCAAGCTTACTGCCCGCGCCACCATCACTCATGATGATGACCAGAACGCAAATAACAATGTGATATCCATGGAGTTCGTGGTCAATCCACATGCAATGCCCGTCATCGGTGACCTTCAGGCTGAACGCGACGGTCAGGACGTAATCCTCACCTGGAGCAAGCCTGACACTTCTTACGGTTCTCCCGAAAGCTTCGAGGTGATGCCCGCATTCACCAAAACTGAGAAACTCGGTCTCTGGACCAACCTCGACGGTGACAAGGGCAATCCCTTCGCTATCGATGGCCTCAGATTTGACGGTGATGACACACCCTGCGGATGGATCGTATGGGATGGTGAGACCATGAACACAATGAACGACGAGCGTCTCAAACCCCATGCAGGACGTAAGACCGTCCTCGCCCGCTCCATCGGTTATAATGAGAGCACTGAAAAACCCATCAAGTCGTTTGACTGGCTCATCTCACCCGAAATCGTGCCCGGCTCATCTGTTTCATTCTGGTATAATACACTCAGCGCTCAGTATACTGAGACTGTCGAACTCTGGGTGTCTTACACTGACAATGTCGTAGATTTCGACAATATCGAATATGACGCCAACGGCAATCCCGTGAAGTGCGGCTCATTCGTCAAGCTCCGCAACTATACCAAGTCAGGTTCTGAAGCTTGGGAATTCTGCATGACTCCCCCGTTGAGAAATGTCAGATATTTCGCATTCGTCTACGGCTCCATCGGACAGTTTGGCGCCATGCTTGATGACATCATCTTCACACCGGCTAATTCCTACAACTGGGATATCGACTCTTACGAGGTGCTCCGCAAATTGAATTACGGTCGTGCAGAAGTCATCGCTACCGACATCAAGGACCTCACATTCCGTGACACCAACGATGCTCTCAATTCTACTTACTGGGTACGCTCCGTAGTATATAGCGACGGCCTCGATTACCGCTCACCCCTCTCCAATGAGGTGCGCATAGAAGGCTCAAGCGTAAGCCAGCTCGGAGCCGGCTCTGCAGTGGAAGGTGGAAATGCCTGTGTTATCCTCACCAACCTCGAGGGTCACACCGCTGAACTCTTCGATGCTGACGGACGTAATCTCTGCAGAAGAGTAATCGGCAGCAACCGTCAGACTATCCCCGCTCCCGCCGGTGTAGTCCTCGTCAAGGTAGACAATACCTTCACAAAGGTAATGGTAAAATAATCCAACCATAGTCCCGACATACACAACTACTCCAAAAGAGTAGCCCCATAAAAAAAGGGAGGCAGCCAAAATCCGCTGCCTCCCTTACTCTTTTCAATTACATTTCAGTCGGGATGGCCTATTCTTTCACACCAAGTTTTGAATGAGTATAGCGGGAGAAAACAAAAATTATGTTAATTTTGTAATATATATGTAAGCTTTGTAACAATTTGATGAAATACACAATTAAGCTATACCACCTTCTACGCCGTATCGCGACCGTATGCGGCTGACCGGTGAGCGCTGTCGGTGCATCCGCTGATGATGGAGTCACCCTCCATTCTTGTCGACAT
>VIDP01619383.1_pt1 | contig 11072 bp, 8 predicted proteins | sample 5025131 | NCBI WGS metagenome assembly VIDP01 (sample SAMN11853144, study PRJNA449069) | gut metagenome | isolation source: stool from male vole | host: Microtus ochrogaster | place: USA:Florida | collected 2017
AATTTGAAACATTGGAGGACTATCGGGAGCAGCTGAAGCTGCTTTTGGAGGATAACACCCTGCAATATCATTTTCTGAAAGAAAGCTATACGGACGGCTCCCTCACCTATGGCATCTATGCGGGCGAAACACCGATCGGGACAGCCGTCCTGAAACCTGTAAGCACCATCACCCGCCTGATCGCGATCCCCATCACCGACTGGCAGCTTACGGCTTTAGACGCATATGAAGCGCATGGGGACTACAGCGCTTCCATAACCGTACCGGATAATTACACGATAAAGATCAATGATATCCCGCTTACTCACACTTATGTCACCGAAAGAACCCCTTATGAAGAACTGGAATACAGTGCGGCATATGTCAGCGTACCGGAACAGGTCACCTATGAGGTAAGCGGATTAAAGCATCCGGCTCAGATCACGATCCTGGATGCGGATGGCAGCGAACTGCCGGTATCCTCCGATGTATCTGATACACCTTCTGTTACATCTTCCGATGCATCTGCTGCGTCTCCTGTTACATCCTCCGATGCATCTAATGGCAGCGTCGTCCTTTGTTATCTTCCTGCCGAAAAGGAAATCAGCGCAGAATTAAGCTCCATCGTATTGGATGCGGTAGAAACCTATTCCAACTTTTTTTCCAGAGACCTTCCGGGATGCCGGGAAAGCATAGAGCCGATACGAGGATTATTTCCTGAGGATTCCATCTACCTGACTCTGGCAGATCAGTACCGCCGTGAAGACATGCAGATCTTTTCTTCGCATACGGATACACAATTTATCAACGAAAGCATTACGGAATATATCCCATATAATGACCGGTGCTTTTCCTGCCGCATCTCCTTTGATAAATCCATGACCTTATCCGGCGGACGGAAAATGATTGATACCACCGACAATATTTATTACTTTGTACTGCAAGACGGTAACTGGCTGATCGCCGATATCCGATAATGTACCTGTTTGGAGCAGAGAATTGAAAACACGAAAAAATTATTTCGATAAAACAAAATATATTTCCTACCTTTACACCGGAAGCATCACAATGACCGTATTGCTGATGGTTATGCTGTCTGCCTGTATGCGTCTGCCGGATCCGGAAAGCATGGACAATCCCGCAGCCTTGTCAGGCAATGATACCACAGCTGTCTCCTTCAATGCAGGCGGCAATATGGCAGAGGATCCTTTGGATCCAAACATTCCAAAGACTTATACGCTTTCTGTCAACATCGGCGCGCCCGCTTTCATCAACAGGAACGATCCGTCTGTATCACAAACGGCATCTGCCCGGTCGCTTCCGGAATCCGTTACATATTATAAAACATCCTATCACGGATCAGCTTATGATGGCATTACCTATTCTTTTGAAAATGGTATTATCTATCTGGAGATCACTCCCGATATCAGCGATGCAATGCTGACCGGCGCGCGCGTCAGCTTTATGCTGCCGGAAGAAACGAATACCAATGGGGATGATCTGACAACTGCTGCCGGAGATCATACCACAGAGGAGCTTCCTAAGCGCGGCTGTTATTTTTATTATCCGGGCGACACAGGATCCTCCGATCCGGCTTCTGCGGAATCGACGGCTTTCCTCGATACATCGGAACTGCTGACGCCCGCGTACATCAATTCCGACGGCAGTATTGACCTGACACAGAATCCCATCCTGTATATCGTAGATTCTGACGGCAGCATCACCGCTTATCCTGTTGTGACAAGACGACAGACCTATGATATCCCCACTTTGTTCCTTACTACAGATATGGGAGCAGAGATCACTTCCAAGTACGAATACGTCAGCGGTAATTTTGTCCTTGATGACACAGCATATGAAGTCAGCATCCGCGGAAGAGGCAATACCAGCTGGAGATACTATACACAGAAAAGCTATCTTTTAAAATTTGATGACAGGGTCTCTTTCTTCGGCATGATCCCTTCTGAAAAATGGGTTCTTGTCTCCACCTACCGGGATCCCTCCCTAATCCGCAACTGCGTTGCCATGGATATTGCCGCCTGTATGGATCATCTGGAATATACGCCGGAACAGATACCCGTGGACGTCTATCTGAATGGGGAGTATCTGGGAGTCTATACATTTTCCGAAAAAATAGAGGTGGATCTGCAAAAGATCAACATGTTTTCCGGAGAAGATTATCAGCCGCCGGAAGACAGCGAGGATATGGATCTTGCCTTTTTCTTAGAGTGCGGAGGCGACCTGATGAGACCCCATGTATATAGTCAGGAATATTTTATGACCGCACATTCTCCCAAAATGTTTTTCCAATACCCTGATTTGGACAAACCATACACTGATGAATTTTACTATGTATACAATTATATGAACGAACTGGACCGTGCGCTTGTCAGAGGAAAAGGATATGAAGAATATATCGATGTGGATTCGTGGGTAGACTGGTTTATCGTCATGGAACTGACCAACAATACCGACTCCGCTTTCTGGCGGAGCAGCTTCCTCTACCGGCGGCCGGGAGAAAAAGTTATGTTAGGACCTGTATGGGACTTTGATATGGCATTCGGTAACTTTGACTATGATAACAAGAGCTATGCTTATTGGGCGACTGCGGAGCAGGTCTATGACCTTGCTCAGAATCATTATATGAGCTATCTCTATCACTCAGATGAATTTATGCTGGCTGTGCAGGAGCGATGGGATGAGGTCAAGGAAGACCTGCTTGCCACAGCTTTGGAATCTATTGACCGGCACGGCGAAATGGTTGCAGCTTCCCGCATCTATAATAATCGTGTACGCGGAACTAACAGTTCTGAATATCAGGTCAATTCCTTGCGGAACTTTATTCAGAAGAGATATAACTGGATCGATATGAGCATCCATATGTACGGATATAACAGACATGAAGCGCCATATACCGTATCGGATCCGGTACCCGAAGAAGAACTGTTTCCTGAAGGAATCGAAGGAGACGCAGGCATCGTCAGCGGCAATGAAATACCGCCTGTCACAGATACGGAGATTAATGTGATACAATAGTGTCCAATAGATACGATATAAGCAACTGCAAAAGAATTAAGTCCGGATTACATAACTCTTTGTTTGAAAATATATGTTCCAAAAAAATCATGTTATGAAATCATTTTTGGAACATATATTTTCAAACTTCGAGTTATGCAAACCTCACGGACAGAATTGTGGAACGGAAAGATATAAAGTAATTCATAAGCAGACTTTTGAAAAACTGCCGGCAGTGCCGCTGCGCTTTTTCACGAAGCGAAAGCGTGTCTGCGTTGAATTGTCAATGATGCACAAATGCGAAAAACCCGATTAGAGTTTCGCAATTACCTGTAAATATAATAAAATATTAAGGAGATCGTACAAAATGAGAAACTTAAAAAGCATGTTTATAGTATCAACTGCCTGCCTGTTCTTTTGTTTCGCTGCTGCAGGCTGCAATAACCAGAGCTCCGGCAGTGTAACAGACCCATTCTCCGGGGATTCCACTATCATAATACCATCAGGCAACGCTGTTTCAGATGCTGCAGACGCTTCCGGCACGGATAGCGTATCCTCCCAGACAGGAGCCGCCGAAACTTCCGTCTCTGAAGCGGCAGGTGCAAATGCCGATTCGGGCAGACCGGAACCAATTGAATATACTGTCTCCGGCAATCAGATCCGTTTTACCTCGTATGATCTGACAGATACCTATGATGAAGCGTCCGCTACACTGATCCGGATGAACAACATGGAAGTGACGATTACCGGCGCCGGCGCTTCTGTTCAGGACAATAAGATTTTGATTACACAGGAAGGAACTTATATTTTTGAAGGCCGCCTGACAAACGGACAGATCTATGTGAATGTCAGCGATCAGGAAAAAGTGCAGCTGGTGCTGAATAACGTCGACATCTTTTGCAATACCTCCGCTCCCATATATATCGCCAATGCGGATAAGACAGTGATCACTCTCCCGGAAGGAACTGTCAACAGCGTCTCCGATAGCTTTGCACCGTTAGACGATACTGTCAAAGGATGCATCTACAGCAAAGATGACCTGACCTTCAATGGCGACGGAACGCTAAATGTTACCGGTAATTATAACAACGCCATCAGCTGCAAAAATGACCTGACAATCGTAAACGGCACTTACAATCTTACTGCCACCAATAACGGGCTGAAAGGCAATGACAGCATTTCCATATTAACCTGTACCATGAAGATCGAAAGCCTGGATGACGGGTGCAAGGTAGATAATGACACGGAAGCTGACAAAGGATATCTGTTTATCGCCGGGGGCTCATTTGATATCACCGCCAATGACGACTGTTTCCAAAGCACCCGCGCCTTTGTCATCCAAGGCGGACATGTACTTGCAAGATGTTACGGAAAGATTGTGAATTGCGACGGATACAGCAGCGGTGAGGAAAGCTATATTTCTTCCGGATATTAGGAATGTTGCATCTGCTTTTATCTGTGAAGATGCATATACATCCAACCGGATAGACCGAAAATCGCTGCTTCGGCTTTGATCATTGATACAGCAGAGGATAAATCTCTATGATATCGCTATGCTGTTCATACCACTCATATAACTGCGCGACCGCCTGCTCTATTGGCAGAAACTCATATTTTCCAATCTCATCTAAAAGCCGATTATTGTCGGCGGTATATTCCGGTGCCAATCCCTCCTGGCAAACAAAAATCTCCGGTCTTTTGCCGGTTTTTTGTTCACTGAGCCCTGCAACGATCTTTGCAAGACTCACCAAATCATATTTATTGCCGGAACATATGTTGTACTCATGATACTTCAGCTCCTTACGCATCATCCTGTCAAAGATCTTACAGAAATCATCAATATACAGATAATCAAAATATACATTCTTTCTGATGGAGATCGGAAGTCCTTTAACCGCTTTGCAGCACGCTCCTGAGATAAAGGTCGTTCTCCAGTTTTCATATCTGCCGAACAGACCGAACACACGGAAATTATATATATTTTCACTCCTTAGTATCTGTTGATGTATAATATACTTGGCAAAACCATATTCGGTATCCGGGATTCTATGTGCTTCTTCCGGTTCTTTTATGATATCCTTCTCTTCTGCCGGCATATTATCTGATAATCTTCCCTGCTTACCACCCTGTGATTTTCCATACTCTTTTACGGACTTGATGTCGGTACGTTTATCATACTCCGCACCGGAGCCAAAATAAAACATCTTTCCATAAAGATGACTGTATTTTTGAAAATTATAAAACATCCGAAGATCATTCTCCAGAATCTTACCTGAAAATTTTTCTTCCGGGGTATGCGGAACAAAGATCGCCCCATGGATGACGATATCAAAATGATGCGACCTTAAATAATCCTCCACCGCCTCTTCCGACAGGCAATTCAATTCTGATCTTCCCGGCGCCCATACCTGCAAATCGCCCTTCGTCGCAAAATATTCTTTCAGATTTTTTCCGATAAATCCATTACCGCCTAAAATAAGAATGTTTAACATTTCCGCACCCCTTGCTTATTGCTTTTCTTATATTTTATCATAAGTCCATATTGCTGAGCTCTATTCCGCTTTACTTCATACCTCTCGCGAACTTCGCATCAGCGCTTTTTATCTGATTTCATCAGACAACCAATCTATATGCGGCAGCCTTCCTTCTCCATCCGCAACGATCCAGCGCTCATCCTCAGGATACCCATGCCAGAAATCAGACGGGCAGATTCTGATGCCGTCCGCCAGAAGCGCCGGCTTATAGGAAAAGGAGCTCTTACTGATCACCAGGATATCCGCACGCACCATATGAAGAAATGAATCCTGATCGGACATGTCAAAGCAGTATATCACATTCCCATACTTCTCAAAGCACTGATAATCCTTCCTGTCGCCCTGTGAAAACAGATAGATATCCAGCCGATCCCCAATCTTCTCAGAAACCTGCTTTACTATATTTTCAAAGTAATCCAATGACAGCCAGCGCTTTGACATGCCCTGTGCTGCCATTGCTTCCTTCCCATCTCCGGCTTCCGGCCGCGCGGACTTTGTCTCTCCCGCCGCCACAATATCCCCCCGCCGGATATGCACTGCCATGGAAACCCTGCCCTTCTGATAGATCAGGTGATCTTCCTTTCTGGCAGACGCTTCTTCAAATTTCCTTTTGATATAAGGGATCACTTCATATTGCTTTTGATAAAATTGATCCAGCTCCACGCTTAAAATAACTTTTTCTCCTGCATAAGAACGGATGATCTGTCTGATTAACGCCAGACTTTCTTCCGATTCATTAAAATAGGGCAGCTTCCTCATCCGGTATCCCTGTTTTTTCAGTTCTTTTACGGACACCTCATGTTCCCCAAAGCCCAGAAAATGCTCCCATTCTTTATTGCAAAATCCCGGATAAGCAAAGGGTATCCCGAACAGCATCGCATAATGACACCCTCCGTTAAAATTGGCGATCTGGTGTCCGATACCCGCTCCTTCATTGGGAATCTGCGTAATATAAACCGTCCCCTGATCCGCATCCGGAGCCTGTTTCTTATTACGATGGCGGTAAGACGCATAGAAAAAATTGATCCATTTTCCCGGTTTTATCTTGGAAAACAGGATCCAATGAAGCTTGCGGTATATCTTATTTTCTACTGATGCTTTATTTTTTGCAATCTTCGATCCGACGTATCTACCATGCTCTTTCTATAATGTTTCCATGTCTTTTTTATGCTGTTTCTATACCGTTTCTAAACCATTTTTTGCTGTTTCTATACCGTTTCTAAACCATTTTTTACTGTTTCTATATCATTTCTGAGTCATATTTCTACTGTACCTTAAATCCTGATGAAATTACCACTTAATCTATCCGAAACCTTAAGCCGCAGACACAATATTTGCACATCGAATAAATTCGTCTGCTATCCTCTTGCCTTCTCAGCCAGCCTCAGAAATTCATTGTAATCGCGCACATAATTATTTTCATCGTATATATTGGACGCCAGCACTGATAATACCGCATCTTCTGAAAAATCAAAAATCTCCCGCCACATATAACTCGGAACATATAACCCCTCATAAGGATTTTCCAAAGAAACCTCCTTTGTAAAAAGTCCGTCGTCCAGACGCACCTTACAGCTGCCGTGAATACAGATCATGATCTCATCATTGTCCCGATATGCGCAATGTCCCCGGACAACATCCTTGCTGGTTTTATATACATTATATACTCTTTTGATATGAAAGGGGATATCCTTTGTCTCTTCCAGCGCCACCAGCTGTCCCCTGTCGTCCCCATGTCCCTGAAAAACATATTTTATTACCTGCATGATATTACTCCATCTTCTTTATATGATAAAAATCACGTAATACTTACTCGCTAATATCATTTCCCCTGCCGTCTTCAGCGGTTTAAATAGAATTCTAATACATGAGATCTAAGGATATGGCACAAAGATTCCTTCCTCAGCTGACAGTCCCATTAACTCATATCTATCCGTATCATACGTATAAACATAAAATCCCTTTGCTCCGTCAACAACCCTGTCCGCAGGGAACCAATACTCCCTTGTACGTTGATCCCCTTCCTTCCAGTCAAATACCGAGGTGCCGTATCCCGACGTGTCCTGCCCGATGCACGTTAATACAGTCGCCTGAAAATCGTCATGGGAGATTGGTGCGGAAGTGATCTGCATCTCCTCCTGTGAAACATACGGCGGCTTAATAAAATAAATGGGCTGCGGCGTATTACGATCGATGCCATGATCTGCTGTAATAATGATGGTAGCATTATCATAGACATCCCCTTCGAGGGCTTTCAGCTGCCTGATATATTCCTGCATCACAACCGCAACACCCTCCGACGTCTCTGACAGGCTGGTCTCTTCCACGGAATAAGTACCGTCCGCATTCGTATGCCAGAACTCATGAAGTCCCATCAGATGAATCACAGAAAATTTATTAACTAATGATGTATTGACGGAAAGTCCGTCCTCCATCAATACCTGATAAAAATCACCATTTTCATGGGGAACTTCATTCTCATCCCAAAACGCCATCTCCTGAATGACATTATCCGTCACTTCAAATCTCGGTTTCAAGAGATAAGGTACATATTTATAAATCGCCATTTTTTCCAATTCTGCATACAGCAGCCGATGGTCTATAAAAGGATTCGCTTTAACCGTATTGGCAATGATATCCGTCAGATTATCAATCGGTCCGATAGAATTGTGAATAAATCCATAAGAATAAAGATCACATTCATAGTCCAAAGAATGCAGCGTATTAAAAAAATTCATACTGCGCTCCTCATGCCAGCAGACTTTCCTCCATTCCTCCTGCGGGATGCTGCAGTCAACCTCCACCCCTGTCAGCATATGCGCCAAAGACGGAGATGTAAAATTGTAATGGCAGTCTGCATTGTCATAATACGTAAAATCTTTTAACGTCTCGGCAATTTCCGGATGAGCCGCCATTGTTTCTTCAAACTGTGTATTATAACAGCTGTCAAACAAAAGCACGATCACATTACTTTCCGGTGAAACATTCAGCAATCCTTCTGCGGATACGGTCATCTGGCTGTATTTGATCGGGATCGTCGTAATGAGCAGGCTGATCACTGTCACAAGCTGTACGGCGGAGATAAAAGCCGTAATTCCCAGATAGATCTTCTGATACTGCTTCTTAAAAACAAAAGGTATCACTATCAATATTAAGGCAAGAATAATCCAAATGACCAGATTAGTCCCCATCGTCTTCTTCATACTGTTCCAATCCATAGAACTTCCATTCATGTTCATTAACTGTACGTTAAGAAACAGGTTTTGAATATAAGAAAGTATGGAAAAAGCAAAAATTACTACGCAAAGAGCATTTTCTATTTTTTCAGGAAGAATAGCCAGCACAGCGCTTCCTATAAGCCAAAGCAACAGAGAAATACCTAAAAATACCCAGAAGAAATCTTTTAAAATAAATATAAACTCATCTGCATTTCCTGCATAGATCTCCAACGGTCCTAAAATACCATAAAGAAGAATTGGCAACAATGTAAAAATCAATGATATCTTTATTTTTTTCTTATACTTTTTCATATTTGTCGCTTCCAATACTATAATATCTTATATTTATTTAACTCCTTCGAGTTTTTTCATCACCTTTTGCATTTTCATTTAGCTATTTTTTTGGTACACAAGTTAACAATCGGTCTTTCAACCAATCGCACTAATATCCAAGATAATAAAAACGATGCTATCAATACAACTATATAACAGAAAAGGATTTCTAACTTGCCTGTCTGCTGCCTAAAAAGTTTATGCGCTATTTCAAATAACGGAAAATGAAATAAATAAATTCCATAGGAATATTTTCCGAGAGTTTCAAATATCGGATTCTCAATCAAATATATTTTATCAATAAATGAAATAAATATCATAATCGCAAATACCAATGCATATTCTACGATTACCGCTCCATGATGGATCATAAAAAACAGCCACAACAAACATACTCCTATGGCAGTATAACAAAAACTCTTTTTTCTATTACCCAAGTGCTGTTTAATATTAATCAAAATATCTGTCTTTTCTAAAATATAAAATAATATCATCCCAATTACCAGTACCGGTAATTGCGCTACGATAGAAAAAATCATCCAATATGCAGTCCACACTTAAGTATCTTCTTTAAAGTCTATATTCCCTATCGTATGATTGCATATGATATTGCACACCCACGAAAGCGCTAATAGTATAAAGAGTTTATCAATTCGATCCATCAATCGATATAGCAGAGGTGCTGCCACAATAAATATAGCAAGAGTTCCTATATACCAATTAATATTGATGGCATTACACCACCATGGATACAAGCCATGAATAAACAAAAAATTAGATATAATCGTCCCCATCGTCATACCATGAGTTCCCGACCAATAAGACGACGTCAAACTATCCTTTACCAATACAAATAAATTAGCAATATAATACAGTGGTATCAGACGTATAAAACGTCTTATATACCATGCTTTTAAAGAAATACCTTCTTTCTTTTCATATTCATTCCGTAAAGATTTAAAAATAAGCATGGATGAAATAATTAAAAAAATCTGAACACCCTTTGCACCTGCAGATGACATTTCTCCTATGAAACCTCCCAAATCTGCAGCACCACAATGCACTAAAAGTATTCCTAATATCGCTATTCCTTTAAAGGCATCTATGTTATTAAAATATCTTGTTGGATTTTTTTCCACTTTATATTTTCCTTTTCCATATTTTTACTCACCGTACCTTCTCAACCTTTCCATTTTCCACCTTATAAACCGTATCACAATGTTCAATCGTCGTCAAACGGTGCGCGATCATCAGCATAGTTTTCGTCCCCTGCAGCCCTTCGATCGCTTTCATAACTTCCTTTTCCGTCTCGTTATCAAGGGCAGAAGTTGCTTCATCAAAAACCAGGATCTCCGGATTGCGATACAATGCTCTTGCAATCCCGATCCTCTGCCTCTGTCCACCGGAAATCCGGTCTCCGTGTTCTCCAACCTCCGTATCCAGTCCGTCCGGAAGTCCCTTCACAAACTCTTTTAACTGAGCGCCCTCCAGCGCCTTCCATACCTGTTCATCATCAATGTCGCTATCCTTGATTCCAAATGCCACATTCTTACGGATGCTGTCATCTGTCAGATAGATAACCTGCGGAATATATCCGATATTCCTACCCCAGCCCTCCAGATCATCTCTGATATTTGCCCCGTCCACCAAAACCGAACCTTTTTCCGGTTCCAGCAGTCCCAGTATGATATCCGCCATAGTAGTCTTGCCGCCGCCGGAAGGACCAATCAACGCCACGGAATGACCTTTCGGAATACGAATACCTACATCGCTTAAAACATCCTTTTCCGTACCCCGATATCTGAAGGTGACTCCCTTAACCTCAATAAAATCAGAAAATTCCATCTTTTTTAAATCACCATGTTCTTTTTCTTTTTGCTTTTCCAGTTCCTCAATCTCTTTAATATCATGATATACCAAATCAATGGATGCCTTGCTGAAAATAATGCTGTTCATATAAGTCGAAATACCGTTCATGGAAGGCATAAGTTTA
>VIDP01413875.1_pt1 | contig 11064 bp, 10 predicted proteins | sample 5025131 | NCBI WGS metagenome assembly VIDP01 (sample SAMN11853144, study PRJNA449069) | gut metagenome | isolation source: stool from male vole | host: Microtus ochrogaster | place: USA:Florida | collected 2017
AGGCAGCCAACGAGGCCCAGGTTGAGGAACTCCGCATTAAATATCTCAGCAAAAAAGGAGCCATTTCCCAGCTGATGAACGATTTCCGCACCGTGCCCGCCGACCAGAAGCGCGAAATGGGAGCAAAGCTCAATGAACTTAAAACCCTGGCGACGGATACAATCAACAACCTCCGCGAAATTGCCCGCAGCAAGCAGTCGGCCGACTCGGCCGCCGCCCTGGACTTAACGCGCACCCCCGCGCCGGTTCCACAGGGCTCGCGCCATCCGCTGAATATTGTACGCAACGAAATCGTAGACATTTTTTCGCGTCTGGGTTTCTCGCTGGCCGAGGGTCCGGAAATTGAAGATGACTGGCACGTTTTCGGTTCGATGAACTTTCCGGCCGACCATCCCGCCCGCGACATGCAGGACACGTTCTTTATCCAGCGCAATCCCGCCGACGTTCTGCTCCGCACCCATACCTCATCGGTTCAGGCCAGAGTAATGGAACACACGCAGCCGCCGATTCGCGTTGTATGTCCCGGACGCGTGTATCGCAACGAGGCCATTTCCGCCCGCGCCCACTGCTTTTTCCATCAGGTCGAAGCCCTCTACGTTGACCGCAACGTCAGCTTCGCCGACCTCAAGCAAGCCCTGCTATTCTTTGCTCGCGAAATGTTTGGTCCGGAAACTCAGATTCGTCTGCGCCCGAGCTACTTCCCGTTTACCGAACCGAGTGCCGAAATGGACATCAGCTGCAATATTTGCGGCGGAAAAGGTTGCGCATTCTGCAAACACACCGGCTGGGTTGAAATTCTCGGCTGCGGAATGGTTGACCCGGCGGTTCTCGATGCCTGCGGCATAGACTCGAAAGTCTATACCGGCTATGCGCTTGGCATGGGTATTGAACGCATAACCAACCTTAAATATCGCGTCAACGACCTGCGCTTGTTCTCGGAAAACGACGTCCGTTTCCTCGACGAATTCGTTTCGGCCCGATGACACGCCGCGAGCGTTTCAACCGGGTTTGCGAGCGTTTTCGCGCCGCCATGCCCGACCCAAAAACCGAGCTCAGATATTCTAACCCGTTTGAGTTGCTCTGTGCCGTTATTCTATCGGCTCAGTGTACCGACAAACGGGTTAATCTCATAACACCCGGCCTGTTTAAGGCCTTTCCTACCCCGCAAGCCTTGGCAGCGGCCACTCAAGATGAGGTGTACGAACTGATTCGCTCCTGCTCCTACCCCAACAATAAAGCCCGGCTGCTGCGCGGCATGGCAAAGTCTCTGTTAGAGGACTACGGTGGAGAAGTCCCTCACGATATGGACTCGCTGCTATCTCTGCCCGGCGTTGGCCGGAAAACCGCTAATGTTATTCTGTCGGTTGTGTGGGGCGAAGCCGCAATGGCCGTCGACACCCACGTTTTCCGTGTCAGCGAGCGCATCGGCCTTACAACCGGCTCAAAAACACCCCTGCAGACCGAAAAGGTACTGACGGAAAATATTCCGGCCGAAGATCTGCCGCGTGCCCACCATTGGCTGATTCTCCACGGCCGATATGTTTGTAAGGCTCGCCGTCCCGACTGCGCCAACTGCATTATAGCAGACCTCTGCCGCCACGCCGGCCACAACTGACAAACTTCCAATTGCCAAATAATGAGCCGCGGCCCCTTTCTCGTCAGAAGGAGGCCGCGGCGGAGTTAATTCCGTATTCAGGGCTTACTTAGAAGCGATTTCGTCGGAAACGGTCAGGCACTTGCGGCCTTTTGCGCGGCGGCGGGCCAGAACCTTGCGGCCATCGGCGGTTGCCATGCGCTGGCGGAAGCCATGTTTGTTAACTCTCTTGCGGTTTGAGGGTTGAAATGTTCTTTTCATCGCGATTTTATGAATTATTATTTACGTAAATGCGTTTTTGGTGACTCTTACCGAGGTGCAAAGTTAGGAAATATTTTTCAAACAACCAAATATTCTTGCATATTTGCAAAAAGTTGCTTAACTTTGCACCCGAAAAGAAACGCAATAACGTTGCGGAGTGTAGCGCAGCCCGGTAGCGCGCCTGGTTTGGGACCAGGTGGTCGCAGGTTCGAATCCTGTCACTCCGACCAAATTTATAACTTAATAACTAATTAAATATCAAATGATCATTGTACAAGTAAAGGAAGGCGACAACATTGAAAAGGCCCTCAAAAAGTTCAAACGCAAATTCGAAAAAACCGGCATCGTACGCGAACTCCGCTCGCGCCAGGCTTTTGAAAAGCCCAGCGTTGCAAACCGCAAAAAAATGATGAAGGCGGTTTACGTGCAGCAGCTGCGTTCGGTTGAAGAATAAATCTTTTTGACAACCTTTCGCCGGAATTTATTATGGCGAAATGAAAAGAAAGTCTATGAAAGAGAGCATAGAATCTTTTCTTGAATATATACGGTGTGAGCTGAATCTTTCGGCTTGCACCGTTTCGGCTTATTCCGACGACCTGGGCCAGTGGGCCGACTTCGCCACCGGCGGCAACCCCACGGCTCTGGAACCACTGAGCGTCACCACCTCTGACCTCAGACTCTGGATTGCGCATTTGGCCGCATCCGGACTCTCCGCGCGCTCAATCCGGCGGAAAGTTTCAGCCTTGAGAAGCTACTACCGCTACCTGTGCGCCCGCTGCGGAGCCAAAAGCAACCCGGCGGCCGAGTTGCGAACGGCAAGGCCTCCGAAAGAGCTGCCGGTTTATATCCGTCCCGACGAACTAAACAAAATTATTGACTCCGGGCTCAATGCCTCTGACTTCGAAGAATTACGCAATGAGCTGATTCTTACAATGTTTTATTCCACCGGCATTCGCTGCTCGGAGCTGATGAACCTGCGCGACTGCGATATTGACTGCCGGCGCGGCGAACTAAAAGTGCTCGGTAAGCGTAATAAAGAAAGAATAGTGCCTTTTGGCCCTGAACTTTCCGATATGATTGAACGCTACAAACGAACACGCCCATCCGGACCGGGACCCGACGGTGAACTATTTACGCGGGCCGACGGCCGCGCGCTATACCGTAAAGCGATATACAATATCGTTCATAGCGCGCTCGACGGCGTTCACGCCCGCAGGACTTCGCCCCACGTTCTGCGCCACTCGTTTGCTACCGACATGCTTAATTCCGGAGCAGACCTCAATTCAGTTGGCAAGCTACTGGGCCACGCATCGCTCGAAACCACCCAGATTTACACGCACGTTACTCTTCGTGACCTCAAGAATAATTATCAACTTGCACACCCGCGTGCACAAAAACACTAATGATTATGGAAACTAAAATTCAAGCCATCCACTTCGAAGCTACCCAGCAGCTCGTTGACTTCATCAACAAGAAAGTAGATAAACTCGTTCGCAAAAATCCCGCAATCGCCGACGCATCGGTTAACCTACGCGTTGTTAAACCCGAAACCCAGATGAACAAGGAAGCGGTGGTGCGCATCGCCGTGCCCCACTCCGGCGAATTCGTGGTTACTAAGGTTGCCAACACGTTTGAAGAGGCTGTCGACGTTGCCCTGGCAGCCATCGAGCCGCAGCTGGAAAAGCTTAAAGACAAACGCTAATCATCAACCCTTTTACCCTACCCTCCCCAAAAAGGGAGGGTTATTATTTTTATATGGAAAGATTTTTTGATTTCATGTCGCGTTCGGTGAGCAACTTCACCGCCGTCAAGGCCACTGCGGAGCTGCTCGACACCGCCGGCTTCACGAAACTCAGCGAACAAGACCCAAAATGGAACCTCAAACCGGGCAGCCGGGCCTACGTAATTAAAAATGATTCGGCGATTTTCGCATTCATCGTAGGCCGGGAGCAAAAGTATGCCCTTATCGCAGCCCACACCGATTCGCCGGGATTCCGCCTGAAACCGAACCCGGAAATCACAGTTGGCGCCTGCAGCGGCGGCAACGACCTAATGGTTAAGCTCAACACCGAAGTTTATGGCGGCGCTATATGGGCTTCGTGGTTTGACCGCCCGCTGGGACTAACGGCGCGAGTAGTTCTCGACGACCTTTCAACGCGCATTGTAACCCTCAGCGAACCGCGACTTATAATTCCACGCCTGGCCATTCATTTCAACCGTCAGGTCAACTCGGGCGAGCCGCTGTCGGCCCAGAAGGATATGCTGCCGATATTAGGCTATGTCAGCCATAGCCTCGGAGGCAGCAATGCCATCCGCAATCTGCTTGCCAATAAACTTGAAGTTGCACCGGAGCGGGTTATTGACTTCGACGCCACTCTCTATGATCTTCAAGGCCCCGAACGCGTTGGCGCCGACTCATCGTGGGTCAACTGCGGACGACTCGACGATCTGGCTATGGCCTGGTGTGGCCTTCAGGCCCTGCTTGCCGATGCCGACAAGGAGTGCGGAGCAACGCGCGTGGTTGCGCTGTTCGACAACGAAGAAACCGGCTCCGCCACCCGCCAGGGCGCTCACTCGCCGGTTTTGCGCAATATTCTGCGCCGCATTTCAATAAGCGCGTTCGATGCGTCAGAAGAGGATTTTCTGGCATCGCTGGCCCGGTCATTTTTCATTTCGGGCGACTGCGCTCACGCCGCTCACCCCAACTACCTTGAAAAGATGGACCCGGTAAACCTTCCGCGTCTCGGAGCCGGACCGGTAATAAAGGTCAACGCTAACTGCAAGTATATGACCGATGCCCGCTCGGCTGCCCGCTATAAACTGATCTGCCGCAATGCCGGAGTACCCGTGCAGGAGTTCGTTAACCATTCCGACTCTCCCGGCGGCTCAACTTTGGGCAATATCCTTACTTCGACCTTAGATATCGACGGCGTAGATATGGGCATCGGCCTTTGGGCTATGCACTCGGTGCGCGAAACGGCCTCGCTGACCGATATTGACCTGACCATACAAAGTTTCCGCGCTTTCCTTACGGAATAATCCCTGACTAACCAACAAGAAGGCCCGCCGAAATCGGCGGGCCTTCTTTATTGAGAGATGAGTTGGATTACTTAACGAGAACTTTCTGACCGTTGATGATGTAGATATGACCACGGGTAGCTTTTGCCACGCGACGGCCGCTGAGGTCGTAGATTCCGTTAACAACATTTGCGGGAGCGTTGGCCTGAACTTCGTCGATAGCAACGATATATTTCATGGCTTCCTTGAGAATGTTGAGAGGAATGAGCAGAGCCTTCTTGGCATCTTCATATTTAGATGCTTTTGAACCGCTCTTGTTGGCAACTGCGGTTGCGGCAGCAATCTGATCGCGCAGAGCGTACATCATTTCGCCGGTAACCTTCGGATAGCAAGCCTTAGGAGTTGCGCGTTCTTCAGCTTCCATCAGGCCGAATTCCGACACTGCGAAGTAGGGGTGACCGCAAGCCTTCTTCGTACCGGCTACGTTCATGAAGCGATAGAAGCGGTAGCTGTTGCCATCGGCAATCAGCGGCGAAGAGTAAGACTTGGCGTTGCCTGTGGGCAGGCCGGTGAGTTTAACGATATCGGTGAACTTAACGCCATCGGCAGAGCCGGCAACCTGAATCTGGCTGGGGGCGTTAACGTTGGCAGTGCTGGCATTTTCGTCAGACTGGTCGCCGCCGAGAACGTCGCGGTTGGTCCAGTTAACCTGAATCGACTTAACTTCATTGCCGGCGCCGAGGTCAACGAGCAGATAGTGGTTGAGGCCGTCCTCGGAATCGATTGCGTCATCGGTATTGGACTGGAAGTAGGTCTGGAGGTTTTCGTCGAAGAGCACATCGAAACCGGTGAAGCGGTCTTCGCCCGAAAGCATGGGAGCGTTCGAAGAAATCATTTCCGGAACGAGGTCGATAACGTCACCTTCAATACCGATCTTACCGGCTTTTTCCAGAAGCTGCTGAGCCTCGGCAATGTAACGGTTCAGGTCGGACTGAGCTGCATAGTTTTCGTTAGCCTCCTTGATTTCAAGAATCCAACGCGATGCGTCCCAACTGCCATTTTCCCAAGCCATTTCGCCGCCGGCCTTTTCGCCGCGCTGGTGGACTGTAGTACTCCATTCGCCGTCGCTGGCAAGGAGGAATCGACCCGGAGCAACTTCCTGGAGATGAAGAACTGCGGCTTCGTTCTTAGAGTCAGTGAGAGTCATGGTCTTGGAGCCTTCGGTGGGTTTGGCAATATACTTCTGCCACTTCTGGTTGAACAGGGTGTAGCCGTCGCCCGAAGCGGTAAGCTTCCATTGCTGATGTTCATCACCTTCAGTCTTGGCCGTGGTGCAGCTTACGCGCGATGAGGTCGAAGCCAGACAGTGGGTCGGGAAGCGGCTGTTATAAATCTTGTAAACCGACAAACGTACGAAAGGAACCTTGGCGTGCTCCATTGCCTTAACGGCGTTGTACTCGTCGAGAAGCTTAAGATAGAGCTCGGCAATCTGATCTTTCGAATATGTATCGTCTGCGGCCATGGCGGCATCGTAGGCGGCGGTGAAGTCCTCAACGAGGCTCGGAATCATCCAGCCTACGCGAGTTTCGGTCGGGTCGAGGATATCATGGATATCGGCAGTGGAGTCAATCAGCTTGTGGAGGTTCGACAAATGTTCGGCAATCGGAGCATTCAGATAGTCGTTAACCACTTCTACCATAGCGCCATCTGCGCCAACAGCATAGATTTTTGCCTTGCCCTGCATAATAGCTGCGGCAGCGGCTTTTTTCAGCGGGCACGAAAGGTCGTTGGTGAAGCAGAGCAGGTTGCCGTCTTCATCATAAACGATAAAGCCTACGCCGGGAGTACCGTTGCTGGAATCGATAATGAGCGAGTCGTTGCGCATGGTGCAGGAGAAAGTTCCGGAAGCCTTAACATTGTTGCGGAAGTCTTCAAGGCCACCGAACTTGCCGGCGCGGCTCTTCGACATGTAGCTGGTCCAGTCGGCACGGGTAGAACCGGGACGGTCGTCGATAAAGATAATCTGATTGTTCTTGGGGAGGTTCCAGGACTTGATTTCGGCTTTGACCTCGTCGATATCTTTCTGGGTGAGGGTTGCGTAGTTGTTGGAATAGTCACCGATATGGTAGTTATCAAGCACGCGGAAGAAGCCCCACGATTCGAAGTAGTCGGTCAGGTCTTCCTGAGCGGCCAGACAGGCCATGCGCACGAACTGGATGTGGTCGGTCTTGATGTTGTAGTAATACGAACGCTGGAGCGGGTTCTTGCGCAGCAACTCATACAGGCGGGGATAGAATTTCTTGTTCTTGCCGCAAGCGTGGTAGTAAAGCCAGAGCTGCAGGAACATGCGGGTGGTGCCCCAGGTGTCGTTTTCAAGATAGAAGCCGTCTCTGTTGAACACGTTGAGCTGGTCGGAGGGCATATCCGAGCGCGAGGTGGTCAGACCGGCGTAGTAAACGCAAACGTTCGAGAAGATGTTGTTCGATTCCTCGGTGGTACCTGCCATCTTCATCGGGCCCTGGTTCATGTGGCCATACTCGTGGGCGGGACCCCAGATCGGGCCGGCTTCGCGGGTAATCTTGCAGAGGATGTCGTTCATCGTAGAGATGCTGTAGGCGGTACGCCACCAGGTAGCGTTCATGTAGAGGCCGCCCTGCATGGTGATACCGAGCATACGGTTGTTGAAGTAGTCACCATATTGGAAACCGGGGTCGGTGTCGTAGGTATTGCCGGCGGGATGAACTGCGATTTTATCGCCGGTGAGGGGTTCGTAGTAGCCCCACAGAAGTTCCTCATTATATTTAAGGAGTTCCTCGTCGCGCTGGATGCCCATTACGGTGCGTTCGCGGAAGCAGAGGTCGTCCCAGCCCTTCATGATGATGGCGGGGTCATATTCCTTGTTTTCGCCGCCATTGATTTCGGGATTGAGCACAGACTTGAGGCCCCAGCCCATATCTTTGCCAACGTCGATGGGTGTGTCTTCGAGGAAGAGGTGAAGAATAACGTACTTACCGATGAGGTTATACATCGTGAAAGTGGCGCGCTCCGAAGTGTACTCGTAGTCAGCACGGGTATCGGGCGTGTAGAGTTCGTCGCCGATATAGTTGAAGAAGCCGTTGAGCTGACCGCCTTCGATGTGAATCTTCAGGTCTTGGTATTTGTCAATCTCGCGGCCTTTAACGGGCATGTTGCGGCCATTTACGTTCTGGGTGGTGTAGATGGTGTAGTTAACCAGCTGGTGAGCCTGGTCGGAGTAGATGGGCACTACGTTGAGACCGGTGTGGAGCTCAATGCCTGCGCGGGGGTTGTTGAACATTCCGGCGCCTACCATGGGGGTGAGGTAAAGCGATGCGCCATCTTTGATTTCACCTTCTACCATAACGTAGAGGATGTCGCCCGAGTTGCCTACGATACCCGAGGGGTTGCTCATGTTGGTATAAGCCTGAATGCCGGCCATAACGGCTGCGGCTTCACCTTCGGAGTAGGGTTCATAGAGCTGTACGCGATATTTCTTGGCGTGTTCCGAGTCCCAGTCGTAGCTCTTGCCGTTGTAGGAGCAGGTTTCAGACCAGTCGCCGTTTTTGGCTTTCAGAACGGCGTTCTGCAGCGGAGCGCTCAGGGCCTTGAAGTTAGCGTCGGCCTTGATGTCGTTGTCGCTCATCGACTGATAGTTGGCCTTCAGAACAGTGCATGCGGCGTCCTGGAAGAGGTTGCCCATGGCGGTTTGATATTTCGACTCGTTGCCAACTTCCTGTTCAATAGCCTTGAAGGCATCGAGGGCAGCGTCGATTTCGGCCTGAGTCATGGAAACTTCAATGAAGTCCCATTTCGAGGGAATGATGTTGTCGTCCCAGCAAACAACTACGCTCTGGCCGTCGCAGTGCATCGACAGACTCGGGCCGTCGCCTACGGGGCGATCTACGAAGTCATTGTCCGAAGCAGTAACAGTGAACTGCGAGGAAGCGCCGTTAGGCGATGCGCTGAGGCTCTCGGCCTGCGAGCGGGCACGCGACGAAGCCAGATAGCCGCCGGCACCGAGGCTGCGGAAACGCAGCGCACCGTTGGCACCTGCACTAACGAGCCAGCGCTGAGAATTGCTGGTCTCATTAACTACGGAGCAGCCGATATTGCCCGTGGGGCCATTGTCGGACAGCGCCGTGGCGTAAGCCTTGTTAACCACGCGATAAACCTTTCCGGCCTGGGGCATAACGGCCCATGCAGGAAGGCTCATCAGGGTAACAGCGGCCATGGCAAAAAGCTTTTGTAGACTTTTTTTCATGATACTGATTGGTAAGTTAAATTATGATAATTATTGTTTTATATGCACATTATGCGCCGCAAATATAGCAAAAAAAACTTTATAAACAAAATAAATTTTCTGCCCCGGAGCGGCGCCAGCGGTCAGCGCAGCAGCTGCTTCATCTGCGCCGCCAAAGTTGCGGCAGCAGCGCCCGCGGCATCGGCAAAATCGAGGCCGGTCGACGCATAAATGATTCCGCGCGAGGAGTTAACCAGCAACCCGCAGTCGCCATCGAGCATGCCATAGCGGCAAACCTCTTCAAGGCTTCCGCCCTGGGCGCCTACGCCGGGCACGAGCAGAAACGAGCGCGGAGCCACTCGGCGGATATCTTCAAACATGCGGCCCTGCGTGGCGCCGACAACATACATCATTTCGTCAGGGCCGGCCCACTCGGCGCTGGTTTCGATTACGCGCTCAAACAGGCGCTTGCCGTCGCCGGTTTCAAGCATCTGAAAGTCATGGCTGCCGGGGTTGGAGGTCAGCGCGAGCAGGATCACCCACTTGCCCTCATAGCCCAAAAACGGCTTCACGGAGTCGGAGCCCATATAGGGGGCAACCGTAACGGCATCTACGCCCAGGTGTTCGAACGCCGCGCGGGCATACAGGGCCGACGTATTGCCGATGTCGCCGCGTTTGGCGTCGGCGATAATGAACTGGTCGGGATATTTTTCGCGGATATACTTAACGGTTTCTTCCATGGCAATCCAGCCCTTAACGCCCTGGCTCTCAAAGAATGCCAGGTTCGGCTTATAGGCCACGCAATAGGGCGCCGTGGCGTCGACTATGGCCTTACAGAAGTCGAGCAGCGGATTTTCGCGCTCAAGCAGATGGGCAGGGATTTTCTTGATATCCGGGTCAAGACCCACGCACAAAAACGACCCTTTGCGGGCAATATTCTTTACAAGTTCTTCTCTCTTCATAAGAAATGATGTTTTTATTATTACCCCGCAAAGTTACACAAAATCTTCCACATTTAACACCCCACCCCAAATTTAATAAAGATTTATGCCTTTTACTTTTAAATTTTAATATTTTTGACTACCTTTGCACTCAAACATCCAATCAATTGTTTATATGGGTAAACATACTAAAACATAAGAGTATGACAACATATAATGACACCGAAACATATCGCAAAATCCACTTTGCGGTAATGGCTATCGAGAACGGAGCCAAAAAGATGAAGATTCCAGCTCAGCAAATGGCAAAAAGGCTTAATGATGTTGACCTGATTCGCAAACGCCTTATACGCTATTACGACATGCTCCATACCCAAAGCCTGGAGTATGTTACCGATGACATTGTCGAAACCTTGAAGAAAAAAGAGCAGACACTATGACAACTCTCTTTCATGGCTCGCACATAAAGGTTGACACACCCCGCGTTGATGTTGGCAGAAGCAACCTTGATTTTGGTACCGGGTTTTATGTCACCAACATAAGGTCACAGGCTGAAAAGTGGGCTCTCGTTGTTGGCAGCAGAAAAAACGACGACGAAATAGGCATTGTCAGCGTTTTTGACTTTGACGATTCAGCCTTGGAGAGATACAAAGTGCTACGTTTTCCTCAGTACGATATTGAATGGTTAGATTTCGTTATTGCCAATCGCAAAGGCAAAGATGCCGCTGAAGGCTACGATGCAGTAGAAGGTGGTGTAGCCAATGACCAAGTCATTGACACGGTTGAAGATTACGAAATGGGGCGTATTACTGCCGAACAAGCACTTGATCAATTACGCTTCAAAAAGCCAAATCACCAACTTTGCATACGCAATCAAGAATTAGTGAATAGACATTTGCTATTTAAGGAAAGTTACTTGATTCAAAACAAGGACTAAATCATGAGAGACAACGTATTGTGGCGAAAAATAGCGCGCATTGTGCTACTTATTG
>VIDP01462606.1_pt1 | contig 11037 bp, 9 predicted proteins | sample 5025131 | NCBI WGS metagenome assembly VIDP01 (sample SAMN11853144, study PRJNA449069) | gut metagenome | isolation source: stool from male vole | host: Microtus ochrogaster | place: USA:Florida | collected 2017
ACTGCCTTAGCAATATTCTCATCATCCTGATCTTCTTCCACCCACTGGATACCGCCGACGATATCCCGGCTTCCCAGCAGCATGCCCGCGAGTACAAGCTCCTTAACTGCATTGGCATTGGCGCCCGGCGTATTAAATACGACAACCCCCTTCTCCGCACATTGATCCAGCGGAATATTATTAACGCCGGCTCCTGCTCTCGCAACTGCCAGCAGACTATCCGGCAGCTTCATATCATGCATCGCTGCGCTTCTGACCAGAATCCCCTGCGCCTCGTCAAACTGCTCCGTCTTAACATAATCCTTTGAAAAAACATCCAATCCCACCTGCGCAATCGGATTTAAACAATGATACTTAAACATGATTTCCACTCCTGCCTTTCCTTCTACTATCATTCTGTCATAAAATCTTATCTGTCTCTGTATGCACTCATATATTGTTCCTACATACATTATCAGCTGTTCTTGGCTTCAAACTTCTTCATGAAATCAACCAGCGCCTCCACGCCCTCGATCGGCATGGCATTATAGATACTTGCGCGCATACCGCCCACTGATCTGTGTCCCTTTAAATTCTCAAATCCTGCTTCCTTAGCTTCCTTAACAAACTTTGCATCTAAGTCTGCATCGCCTGTAACAAAGGGAACATTCATCAGGGAACGGTCTTCCTTTCTGACAGTTCCTTTAAACAGCTTGCTCTCATCCAGAAAATCATAAAGGATCTTTGCCTTCTTCTCATTTCTTTCCTTCATGGCTTCCAGACCGCCCATCTTCTTGATCCACTTAAAAACCTTTCCACAGATGTAGATGCCATATGCAGGCGGTGTATTGTAAAGGGAATCATTGTCCGCATGGGTCTTATATTTTAACATGGTCGGAGTTCCCGGAAGCACATCCTCCGTGATCAGGTCTTCCCTGATAATCACGATTACTACGCCTGCCGGTCCGATATTCTTCTGCACGCCGCCATAGATCACACCATACTTTGTAACATCCACCGGCTCGCTTAAGAAGCAGGAAGATACGTCGGCAACCAGTGTCTTTCCCTTGGTATTCGGAAGCGTCTTAAACTTCGTGCCATAGATGGTATTGTTCTCGCAGATATATACGTAATCAGCATCCTCCGAAATCGGCAGATCGGAACAATCCGGGATATAAGAAAATGTCTCATCCTCGGAAGACGCGATCTTATTAGCTTTTCCATAGATCTGAGCCTCCTGATAAGCCTTCTTAGCCCACTGTCCTGTCACTATGTAATCCGCCACCTTATTTTTCATCAGATTCATCGGAATCATTGCAAACTGCTGGCTTGCGCCGCCCTGTAAGAACAGCACCTTATAATTATCAGGAATGTTCATAAGCTCTCTTAAGTCCGCCTCTGCTTCCTTAATAATGTTATCATATGTCTTGGAACGGTGGCTCATCTCCATCACGGACATGCCACTTCCCTTATAGTCCAGCATCTCATCTGCTGCTTCCTGCAATACCTCTTCCGGCAGTACAGCCGGTCCTGCGGAAAAATTGTACACTCTTCCCATCTTTCTACTCCTCCTAAATTAATGTGTTTCAGCGGCTTCTGATAAATCTCACCATAAGAATATATGTTAAAATCATCTAATATAATGTACTCTGTTTTTCTTTCTGCGTCAAGTGGCAGATCATATGGAAAACATCTGCGCTGATGCATTATAAGATTTCTGATGCGTTTCCTACCCTTCTCTCGCTTTCAAATCATCCGCATCAAAGGAATCGCTGATTGGAGCGCCGCCCGGCACCATCGGAAATACTTTATCATCTTCCTGAATGACACAATCGATCACAACCGGTCCGCCCGCTTCCAGAGCTTTTCTCAAGGTCGGCTCTACCTCCTCCTTTGTCGTCACCCGAAAGGCTGTACAGCCAAGTCCTTCCGCCACCTTCACATAGTCAACCTTATCCTGAAGGACGGTCTGGGAATATCTTTTTTCATAAAACAGTGTCTGCCACTGTCTTACCATACCCAGCACATGATTGTTGATAATGATCTGGATGATCGGAATGTTATACCTGGATGCCGTCGCCAGCTCATTCATATTCATTCTGAAGCACCCGTCGCCGCCGATATTACAAACGATCTTATCCGGTCTTGCCACCTTTGCGCCGATACATGCACCCAAGCCATATCCCATCGTACCCAGCCCTCCTGAGGATAAAAAAGTCCTCGGCTCCGTGTATTTATAAAACTGGGACGCCCACATCTGATGCTGCCCGACATCCGTCGTAATAACCGCCTTTCCTTCCGTCACTTTATCAAGCGTCTCAATGATGTATGGGCACGTCAGCTTGCTCTTCGGATAAGTCAGCGGCATATCTGCCTTCATCTGCCTGATCTGGTCCGTCCACTCCTTATGATCCTGCTGCTCCAGCTTTGCATTTAATTTTATCAGAACTTCTTTTAAGTCTCCTACGACAGAAGCCGTCGTCTTGATATTTTTGTTGATCTCCGCAGCATCGATATCAATATGCAGCACCTTGGCATTCTTAGCAAATGCTTTTGCATCACTGATCACCCTGTCGGAGAATCTTGCTCCCAGCGCAATCAAAAGGTCGCACTGGCTGACGCCCAGATTAGAGGTCTTTGTCCCATGCATTCCGATCATACCGGTATAAAGCTCATCATTTCCATTAAATGCACCCTTACCCATCAGAGTATCACAGACCGGTGCATCGATCTTCTTTGCAAATTCTGCAACTTCCTTAGAAGCTCCGGAAATGATCGCACCGCCGCCCAGATAGATATACGGCTTCTTGGAAGCACGGATCAATTCAGCTGCCCGCTCGATATCTTCCTCCGTATATTGGACAGGATTCTCAATTACGATTGGAGCCTGCTTCTCGTATTCACAGGAATTGGCGGTAACATCCTTTGTAATATCCACAAGCACAGGTCCCGGTCTTCCCGATCTGGCGATCGCAAATGCCTTACGGATCGTATCCGCCAGCTGCGTCACATCCTTTACAATATATCCATGCTTCGTGATCGGCATAGTAACGCCCGCGATATCCACCTCCTGAAAGGTATCCTTTCCAAGCAGCGGAAGCACGACATTGGCTGTGATCGCTACGATCGGAACACTATCCATATAAGCGGTAGCAATACCGGTTACCAGATTTGTTGCGCCGGGACCGCTGGTTGCCATACATACCCCGACTTTTCCTGTCGCTCTGGCATATCCGTCCGCCGCGTGAGCCGCCCCCTGTTCATGTGATGTTAAGATATGTTTGATCTCATCAGAATGTTTATAAAGTTCATCATATACATTCAGGATCGTTCCACCCGGATAACCAAATACCGTATCCACACCCTGTTCCTTTAAACACTCGATAACAATCTGTGAACCTGTCAGCTGCATGATTTTTCTCTCCTTATGCATTTTTATACTTCATTTGATTCTGCGTTTTACAATTGTTTTGACATTCTATTTTTTACTGATTTACACACTAATAACCATGCCTTTCCACAGCCTGCGATTTAAGCCGCAGGCACAAATCGTAAAACGAATCTGTTCGTTTTTGAAAAACTTTATGATCTTATAATCTACTTACTGCTTGGAACTTCAAGAACTGCTCCACGGTTGCCGCTGGTCACCAGTTCGTGATATCTTGCCAGATAGCCGGTCAGATGCTGCTCCTTCGGCTGCCATTTTGCACGTCTGGAAGCCATTTCCTCGTCTGATATTTTCACATTTAATGCATTATTCGGGATATCAATGGAGATGATATCACCCTCCTCCACCAGTGCAATCGGTCCGCCCACTGCCGCTTCCGGTGATACATGACCGATGGATGCGCCTCTGGATGCACCGGAAAACCGTCCGTCCGTAATCAGCGCTACACTGGAGCCCAATCCCATACCTGCGATCGCAGACGTGGGATTTAACATCTCTCTCATACCGGGACCGCCTTTCGGTCCTTCGTAACGGATGACAATAACGTCTCCTGCCACGATCTTACCACCCTTGATGGCTTCTATCGCATCCTCTTCACATTCAAATACCCTTGCAGGTCCTTCATGCACCATCATCTCGGGAACAACGGCAGAACGTTTAACAACACCGGAATCCGGCGCAAGATTTCCTTTCAGTACCGCAATGCCTCCGGTCTCACTGTAGGGATTCTCAACCGGTCGGATTACTTCCGGATTGCGATTGATACAACCCTTGATATTCTCTGCAACCGTCTTGCCCGTCACTGTCATAATATCGGTATAAAGAAGGTCTTTCTTTGTCAGCTCATTCATGACCGCATAGACACCGCCCGCTTCATTGAGATCCTCCATATAGGTCGGACCGGCAGGAGCCAGATGGCAGAGATTCGGGGTCTTTGCGCTCAACTCATTCGCCAGCTCCACATTCAGGTCTACACCAGCTTCCTTTGCGATTGCCGGAAGGTGAAGCATGGAATTGGTTGAGCATCCCAGCGCCATATCGATCGTCAGTGCATTATGAAAAGCTTTCTCCGTCATGATATCCCTTGGCTTGATATCCTTCTTTACCAGATCCATGATCTGCATGCCGGCATGCTTTGCCAGACGGATACGCTCCGAATATACAGCCGGAATCGTACCGTTGCCTTTTAAGCCCATCCCCAGCGCCTCTGTCAGACAATTCATACTGTTAGCCGTATACATACCGGAGCAGGAACCGCAGGTAGGACATACCTTTTCTTCAAACTCCTCAAGATCCTCCATGCTCATCGTCCCTGCCGCCACAGAGCCCACAGCCTCAAACATGGAAGACAGACTTCTCTTTTCCCCTTTGACACGGCCTGCCAGCATCGGTCCGCCGGAGCAGAAGATCGTCGGGATATTGAGCCGCGCGGCAGCCATCAACAGTCCCGGTACGTTCTTATCACAGTTCGGCACCATCACCAATCCGTCAAAGCCATGCGCCATTGCCATACATTCCGTGGAATCGGCGATCAGATCTCTGGTCACCAGAGAATATTTCATTCCGATATGTCCCATTGCGATCCCGTCGCAGACCGCAATTGCCGGGAATACCACCGGGGTTCCGCCTGCCATGGCAACACCCATTTTTACGGCTTCCACAATCTTATCCAGATTCATATGTCCCGGAACGATTTCATTATAAGAGCTGACGATACCGATCAACGGACGTTCCCGCTCCTCCTTCGTATAACCCAGTGCATTGAACAGACTTCTGTGAGGAGCCTGCTGTGTTCCTGTTTTTACGCTGTCACTTCTCATGTTGACCATCTCCTTCTTTTCTATTTATTTCCCTTTTTGTAAAAGTGTTTTCACTGTTCTCTTCTTAAATTTCAGTAACAATTTATACACTTCTTAATTTTTCGTGCAATTTAAGCAATCATCCGATAAATCGGAATTTACTTGATTAACTGTTCTACTATTTTCACAGCGGAAGCCACCATTGCAGGACAAAACTCAAAAAACAAATTATGCTCTCTGGCATATACTTTACCTTCTTGAGTTGCCAAATCACAACCCAACAATTCTTTGCATAAATATGAACCATTTTCATTACGAAAAAGTTCAAGAAATCTTACAGTAACATCATTGGTTTTTAATCGACTATCCAAATCATCAATCTCACATTGACCATATTTTAATCCTAATACCATTAACGCCCCTGTACAAGCACCACATACTTCACCTTTACACATTCCACCTCCAAAACATCCACCTATTTTGAGGGCTTGCTTTTCTGTTATACCTAATTCATCAGCAAAAGCAGCTAGTACAGCTTGTGAACAGTGATACTTTTGTTCAAACAATTCTTTAGCCCTATTAACATGATTCATTGTAATTTCTCTACCTCTAAATTCCGATTTATCAGCATAATTATATTCTATTTTTATCAGGAACACAATTCCGAAAAAGGAGTTATTTATTAAAATTAGTGTGTCAAAAAACCTATAAAATTCAGTTTTTAAATCCTCTCCGTGATCAAACTCCCCATCTCTTTACAGCCTACCTTCTTACAACCCTCGCTCATAATATCGCCTGTCCGGTAACCATCCTGCAATACCTTCTTCACTGCCGCGTCAATCGCATCCGCTTCCTGGTCCAGATCAAAGGAATAACGGAGCATCATGGATGCGGACAAAATCGTTGCGATGGGGTTTGCCAGATCCTTTCCTGCAATGTCAGGCGCAGAACCGTGACTGGGCTCATAAAGCCCGAATTTTGTATCGTTTAATGACGCGGAAGCCAGCATACCGATAGAGCCGGTCACCATACTCGCCTCATCCGACAGGATATCTCCAAACATATTTTCCGTAAGCACGACATCAAACTGCGCCGGATCCTTCACCAGCTGCATGGCGCAGTTATCCACCAGCATATGCTCCACCTTAACGTCAGGATACTCCTTTGCGACCTCGTTGACAACGGCTCTCCACAATCTGGAAGAATCTAACACATTGGCCTTATCCACACTGGTCAGCTTCTTCTTCCGCTTTCTTGCGATATCAAACCCTTTGATCGCGATCCGGCGGATCTCATTCTCATCATAGGTCAGGGTATCGATCGCTTTACGGACACCGTTCTCCTCCACCGTCTTTCTTTCCCCGAAGTAAAGACCGCCTGTCAGCTCCCGCATGATCAGGATGTCAAATCCTGCCGCGCTGATCTCTTCTTTTAACGGACATGCCGCCGCCAGTTCTTCATATAATACCGCCGGTCTTAAATTGGCAAAAAGATTTAGTGCCTTGCGGATCTTTAACAATCCGGCTTCCGGACGCTTTTCCGGCGGAAGCTGATACCATGGGGAAGTATTCGTATCGCCGCCGATCGAGCCCATCAATACCGCATCAGCCGCTTTTGCCGCAGCGATCGCCTCATCCGTCAATGGAACACCATGCACATCAATAGATGCGCCTCCCATCAGAATATCCGTAAAAACCATTTCGTGACCGTATCTTTCAGCAATCTTATTTAATACCTTTTTTGCCTCTGTCACGATCTCCGGTCCGATCCCATCACCAGGGATGCACACAATATTTAACCTCATCTGCGTTTTCGTCTCCTCTCAAAAATATTACGTCAAAAACAAGGCGCATCCACGATACGCCTCATCTGAAATACGCTGCCTTTTATTCCGGTTTTTCAACCTGCGCGATCGCGGTCTTCCTCATGGGAATCCTACAATTCTTGTTACTTCCAAACTCTACAATGACGTCTTCCTCCGTAATATCTATGATAACGCCATAAAATCCGCTGGTAGTCAGCACCACATCCCCGATCTCCATTGCAGCTACCATCGCCGCCACCTTTTTTTGTTCCTTTTTCTGCGGTCTGATCAGCAAGAAATAAAAGACCACGATCATGACGATCGCATACATAACGGTAAATCCGATACCACCGCCCTGCGCTGCCGCCGGATCAGCTGCCGCCTCTAAAAGCATAAACATAACATGCTCCTCCTGTTTTCCTAAAATTTAATACACCATTCATTATCATACACAAAAAACGCCTTAGAAGCAAGGCGTTTTCCAATTTTTTCACAATTTTCCTTTAAGCTCCGTATCATTCAGTCCGGAGCTTTTCTCCTATTGATACTGCCCGGCTGTCATTTTTTCTAATTTATTCTTCTTGTATTCCTGAAATCTCCCCTGCTCCAGCGCCTCTCTGATCTCTGCCATCAAATGATTGTAAAAATACAGATTATGCAGTACGCAAAGTCTCATTCCAAGCATTTCCTTTGCTTTTAACAGATGTCTGATATATGCCCTTGAATATCTCCGGCAGGCAGGGCAGCCGCATCCCTCTTCTATCGGCCGGTCATCCGTCTCATACTGTGCATTCATCAGATTGATCTTTCCGGCATTGGTATAAAGGTGCGCATGCCGTCCGTTCCGCGTAGGATAGACGCAGTCAAAAAAATCAATCCCCCGCTCCACTGCCTCCAGGATATTAGCCGGCGTACCGACGCCCATCAGATAAGTCGGCTTGTCCTTTGGCAGATACGGAACTGTTTCCTCTATGATATAATACATCTCCGTATGGCTTTCTCCAACGGCAAGACCGCCAATCGCATAGCCGTCCAGCTCCAGCTCCGAGATCCGTTTGGCATGTTCGATACGGATATCTGAAAAGACCGCACCCTGATTAATCCCAAATAAAAGCTGCGCTTTATTAATGGTATCCTCTCTCTGATTCAATTCCGCCATTTTTTTCTTACAGCGTTCCAGCCATCTTGTCGTGCGGGATACCGAAGCCTCAACATACTCCCGCTCCGCCGTACTCGCCGGGCACTCATCAAATGCCATGGCGATTGTAGAAGCCAGGTTGGACTGGATCTGCATGCTTTCCTCCGGTCCCATAAAGATCTTCCGGCCATCAATATGGGAATGAAAATATACCCCTTCCTCTTTGATCTTACGAAGTCCCGCCAGAGAAAACACCTGAAATCCTCCGGAATCCGTAAGGATCGGTCTGTCCCACGACATAAACTTATGCAGTCCGCCCAATGTCTTGACGATCTCATCCCCCGGTCTGACATGCAGATGATACGTATTAGATAGCTGCACCTGTGTTCCGATCTGTTCCAGATCCTCTGTGGATACCGCCCCCTTTATCGCTGCCACCGTTCCCACATTCATAAATACCGGCGTCTGGATCACACCATGCACGGTCGTCATCTGTGCCCTTTTCGCGGCACCTTCTGTCTTTAAGATCTTGTATTCCACACTAATCCTCCATGTCATTCCACATCCAGCGGCTTCATACTGCCGCAGGCACAATTTTTACAAAACAAATAAATTCATTTATCTTTGCCCTTAAATATTATTTTAGTTGTAAATATACATTAATTGCATTATAATACAAGCTGTCATTGAAAACAAATATAAATTAATAACATATGGGCGGACACCAAAATGGATATAACAATGTTTGAAAAATTCAGTAAAATCTGCTCCAAAAAATTGCCAAAAGAAATCAATAAAATTTTGAAAGCTGCTAAAGGACAAAAAACTTGTGCGATTGGCTTTATTACAGTAGATGATTTTTATGGATTTTATCTGACATGGGATTACGGCAGCAGCATAAATGAATATTACACTTGGAAAAACAGCCTTAATCCGGATTTCCTATACCAGCCTCTTGTAGACATTGTTGATGCCTGCAAGGACATTGATTTTTGCAATCCGTCAGAGGAAAAGTGGGAATTTGCACAAACTCTGCTTTCTGTATTGGAAAAAAACATCAGACAGATCCCAGATGGCATATTCCACAAAAACGGGTTTGAAAGAGAAGATATTCTTTTCTTTTCAACAATGGGTGATGGCGACTATATCCAAGAGATGCTCGATGCATCCGTAAAAATGTTTAACACTCAGGAAACACTAAAAAAATACGGAATGATACAGTAATTACAACATCATGATAAAACTGTTTTAAGAAAGGATATTTTATACATTATGGCAGGTTCTACATTTGGCAGGCATTTTACGGTAACGACATGGGGGGAATCCCACGGTCCGGCGCTTGGCGCAGTCATTGACGGCTGTCCGGCGGGACTGCCCTTATCAGAAGAGGATATCCAGCCCTTCCTTGACCGCAGAAAACCCGGCACCTCAGCAGTCACTACCGCACGCAGGGAAGACGATGCGGTTCATATACTATCCGGCGTCTTTGAAGGAAAGACTACCGGCACTCCGATCTCCTTAATGATCAACAATACCTCCCAGCATTCCAAGGACTATGGCAATATCGCGGTTTCCTACCGTCCCGGACATGCGGATTATACCTATGACCGGAAATACGGTTTTCGCGACTACCGCGGCGGCGGACGCTCCTCCGGAAGGGAAACTGCCGGAAGGGTGGCTGCAGGCGCCATCGCTATGAAGATCCTGAATCAGCTTGGCATTACGATCAACGCCTATACCCGATCCATCGGCGATATTGAGATCAACGATGCCGCCATAGATCTTGCCTATGCCCGGTCTTCCGCCATATGTATGCCCGATCCTGAAGCAGAAAAGCTGGCACTGGATTATATCGCCGGATGCCGTGCTGAAAAAGACTCTGTCGGCGGCTGTATTGAATGTCGTATGGAAAATGCTCCTGCCGGAATCGGCGAACCTGTTTTTGATAAATTAGACGCTGCTCTTGGAAAAGCGCTCTTTTCCATAGGTGCAGTAAAAGCCGTAGAAATCGGCGCAGGCATCAAGGCATCCAAAATGCGCGGCAGCGAAAATAATGATGCGCTTTGTATGCAGGATGATCAAGTGGCTTTCAAAAGCAATCATGCCGGCGGCATCCTTGGCGGTATTTCCTCCGGTCAACCGATTATCATCCGCGCCTATGTAAAACCTACGCCCTCCATCTATCAGCCGCAGGATACCATCACCAAGGAGCATCAGAACACCGTCCTTACCATTGCCGGACGCCATGATCCCGTGATCGTTCCCCGTGCCGTTGTGGTGGTAGAATCCATGTGCGCCCTGACGCTTCTGGATCTGATGCTTTCCAACATAGGAGCCAGGATGGATCACCTTACCCGGATATACCACTCTTAAACCTACCAATAAATGATGCAGATGGTCACGATCACACTGACAATCGCCGTGATCATCATCGTCCTGACACGCATCTCCCTCTTGAATGGATTTGCCGGAACAACCTCCTCAAAATATACCAGCTTATCCAATTCCGTCCGCAGTTCTTCCGGTGTCATAGTAAGCTGATCTCCCGCAAGGTCACACTTCATCTGCGCCATCTGATCACGGTACATATAATAGACAGAGAGCATCCTGAGCAGTTTTTCTTCTTCAATGGCATAACTGATCTCTTCTTTCGGAAGTTCTTTTCGGTATGGATCATATTCTTCCAACGGCTTATTATCTGTGGGGTGATATTTACTGATCATCCAGATCACAAACGCCTTAATGAAAAAAAATACCAGAAACGGAAACAGACAGATATAACTGCCTTGTAAGAACAGTCCCATCGTCATTTTGGCTGCCGCCATCGTATTACCGACAACGCTTCCCGACGAGTATGTCGGTAAGATTG
>VIDP01257010.1_pt1 | contig 11015 bp, 9 predicted proteins | sample 5025131 | NCBI WGS metagenome assembly VIDP01 (sample SAMN11853144, study PRJNA449069) | gut metagenome | isolation source: stool from male vole | host: Microtus ochrogaster | place: USA:Florida | collected 2017
TGGCAAAAAATATAAAAATTGTGATTTTTTCACATTTTATGCGCCCCGCATACTAAAAATCCCTGAATATTATTTGGTCAGATAGTATGAATGGCGTATCTTTGCAGCGTTTTTCAAAACTTTTCAAATAGTTATTCAATCATTCAAATCAAAAGAGAAATGAAAAAGTTAATTCTTATGCTCGCTGTTGCTTCAACAGCAATGATTTATTCTTGCCAGAACAAAAACGCCGAGAATGCCGACGCCGCTGAAGTTGTAGATACCGAAGCTGTTGAGGTTGCTCCCGTTGAAGAGACCGAAGCTCCCGTTGACTCAGCTGCTGCCGACACCACCGTTGTCGTAGCTGTTGAAGAAGCAGTTGCTGAATAATATTCTTCTATTTTTCCGTTAGGAATTATCTAAAGGGTCTGCGAGCCGACACCTATTGCAAATCACGCCCTCGCAAGAAGGTGACGCCCACATACCCCCACTATATCTGACATCTTTTTTAATAAGACTTCTACACTTTTATCCGATAGGGTAACAAAATTACTCTCTCAAGGATTTACGAAATGACTTGTCTGCCACCGGCGGATGAGTCGTTTCTTTTTTATGTGTCATACGAGCCGCAGAGCCCCGAAAATGAGCGGATTTTAAATATTTTTTGAAAAATTTATGTTTTGCGGCATAGTTTTGGCTTTTTTGCCGTTGGAGATTTGCGGGTGTGATGAAAAATTAATAAATTCGCGCCAATAGATTTATCTTTATAGATTACTTATTACCAATTATATTGCATTAGCTACCTTAAGTTTGATAATAACTACATGATCAACCTCGAGCAATCTCTCTCGAAGGAGATGCTCCGCACTAACCAGAGCGGTGCCTATCATTGCACCACCGTGGTTGATTGTAACACCCGAAAGCAACATGGTCTGCTTGTGATTCCCATTCCGGAATTCAACAACACCTCACACGTTTTGCTGTCGTCGATGGATGTTACCGTAGTGCAGCATGGTGCTCCGTTCAATCTGGGTCTCCACAGATACAGCGGCGGAGTCTATAGCCCTAACGGTCATAAATATATACGCGAGTTTGACTGTGAGAGCGTGCCCCGCACCACCTATCGCGTGGGTGGCGTGATTCTCACCAAGGAGAAAATGTTTATCTCCCACGAAAACCGTTTCCTGATTCGCTACACCCTGGTTGACGCCCACTCGGCCACAACCCTGCGCTTCAAGCCGATGCTCGCTTTCCGCGAGGCCAACGCCCTCTGTATGGCCAACGATCAGCTTCAGGGCGATTGTCCCGAAGTGGCCAACGGTGTGAGCTGCTGCCTCTATCCCGGCTATCCCACCCTCTACATGCAGTTCAGCCGCAAACCGCAGTGGATCTACGATCCCCACTGGTATAACGGCATCGAGTATGTGAAGGACCTCGAAAGGGGAGTGCCCTATACCGAAGACCTCTGGGTGCCCGGCACATTTGAAATTCCCATCAAGAAGGGTGAATCGATCATCTTCTCGGCCGGCATCGACCCTGTGTCGCCCCGCTCGCTCGCCAAGATGTGGGAAGCTGAAATCGCCACCCGCACCTGCCGCACATCTTTCTTCAACTGCCTCAAGAATGCCGCCAAGCAGTGCTACCTCAAGGAGCCCGACGGCATGTATATCATATCCTCCTACCCCTGGGGCAAGGTGAGAGCCCGCGACACCTTCATGGCTCTGCCCGGCTCGACAATCGCCATCAACCACCGCGAGGACTTTGAGCTCATCATGGAAACCGCCGCCAAGGCCCTGCGTCATTTCATGGACACCGGCGAGCTTTCCGACCGCATCCACGGCATCGACCTTCCCGACGTGGGCCTCTGGGCTCTCTGGGCAGTGCAGCAGTATGCCAAGGCCTACGGCACCGATGATACCCGCAAGCGCTACATGAACCTCGTGAGCGAAATCATAGACTACTATCTCGACAACCGTCACCCCAACATGAGAGTTGAGGACAACGGCATGGTCTATACCGTCGGCACCTCCACTCCCGCATCATGGATGAACGCCACCCTCAACGGCTCGCCCGTAGTGCCCCGCACCGGCTACCTCGTGGAGTTTAACGCCATGTGGTATAACGCCCTGATGTTTGCCACCAAGCTTGCAGAGACCTCCGACACCCACACTGCCGCCGCCGAGCGCTGGAGCGATGTGGCCTTCAAGCTCAAACCCGCCTTTGTCGACACCTTCCTCAACGACTACGGCTATCTGTTTGACTATGTCAACGGCAATTATGCCGACCCGTCGGTGCGCCCCAACATGGCTATCGCCATCGGCCTCGACTACTCGCCCCTCGACCGCCGTCAGCGCAAGACAGTGCTCGACGTCGTGACCCGCGAACTTCTCACCCCCAAAGGCCTCCGCACCCTCTCGCCCAAGAGCTTCGGCTACCGCCCCTTCTATCAGGGTTCGCCCGAAGACCGCGAGCTGGCTCTCCACAACGGTCCCTCACGCCCCTGGCTGTTTGGCTTCTATGCCGACGCCTACCTCAGAGTGTTCGGCATGAGCGGCGTGGGTTATATCGACCGCATGCTCATCGGCTATGAGGAAGAAATGACTCAGGGCTGTATCGGCTCGCTGTCGCAGCTCTATGACGGCAACCCGCCCTTCACCGGCCGCGGCGCCATCAGCCACGCCGTCAATGTGGCCGAGATACTCCGCACCCTCACAACCCTCAAAAAATTCAATAATTAATCCCACTCATATCACATCCCCAACACCATGAAAGCTTTAATGTTTGGCTGGGAATTTCCCCCTCATATCCTCGGCGGCTTAGGCACCGCCAGCTACGGTCTCACCAAGGGCATGTGGGAGTGTGGCGATATGGACATCACCTTTGTCATTCCCAAGCCTTACGGCGACGAAGACCGCTCATTTGCCCACATCATAGGCGCAAGCCAGGTGCCTATTGCATGGAGAGATCCCTCTCGAGAATATGTTGAAAGCCGCATCGGCAACGTGATGGATCCCGACCTTTACTTCAAGCTGAGGTCGAACATCTATGCCGACTTCAACTATATGCGCACCAATGATTTGGGTTGCATAGAATTTTCCGGAAAATATCCCGACAACCTGCTCGAGGAAATCAATAACTATTCGATTTGTGCCGGTGTGATTGCCCGCACTCTCGATTTCGACATCATCCACTCCCACGACTGGCTCACCTATCCCGCCGGTATTCATGCCAAGCAGGTCACCGGCAAGCCTCTTGTGGTGCATGTCCATGCAACCGACTTCGACCGCTCGCGCGGCAATGTCAACCCCACCGTATTTAATATAGAGAAAGACGGCTTTGCCCACGCCGACCACATCATGGCCGTGAGTGAGCTTACCCGTCGCACCGTTATCGAAAAATATGGTCAGGATCCCGCCAAAGTCACCACCGTTCACAATGCCGTGACTCCCCTCAGCCCCGAGCTGCTGGCTGTTGATCCTCCCAGAGCCAAAGAAAAGGTCGTGACATTCCTCGGCCGTATCACCATGCAGAAAGGTCCCGAATATTTTGTCGAGGCCGCTGTAAAGGTGCTCAAAAACAACCACAACGTGAGATTTGTGATGGCCGGTTCGGGCGATATGATGGATAAGATGATTCTCCTCGCCGCCGAGCGCGGCATTGCCGACCGCTTCCACTTCCCCGGTTTCCAGAAAGGCAAACAGGTTTACGAAATGCTCAAGGCTTCGGATGTTTATGTGATGCCTTCGGTGTCGGAGCCTTTCGGCATCTCGCCCCTTGAGGCTATGCAGATGGGCGTGCCCTCGATTATCTCCAAGCAGAGCGGATGTGCCGAGATTCTCACCAACGTCATCAAGACCGACTACTGGGATATCGACGCCATGGCCGACGCCATCAACTCGATCGTGACCTATCCGGCCATGTATAACCAGCTGCGTGAGGATGGCCTCAAGGAGGTCAACCAGATAACCTGGGACAAAGCCGGTCAGAAAGTTATCGACATCTATAAGCGTGTGCTCGGCCGCAGCTGACAGCAACCCCTCCTCTCACACATCTTTTCTTAAACCCCAATCATTAATATTCTTACACCATCAGATATGAAAGCCATCTGTTTTTATTTCCAAATTCATCAACCCTTCAGGCTTAAAAGATATCGCTTTTTCGACATCGGTAACGATCACTACTATTATGACGACTTTGCCGATGAGGAAATCATCAGCCGCATAGCCCACAACTCATATATGCCCGCCGCCGAGTCGCTGCTCAAAATGATAGAGCAGAGCAACGGCCAGTTCCGCTGCGCTCTTTCGATCACCGGCGACGCCATCGACCAGTGCGAGCAGTATGTGCCCGAGTTTATCGACGTGCTCAAGAAACTCGCCGCCACCGGCAAGGTTGAGTTCCTCGCCGAAACCGATGCCCACTCGCTCGCTTCACTTGCCGACCCCGAGGAATTTGCCGCTCAGGTAAAGCTCCACGACGAAAAGATTTTCCAGCTCTTCGGTCAGCACCCCAAGGTGTTCCGCAACACCGAGCTTATCTATTGCGACGAGCTTGCTCCCCAGATTCTCGAAATGGGCTACAAGGGCGTGATAACCGAGGGTGCCAAACACATTCTCGGTTGGAAGTCACCCAACTATGTTTATTCAGCCGCCGGCGCTCCCAAGCTCAAACTCCTGCTCAAGAATTCCAAGCTTTCCGACGATATTTCCTATCGTTTCTCCAACCCCGAGTGGGACGCTTATCCCCTCACCGCTGACAAATATATCGACTGGATCGCCTCGACCCCTGCCGAAGAGCAGATCGTTAACCTGTTCATGAATCTGGAGACATTTGGTGGCATGCAGCATCGCGACACCGGCATCTTCCAGTTCCTTGAGGCTCTTCCCCGCTTCGCCGCCGAGAGAGGCATTGAGTTTGTAACCCCCTCTGAGGCTATCGCCAAACTCAAACCCGTAGGCGAGCTCATGGTGCTCCACCCCATCAGCTGGGCCGACGAAGCCCGCGACACCTCTGCCTGGCTCGGCAACAAGCTCCAGCGCGAGGCTTTCGACAAGCTCTATTCAGTTTCAGAGCGCGTGCGCCTCTGTGACGACCGTGCCATCAAGCGCGACTGGCTGCGTCTTCAGGCTTCCGACCACTTCTTCTATATGTCGACAAAGCACATGGCCGACGGCGCCGTTCACTCGGCTTTCTCACCCTATGAGACTCCGTTCCAGGCATTTACCAACTATATGAATGTGCTTTCCGACTTTATCGTGAGAGTTGAGGAACAGTATCCTCTCTCAATCGAAAACGAGGAACTCAACGCCCTGCTCACCACCATCAGAAATCAGGCCGGCGAGATCGAGACCCTCACCAAAGAGGTTGTTTCGATGCGTCAGAACCTTGAGCACTATAACGAAGAGCACCTTCTCCGCGGCGAAAACGCCAAGGCTCCCGAAGCTAAAGCCGAGACCGAGGTAAAGGCTGAGGTCAAGGCCGAGAAGCCCGCCAAGAAAGCTCCCGCTAAAAAGGCTGCCAAGAAAACCGCCGCTGAAAAGCCCGCTAAAAAAGCTGCCAAGACAACCAAAAAGGCCGCTCCCGAAGCCTGAGCCGATCAGCACTGACCATAATATCCGCCCCGGCAACTGATGCCGAGCGCCGATAAAAGAAAAGCCACAGCCGTCACTATCGCAAAAAAGCGACATGACGGCTGCGGCTTTTTTATAACTTTTTGGCTGTGGCGGGTGGAGATTCCATGGATTTTGGTTAAATTTGCGATTGAAAAAACCGATCGATATAATTCTCAATCAAACCAAACAGTGAGCTCTAATCAGGATTTCATGCAAGATGTGTCGCGATGTGTTGAGGTTATGCGCCGCGGAGGTGTGGTGGTCTATCCCACCGATACCGTGTGGGGCATAGGCTGTGACGCCCGCAACAGCTCGGCTGTAAGGAGGGTGTTTGAAATCAAACGCCGTGCCGAGTCGAAGGCTCTCATCTCGCTTGTGGCTGACAGGGCTATGCTTGGCGGTTGTGTAGGAGAGATTCCTCCCGCAGTGATTGAACTGCTTGAAAATCAGGGTTCGCCTCTCACTGTGGTTTATGATCATCCCTCAGGGCTGGCGCCCGAGCTTCTTGCCCAAGACGGAAGCGCGGCGCTGAGAATCACTTCCGAACCCTATTCTCAGGCTCTCTGCCGCGAGCTCGGAGCTCCGGTGGTTTCGACATCGGCCAATGTCGCAGGCAATCCCACTCCGCTGAGTTTCAGGATGATCGACCCTTATATACTCGAATCGGCAGACTATGTGAGTCTCTACGGCCGCGATTTTCCGGAGGCTGCCGGAGCTTCAAGAGTGATTAAGGTTTCGGCCGACGGACAAATTAAAATCATCCGCCCGTGAATACACGCACCCGCCAGAAATTGATATGTGTGGGCGTTGACTTTGTGTCGACGTCGTTGGCGTGGCTGCTTTTTGACATTGCCCGCTTTTATCTGCTTAAGGTGGGCTACAGCACTCTCAGCGCTTTTCTGCTCTCGAATGTGGTAATGGCGGGGCAGTTGATTTTTCCTCTCATAATGCTCGCCATCTATTGGTTGTCGGGCTATTATAACGAGCCGCTCCATCGCTCGAGAGCCCAGGAGCTGCTCACCACTTTCGGCTCATGTGTGGCCGGCGCGTTTCTTGCATTAATGGTTATGTTGGTCAATGACCTCAGCTCCGACCGAGTGGAGGACTACCGGTTGATGGGTGTGTTGTTAGGATTGCTTTTCGTGTGCGTCTATTTTCCGCGTCTGATAGTCACCAACAGCCTGCTTAAGCGAATAAAGCAGGGCAAACTGCAATTCCGCACCTCTCTGATAGCCCTCACCCCTCGCGACAGCGAGGAGCTTTTCAACGAAATGGAGCAACGGCTTCACCCCGGAGCCGGCATGAAGGTCACCCGCCGCGACGTGATAGGCGAAAACGGCGAGGGTATGGCTGAGCTTGTTGAGGCCGGGCGCAGGGGCGAGATAGACTGCTATTTGATTGTGCGCCACAACTCCTCGTCGGTCAACAGTATGCTTAATGTAATAGGGGGACTGCTGCCGGTCGACAAACCTATTTTCATAAAACCCGAGGTCGACACAATTCTGACCCAGCGCCTCGGCCCCGGTATGCCCGGCACGAGAATGAAGCTCGGCTCGGTGGACCGAGAACCGTTGCTCGATGTGTCGTGCACCGAGATGTCGGCCATGACCCTCAACTTCAAGCGGGTGGCCGACGTAGTTGTCTCGACCGCCGCCCTTGCCGTGATATGGCCGGTGTTGGGTGTGCTGGCGGTGATGGTAAAGCTCGATTCTTCAGGCCCGGCATTCTACTCCCAGCCCCGCATAGGCTATCACCGGCGCCCGTTTAACATCATCAAACTGCGCACCATGAAGGTCGACGCCGAGACCTCCGGCCCGCAGCTCACCTCCTCAAACGACAACCGTGTGACTCGCATAGGAAAATTCCTGCGCAAATATCGCCTTGACGAGCTGCCCCAGTTTGTGAATGTGCTAAAAGGAGATATGTCGCTCGTGGGACCGCGACCCGAACGCGAATATTTTGTTAACGAAATCATGAAGCGCTCGCCGGGATATGCGTTGGTTCATCAGCTGCGCCCCGGCATCACCTCGTGGGGCATGGTGAGGTATGGCTATGCCTCTACGGTCGACCAGATGGTAGAGCGTATGCGCTACGATCTGCTCTATCTCGAAAATGTGGGCTTTGCGGTAGATATGAAAATATTGCTCCACACTCTTCATACCGTTATTTCGGGCAAAGGTCAGTAACCGGAGCTTTGCCCGCCCAAACTCAAAATTTCTAAAGATGGAATTTATAAATAACTTCTCGTTTAAAGATCTGAGGAGACTCTGGAACAAGGGTTTTCTCTCGCTTGTGTTGTGGCGTGAGCGTCACATCAAGGAGAAGAATTTTGTGTTGGTGCTCTCGCTGATAGTGGGATTGCTCGGAGGAGTGGCCGCGCTCATACTCCGCTCGCTCATCTATTATATCTCCACCTTCCTCACCTCGTTTATCTCTATCACCCAGGGCAACTGGCTCTATCTCGTCTACCCGGTGATAGGCATAGCAATCACTGTGTTGTTTGTGAGATATGTGGTGAGAGACGACATCAGCCACGGTGTCACGAGGGTGCTCTATGCCATCTCCCAAAACAAGAGCCGACTTAAGCGCCACAATGTATATAGTTCACTGATTGCGAGTAGCATAACCATCGGCTTTGGCGGCTCGGTAGGTGCCGAGGGTCCTATCGTCTATACCGGCGCGGCCATCGGGTCGCAGTTGGGTCAGAGCTTCCGCATGTCGCCGCGCATTCTGATGATAATGGTGGGATGTGGCGCCGCCGCCGGCATTGCCGGCATCTTCAAGGCTCCCATTGCCGGTTTGCTGTTTACTATCGAGGTGCTGATGATCGACCTCACCACCGTGTCGGTCATGCCGCTGCTGCTCTCGTCGGTCACCGCCGCTACCGTGGCCTATGTCTTTACCGGCTATGATGCGGAATTCTTCTTTGTTCAGAGCGAGCAGTTTGTGGCGGGAAGCATCCCCTATGTGGCTCTGCTCGGAATATTCTGCGGCTTCGTGTCGCTCTATTTCACCCGCACCATGAACATGATGGAGAAGTTTTTCCGCAACCTGCGCAACCCGTGGCGCAAGACCCTCGTGGGCGGGTTGCTTCTCGCGCTCATGCTCTTTATCTTTCCGCCGCTCTATGGCGAGGGCTATACCTCCATCACCGAGCTGCTCTCGGGCAATGTCTCGGCCATTGTAGACGGCTCGCTGTTCTATCATCTCGGCTCGGAGGTGTGGTTTCAGCTCCTCTTTATCGGCATGATTATTCTGGCCAAGGCGTTTGCCACCTCGTCGACCAACGGAGCCGGCGGCGTGGGCGGCACATTCGCCCCCTCGCTCTATGTGGGATGTATGGCCGGTTTCTTTTTCGCCTATCTCATCAACAACCTTTTCGGCGTAGACCTCTCGGTGAAAAATTTTGCCCTCATGGGCATGGCGGGAGTGATGAGCGGTGTTATGCACGCACCCCTGATGTCGATCTTCCTCACTGCCGAGCTCACCGGCGGCTATGAGCTGTTTCTGCCGCTGCTGATAGTGTCGGCGCTGAGCTATGTAACCATCAAGATTTTCCTCCCCTACAGTATCTACGCCATGCGTCTCGCTCAGAAGGGCGAGCTGCTCACCCACCACAAGGATAAGGCGGTGCTCACCCTGCTTAAGGTCAACAATGTGATTGAAACCGAGTTTCTGTGTGTGAGGCCCGAGATGAGCCTGCGCGACATGGTCAAGGTGATTGCCAAGAGCAACCGCAACCTCTTTCCGGTAATCGACGGCGAGGGAAAACTCAAGGGCGTGGTGCAACTCGACGACATACGCAACATCATGTTCCGCCCCGACCTCTACCGCCGCATGTATGTGGAGCATTTCATGAGTATGCCCCCTGCCAAAATCGTGGTTGGTCAGAGCATGGAGATGGTGATGAAAACCTTTGATGATACCGGCGCATGGAATCTGCCCGTTGTCGACGACGACGGGAAATATGTCGGCTTTGTGAGCAAGTCAAAGATTTTCAACAGCTACCGCCGTGTGCTCCGCCACTATTCGGAAGATTAACCGCGGAAATTGTCGTTAGATTTCAGGAAATCCTCATAGGCCAGCGCTATACCGGTGCGAAGGTCGGTTGAGGGGCTCCAACCCATAGCGGCTGATTTGCTGATGTCGAGCAGCTTGCGGGGAGTGCCGTTGGGGCGCGAGGTGTCCCACAAGATTTCCCCCTCATAGCCTGTAATATCGGCCACAAGCTCGGTGAGCGCCTTGATGGTGAGCTCCTTGCCGGTGCCGGCATTGACGGTCTCGTTGCCCGAATAGTTGTTCATCATAAATACACACAGGTCGGCGAGGTCGTCGACATAGAGAAACTCTCTCAGCGGCGATCCGTCGCCCCAGCAGGTCACCGAGGGGGCACCGCTGACTTTGGCCTCGTGAAAGCGCCTTATCAGCGCGGGCAACACATGTGAGTTTTCGGGATGATAGTTGTCGTTGGGGCCGTAGAGATTGGTGGGCATCACCGAGATATAGTCGGTGTGATACTGGCGGTTGAGATATTCGCAATATTTCAGACCCGAAATCTTGGCGAGGGCATAGGCCTCGTTGGTGGGCTCAAGCGCCGAGGTGAGCAGACAGCTCTCGGTCATAGGCTGCGGAGCGAGGCGCGGGTAGATGCACGACGAGCCGAGAAAAAGCAGTTTCTTAACGCCCGACTTCCAGGAGGCGTGAATCACATTCATTTCGAGCATCATGTTCTGATACATGAAATCGGCGGGCGAAGCGGCGTTGGCGGCTATGCCTCCCACTTTGGCAGCGGCGAGAAACACATAGTCAATCTTCTCGGATGCAAAAAAGCTGTCAACGGCGCTCTGATCGGTGAGATCGAGCTCGGCGTGGGTGCGGGTAACGATGTTGTGATAGCCGAGCGCGTTGAGCCGGCGAACGATAGCCGAGCCCACCATGCCGCGGTGACCGGCCACATATATTCTGCTGTCGGGTGTCATCATAAATTCTAAGAGGATGGGTTATTTCACTATGCCCTTTTCGAGATATTCGGCGAGGTTGGTGCGCACGCTTTCTCCGGCTCTCTCAACGGCCACTTTGGCCATGTCGGCCTCGACCATTATCTTGACGAGCTTGTCGAAGGGAGTGCGGGCAGGATTCCAGCCGAGCAGCGCCTTGGCCTTGGTGGGGTCGCCCCAGAGGTTTACCACATCGGTGGGACGGTAGAAGTCGGGCGACACTTCAATCAAAGTTTTGCCGGTGGCGATGTCGATGCCTTTTTCATTCTCACCCTCGCCTTCCCAGCGCAGGTCTATGCCGGCATATTTGAAAGCGAGTGTGGCGAAGTCTCTCATAGAGTGTTGCTCGCCGGTGGCAATCACAAAAACCTCCGGCTTGTTGTTCTGCAACATCAGTCATATACACTCTACATAGACTTTGGCATAA
>VIDP01181381.1_pt1 | contig 10894 bp, 9 predicted proteins | sample 5025131 | NCBI WGS metagenome assembly VIDP01 (sample SAMN11853144, study PRJNA449069) | gut metagenome | isolation source: stool from male vole | host: Microtus ochrogaster | place: USA:Florida | collected 2017
ATGCTCTTCCATATCAAAAAACAAATTTAGATATTTTTTTTAGACCGCATCACATATTATTTATTATTTTTCACACTTGATTTGTTAATTTATGTTGACCGGAATCGGTATTGTCTATAAAATCGGCGTGTTTCTATAGTATGTATTGACGCATACCGCTATTGTGATGTAATTTTGCATTGTAAAAATCGATTCCAGAAAAAACATTCACAAATAATAGGTATGAAATCTTTAATTCTGTCACTTCTGTCACTGTTGTCCGTGTGGAGCGCATGCGCCTACAATATCACCGGCACAGTCACCGATGCCGAGGGTGAGCCGCTGATCAAGGCCACCGTGAGGGTGCTCAAGGCCGACAGCACGGCCATAAAAGGTGTCATCACCGACCTCGACGGCAAATTCAAGCTCACCGATGTCCCCAAGGGCAGATACCGTATTGAGGCCACATACGTAGGCTTCGCCAAACAACTTATCCCCATCACCGTGTCCAAAAAGAATCTTGTAATGGACACCATCGTGCTGCACGAAGACGCCGCCCTGCTCAAAGACCTTACGGTCACTGGCATACAGACTCCTATACGTGTGGCCGAAGACACGATAGAATTCAACGCCGCATCATACCGCACACAGCCCAACGCCGTGGTAGAGGATCTGCTCAAGCGCCTGCCGGGCGTCGAGGTGGGCACCGACGGCTCAATCACCGCCAACGGCAAGAGCGTGACTAAGATTCTTGTCGACGGCAAGGAATTCTTCAGCGACGACCCCAAGGTGGCCTCGAAGAACCTGCCGGTTGACATGATCGACCGTCTGCAGGTGGTGGATCGCAAGAGCGATCTGGCACGTCTCACCGGTGTCGACGACGGCGAGGAGGAGACCGTGATCAACCTCACCGTAAAGAAGAACATGAAGAACGGATGGTTTGGCAACGCCGAGGCCGGATACGGCACCGACGACCGCTACAAGCTGTCGCTCAACATCAACCGATTCTGGGACGGCAACCAGATCACACTGCTCGGCGGCGCCAACAACATCAACGATATGGGATTTAACGACGGTGGTGGCCGATTCCGCCGCTTTGGTGGCAGCAACGGTATCACAAAGTCGCAATGGCTCGGACTCAACTTCAACGTGGGCAAGGAGGAGATCATACGCTTCGGCGGCGACGTGATGTACTCTCACACTGCTACCGACAACTGGCGCAAGAGCACCACGGAATACCTGCTCACCGACAATTCGCGCACCCAGAACACCGAGCGCACATCGCTCGACAAGGGACACAACATCAGGGCCGACTTCCGCATCGAGTGGAAACCCGACTCTTTCAACACTCTCGATATCCGCCCCAACGTGTCGCTCAACTTCAACGACTCCGAGTCGGCCGAGAGCGGAGACGTCACCATGGGCCACGGTCTCACCAACAAGAGCATCAACCTGCAGCGCTCTCACGGATCATCATACGAATTCGGCGGCCGCGTGATCTACAACCACAACTTCAAGCGCCACCGCGGACGCTCATTCTCAGTGATGGGCAACATCAGCACATCCAACGTGCGCGAGAAAGAGAATGCCTACTCCCTTATCAGATACTATCTCTACGGCGACTCAATCGACGAATACGACCAGTATATCAACAACCACACATGGTCAAACAACATGAGCACGCGCGTATCGTGGACCGAACCATTGGGTAACGTCAAGAACGGCAACTTCCTGACATTCTCCTACCGCCTGCAATATCGCTGGAACAATGCCGACAAGCTCACCTACGACCGTCCGCTGCCCGAGATACCCGACGGGGCCGGTATCAATGAGATCTACGACCTGCCCATCTGGGCATGGGATCTCCTGCCGGGCGACACCATGCTCGACAGTCTCAGCAACCGATTCCGCAACGACTACATGAATCAGAACATACGTATCGGATACCGCCACGTGTCGGCCATCCACAACCTCAACGTCGGTCTGTCACTGGTGCCGCAGATGTCAAAGTCAATCGACCTGATCGACGACAACAAGTCGATACCCCGCCGCTGGGTGTGGAATATCGCGCCATTCCTGCGCTACCGCATGAAGGTGTCCAAGAGCCGCTCGCTCAATGTCGAATACCGTGGTAACTCCTCACAGCCATCATTGACACAGCTCCAGCCCGTGCCCGATATGAGCGACCCTCTCAATATCAAGGTCGGTAACCCCAACCTCGACCCTTCGTTCACTCACAACGTCAGCTTCCGGTTCCAGGATTTCAATCAGGATGCCCAGCGCTCGATCATGGTGAGATTCGACGGATCGATGACACAGAATTCCATCATCTCCAAGACCACCTTCTCTGACAACGGAGGCCGCATCACCACCTACGAGAATGTCAACGGCATCTGGAGTGCACGCGCCTTCTCGATGTTCTCCACACCATTCAAACGCAAGACTTTTACATTCAACAACTTCCTAAGTCTCAACTATAACCGCTCAGTGGGTTACAACAACGCCGTGCGCAACAATGCCAACAACGTGAGCGTTGCCGAGAGTTTCAACATAGCTTTCCGTCCCGACAACCTTGAGCTGGAGCTCGGTCCGGAGTACCGCCTGCAATACACCACCAACTCCGTGGCGAGCAACAACGACCGCACCGTACACAACTACGGATTCCGCTTCAACGCCATCTATTACGCACCTTTCGGCATCGTGCTCAACTCCAACCTCAGATACACGGCCTCATCGGGCTACGGCGACGGATACGACACCAACCAATGGATGTGGAACGCCTCGATCGGATACCAGACTCTCAAGGACAAGTCGCTGGTATTCACCCTCAGCGCCAACGACATCCTCAATCAGCGATCCAACGTGTCACGCTCAGTCACCGGTAACTATATCCAGGACTCGATGTATAAGACACTCACCCGCTACATGATGCTGTCGGTAAGCTACCGCTTCAATACATTCGGCAAGGGCCAGACCCCCGAAAGCAGAAACGGCCGCCACGGACCCGGCGGCGGCGGACGCCCACCGCGCTTCTGATACATTCTCTCTCCTCACAGAGATCAGTTCACTTCAGTTCCCCGACAATCCTCAGCATCATGCTCTGGTTGTCGGGGTCGTTTGTCACTACGCTCACCTTGCTGTTGACTATGTCATCTGTCACCGACGACAGATCGTAGGTCACCGTGAGCCATGCGCTCTCGCCGTGCTTCACCACAGTCTTGTCCACCGTGGCCGACACAGCCTTGTCTGCGCTGTATACCCTCCTGATCTCCAGAGGAGCCTTGCCACTGTTGGTGAGCTTCACCTTGCCGCTCACGCTGTAGCCGGCTCCCTTGACAGCCTCCGGCAGCACTATCCTGTCGGTATCGCACACCAGCCGGGGCGCCCGCTGGCGCTCGCTTGCTGTCAGCTGCGTGAAATCTTCCTCCACCACGGCGACCACCGGAAAACTGATAGCGGCCTCGCCGGCTCCGGGCGCGATACTTACCGAATCAGTGACGATACCCCACTGGTCGCACTTGTCACCGAGAAATTCAAAATTGAGGGTGGCCACCTCGCCGGCTCCTATCCTTTCGGGCACCACCGTGACACGCATATAGGGCGGCATCCCTGTCACCACCGGCTCTATCTCGTGGTCCGACTGATTATAGGCATCGACATACTGTATCTTGTTGTGCCCCCGGTAGACACGTCCCATCATGGCGGCCCCGTTGCGCAGCTTCAGCTCACCCGTGCTCACCGGATAACGTGCCTTGATAGTCTCCGCATTACCTATCACCGAGCCCTTGAGCCTCAGGCGTGTACGCTCATTCGTGTCGGATGTACGCACATATATCGACTTCTCGAATCGGCCCGGACGCCCCGTGGGGTCGTACACCACCTCGATGGTGGCAGTATCGCCCGGCGCCACGGCATCAGTAGTATATTTCGGCACAGTGCAGCCGCATGTCGCGTTGACAGAAATCACCGACACAGCCTCATCTCCGGTATTCACGAATCTGAAATATGCGGTCTTATGCTTGGTATCTTCGTCAAAGGCCCCGAAATCATGCACAGTATTGAGCCATGTCACCACCGGAGCCGCCGAGCAGCCCGCATATACTGATAAAGCGCATAGCGCGAGGTATCTTGATTTTTTCATATCTTATCCGTTATCTGGTAAAAAATTATTCACAAAGGTATATAATTATGGCAAATCTTTAGTAATTTTGACATTCGATTCGTCTATTATATATAACACATATTTTAATAACAATGTATATCTATCTCAACGAAATTCTCACAGAGGTGCCCTTAGGCTGCGTTGACGTGGCACGCCTGCTCGCGGCCAAAGGCCACACCGGATTGCATATCCGCGTCACCGTCAACAACCGCGACGTACCCGTCACGGCTCTCCACGACATCCCCCTCACCGACGGCATGCGCATCACCGTCTCCTGACCCATCGCCCCGATACTGTTTACTTAGCACAGTACTGTATCAGAGGCTACCCCAGCGAGAGCCTCGCAGAGTTTTAGCGGTCGGAAGACTTTAATCTGAGGAAACAGAGATAGTATCAGAGAGAGCGTCGGAGACGCGGGTTGTCAGAAACCCCAGGTGCAGCGAAGCGTAACCTGGGGTATTGATACCACCCCTACCCTACTGAGCGTCGGAGACGCGATATTGTGGTATACACCTTTGCATACCCCCATAAATATTAACGAAACATATACTCAAGTGCCTGATTTCAAGAAAATACTTACAGATATAGGTGACGGAGTGATGTACAACCTCCACACCCACACACAATGGTGTGACGCGAGAGCCCCGATGGAGGAGTTTGCCAAAGAGGCCGCGCACCTGGGATTCACCCTACTCGGATTCTCACCTCACTCCCCCATCCCCCTGGAATCTCCGTGCAACATGCACAAGGCCGACGTACCTCTCTACCTTGCCGAGGCCGACCGACTGCAGACCCTGTATCCCGACATGAAGATACTCAAGGGCATGGAGATCGACTACCTCGACGGCTGGGGTCCCTCCGACGATTATTTCAAGTCGCTCCCGCTCGACTACAAGATAGGATCCGTACACTTCATTCCCACACAGGATGGCGACTACGTGGACATCGACGGCAGGCCCGACTCCTTCATGACCAAGCTCCGCGACAGATTTCACGGCGACCTGCGGTATGTGGTGGATACATTCTTCGACAAATCGCAAGACATGGTCAGGGCCGGAGGATTCGACATCATCGGACACTATGACAAAATCAAACTCAACGCATCGGTCGCACACCCCGGTATCGAGCGCGAAGACTGGTTTGTGCGCCGCGCCGACGACCTCACCGACCTCATCATCGATCGCGGTATCGCGGTAGAGATCAACACAAAATCACTGGAGGAATATCACCACACATTCCCCGCTCAGCGCCACTGGCTGCGGCTCATGAAATCAGACGTGGATATCGTGGTCAACAGCGACGCCCACTATCCCCGACGCATCAATGCCCATCGCCCCGATGTATTCAAGGCATTGAGGTATCTCCGCGACAAAAGGTAGAAAAATTTATCAAAAATACTCTTCCATTATATTTATATATTCAAAAATTACTACCTTTGTAAAATAAATCAATCACTGCCACTTCAAATATCCATTATGAAAACTGTAGAGCGCATAATCGCTGAAAAACTCCTCAAGATTCGTGCAATAATTCTCCAGCCCAACAATCCATTTACATGGGCATCAGGCTGGAACTCACCTATATACACCGACAACCGCAAGACCCTCTCATATCCCGAGATACGCTCGCTCATCAAGGTGGAGCTCTCACGCGTGATACTTGAGAACTTCGGCAAGCCCGATGCCGTGGCCGGAGTGGCCACAGGCGCTATCGCACAGGGCGCACTCGTCGCCGACACTCTCGGCGTGCCTTACGTATATATCCGCTCTACCCCCAAAGATCACGGTCTCGAGAATCTCATCGAGGGCAACCTCATTCCCGGCCAGAAAGTGATCGTGGTTGAAGACCTCATCTCTACCGGCAAATCTTCACTCAAGGCTGTCGAGGCCGTCAGAAACGCCGGCTGCGAGGTGCTCGGCATGACAGCCATCTTCACATACGATTTCCCCGTAGCCCGAGACGCATTCCAGGCCGCTAACGTATCTCTGGTCACACTCTCAAACTACAACGCAATGCTCGACGCAGCCCTCGAGTCAAACTATATCTCCGCCGCAGACATAGAGACACTCAAGGAATGGCGCAAGAATCCCGCCGACTGGACTCCCGGCGAGACACTCATCTGAATCAACAACACTCTAACACGATAATTACACTGACATGTCGAAATACACCGGCAAAACCATCACCGTCAACCGTTCAGCTCAGGAGATAGCCGACCGTTTCGCCGATCTCTCAGGGCTGCAAGGGGTCGTAGAACAGCTCCCCGAAAGCGAGAAAGCCAAATTCGGCAACATCGTCTTCGGACAACAGTCAATCGCTATCGAGACACCGCAGGTAGGTCAGATACAGTTTGAAATCACCGAGCGCTCTACATCAAAAATCGCGTTCCGCGCTGTGGGCACCCCCATACCCCTCGATATGGACATCAATCTTAAAGCCGTATCCGATGATGCTACCGACATGGCAGCTGTCATAGAAGTGCAGCTACCGGCCATGCTCAGACCTCTCATTGCCCCGCAGATGCAGAAGGCCGTAGACATGCTCACCGATGTAATGGCAAAGATTGCTGCGAAATGATCAAAATCTTCATAAACAGGATAAGTCGCACAGCCATTGTCTCAGTGATGATGGCTGTCGCTTTATCAGCGTGCAAGCGTATCGACGACAAGCGCCTGCCACCGGTGCCCGTATACGTCAACTTCTCCACTATAGGCGATTGGAACATATATGGTGTGGCCGGAGCCGGCAGCTACCGCTACTTCATCAAATCCGAGCGACAGCCCGCAGGCTACCCCTACTCCGCCGCAAATTACACCGGATTCGGAGGCATACTCCTCATCGGTGACATCCACGGCAACCCCATAGCCTACGACCTCGCATGCCCTGTGGAGTGCAGATCGGATGTGAGGATAAGGATGCTCGACGACGAGCTCAAGGCCGAGTGTCCGGTATGTCACAGCGTCTACGACGTGGTCACCAACTACGGCGCACCGCTCTCCGGGCCCGCGCACACCGACAGCTACGGACTCACCAAATACTATGTAGGCCCCGGATTCGACGGCCAATACTTCGTAATCTCCCGCTGATGTAGATACAGACAATAAGCAACCGCTCCGCTTGAACGCGAAGCGGTTGCTTATGTCACGTGGCAGAGCCGATGTAATCAATAGCTCGATGACGTGTTGAAGAATCTCATCACATCACCCATCTCGCGGTCGCCCAGATGATTGCTCATCGACGTATAGGCGTTGGCCCGGGCGATATCCACCTCGGTGCCTCTGCCAAACCGGTAGCAGGCGGCGATATTGCGGTAGGCACGCGACAACAGGTCGTCATCAATATCCTCGGGGTGGCGGATAGCCCTCTGCAGATACTCAAACGCACTTGTATAGTCACCCTTGACCTTCCCCTCGGTATAATACATATTGCCCAAAGTGGCCAGAGCCTGGGCGCTCCCTAAATCCGCAGCCTTATGGATATACTCCATACCCTTGATCGAATCCTTGGCCACCATATCACCCTTGATATACTCCTTGCCTAAGGCAAAGAGCGAATTGCTGTCGCCACGGCGCACCCCCTCATCGAGATAGTCACGCGCCTTGCCGGGATCAACAGGCAGCGACTCACCGCCATTACGGTACACACGGTAGAGATCATAGAGCGACCGGGTATTGCCCGTGTCGGCGGCACGTTTGTAGCACGATACGGCAAGATGCATATCCAGCGGAGTGCCGTAGCCGCTCTCATAACAGAGGCCGAGACCCTCTATCGCTGAAGGCACGTCCTCACTGGCCGCCCTGGTGAATAGATCAAAGGCATGAGAGAACTGATGCATACCCGCACCACCTTTTATATATAGCCACGCCAGATCAGACATGGCCTCGACGTTTCCGGCCTCGATGGCCGTGAGATAATACTCTCGCGCTATGCTGTCGTTGGGCGCGCGGCCGTCACCATGAAAATACATATTGCCTAACATACGGCTGGCATCGCTGCTGCCGTCGTTCTCAGCCTTGACAAGCAGCATGAACGCCTTGTCATCATCCTCCGGGGCTCCAACCCCGGATATATGGCACTTGGCCATCTCGACATATCCCTGAGGATTGCCAGCCTCGGCGGCCCGGCTGTACCATGAATACGCCTGTTCGGCATTACGCACCATCCCGCCCAGACCGTCGCGGTAGCTGTGTCCCAGATACACCATCGCGCGGGCATTACCGTGATCGGCGGCGGTGGTGAGCATCTTCACGCCCTTGCTCTCATCCTTAGGCACCAGCGCCCTGCGGCTGCCCAAGAGATTGAGCGCACCGAGATCAGCTATCGCGTCTACCGACCCACGGGATGCCGCCTCCAGGAGATAGCTCATGTACTTTGTCATATCCTGAGATACATACAGCCCGTAATTATACATCTCCGCGATATAATAGAGAGCGTCAATGCTGCCGGCGCTGCTTGCCTCGTTAAAGAGATTCCAGGCTTTTTCCATATCCACAGGGCGACCGTTTTCACCATACACATAATCAAGACCTTCAGCACACAGCATCTGGGCCTTGCTCATGCCAGTGTCAGCCATCTTTCCCTTCACCGGCCCGGCAGCCGCAGCAGCAATCGCCGTAATCAATGCCATTCCGAGCAATATGAATCTTATTCTCATCTTTATACAATATTTACATCTTACTTAATACCACACAACCTATAACCTATGACCTAATCATAGTATCCCATCTTGTTGAGCAGGTCAAACACGTTGTTAGCGCTCGCCACACCGGCCTCCCTGGCCTTCTTGGCATACTTTTCGGCATTGGCGTACTCGTTGCGGCGGATACAGGCATCAGCCATCGGCACGTATGCATTGACATTTCCCGCATCGGCATACCGCTTAAGCGTGGTGTAATCTCCCGAGTTGATAGCGAGCCTCAGCTCATTCTCGATCGGGGCTACGGTCTTGCTTGACGACGACGTATTCTTCTTGACAGGCTTCTTGGGCAGGCGATCCTTATCGGTCGATTTTATGTAGCGGCTATCCTGTGTGTACGAGCGCTGCGATGGATTACTTCCGGCGTCACGGCTCACATAGCCATTGCGGTCCTGGCCACGGTAATCGCCACGGTTGACCTGATTCTGCGGACGGCCTGTATCCTCAGGGCCGCGGTAGCCATCGCCGTCAGCGACCAAGTATCCGCTGCCGGCTGTCGAGACCGGAGCGCCCGCTGTCTCCTGACGGCGCTCCCCCGACTCCTTCGGCTGAGACGGCTGATCACCGGCGTTAGCGGCGGTGGAGACGGTGACCGGGGGCGCGGAGGTAGCGGTCCCGTCAGCATTAGCCCTGTCACCGGTCACATCCTCTTCCACCACATCTATGTCGGTGGCACCATTGTCGGCAAGCAGATCTGTCTGTGCCGGATCGGCAGTATCGTTCTTCACTGTAGCGGTGGCCGTGGCGGCATCCGCTTTTTTCGGCATCATATATCTCACGCCCACGAAAAGCAGCGCGCCCACAGCCAGGAGACCGGCCACAGTGGCTGCGATTACCTTGGTCTTCGACGATCCGGCAGCCGGGGCTACGGCGACATCGCCGAAATTCCGGATATTCTCGATACCGGCCTTGATAGCCGGAGGCACAGGTGCAGGAGCCGATTGGTCGGCCTGCTCCCATATTCCGACAGGATCATCGCCTCTGAGCACAGCCGAGGCATATTCCTCGATATCCTTAGCCGTCGGACGATCCCATGTTTCCTTCTGTAAACATGCCTTCACGAGCCTGTTGAGCCGCTCGCTGTATTGCTGTGGTATGTCGGGTATCTCGGCTCCGCCCTTGAGCATCCCGCCACCCATGCCATTGAATGGCAGGCGACCCGAGAGCAGCTCGTAGACAGTGACACCGAAAGCCCATATATCGCTCGAGGTGAGCGGTGTGCAATAGGGCGTGAAGCGCTCGGGCGCCATATACGCCATGGCTCCGGCATTGGGATTGCGCTGGGCCGAGTTGCGCACCAGATGATCACGCACCTTGGTGCTGATACCGAAATCCGTGATCCTGTACACATTGTCATCGCCTATCACGATATTGTCGGGCTTGACATCCTGATGCACCACAGGCTCGTACAGGCCGTGGAGATAAGCTAATCCGGCTGCCACATCGCGTATGAATCTCCATGCCATATCCTCGCTGAGACCTCCTGCCATACGGCTCACCGATCCCTTGGCACAATATTCCATCACGAGGTAAGGGCGCTGGTTCCACTCATCGAATTCCCTTGGTATCAATAGATTGGGATGAATGAGATCCCTGGTGGTCTCCATCTCTTTGCAGAATGTATCCATGCCGTCGCGATCCAGCCACTGATACATCTTAATAGCCACGTAATTATTATTATCATCGAGGTCTTCGGCAAGCCATACTTCGCCGAAGCTGCCCTGCCCGATTATCTGCATTAACTTGTAGCGGTCTTTTATCAGAAGACCCGGTGTGAGATTGTGTTGCATCTGTGCAAGAAATATTCTGATCAGGTTAAAATACTGCGGCATTGGCTCAGCCGCTCCACAATTGATAATGACCTACAAATTTATACATTTTTTTTCTTTTATCAACAATCTTCACATTAATTTAATTACTTTTTCCCCTAAATAATTTTTTTCCCACTCTCAACTGGCAAGTGCAAAATTAGCGATTTTCTGGAAAAACACTTTCTTTGGGGATTTAAAATTTAGTTTTTTGCGAGGTCTGCGGTTAATTTTATGTTGTATCTTGCG
>VIDP01255046.1_pt1 | contig 10861 bp, 12 predicted proteins | sample 5025131 | NCBI WGS metagenome assembly VIDP01 (sample SAMN11853144, study PRJNA449069) | gut metagenome | isolation source: stool from male vole | host: Microtus ochrogaster | place: USA:Florida | collected 2017
AAAGAAAAACGCGCATCAATGGAATTTCTTTTGCATAATTTGAAAGGCTGCTTCTCACTTGACAATGACAACACGACACAATATTACTAACAGATGAGAAAGATATTCTGTAATAACGATACATTTACCAATGACCAATATCGCATGGCTTACCGTTCTGCCTTGCAACAATACCCTTTCAACCCTACACAATGTGACACATTACCGGACAGCCGATATATAACACAGGATGATCTTATCTCTAATATAAATAATGCATATAAAATGTGGAAGAAAAATAGCAGACTTATATCATTCGAAACATTTTGCAACTACATTCTACCTTATCGAATAGCAAACGAGCCGTTATCAAACTGGAGAGACAAATATATAAACAGATATAGCAAACATATACAACCATATTTTGACCGTCAACACAATTATTATCACATTTACAGTATATATAACCAGCTTAACAAAGGATTCAACGGTGCTGTTTATTACCCAACAGGGCCTATGCCGGAATTTCCACTAACAGACTTATTGGAAATAAAACTTGGCAATTGTGAATCCTACTCAGTCAGAAACGTTGCTCAACTACGGGCATTTGGAATCCCTTCAACAATAGACTTTGTACCACAGTGGGGGAACCGCTCAATGGGGCATTCATGGGCGGTTATGTTTGTCAATGACACATATACACTTCCTTTCGGCTCAAACGAGACTCTTGGGGGACATTTTGACGAGCGCCCTGAACTGACAATCCCCAAAGTATATCGTCGGACATTCGCAAAACAGGAGTGGCTGAAAGATATTTTCACAGACAAAGACCCTTATATCCCATCTCTATTCAAAAATCTACGATACTTGGATGTTACAGAAAATTATGTCGAAACATCAGACGTTGCAATCAACATTCAAAACACGAAATGGCTGAAAGATGTAAAATGGATCTATCTGGCTGTATTCGACAACAGCAATTGGGTTCCTGTAGCATTCTCACGAATTACAGACAGGAATGCCGTTTTTCATAAAATAGGCCGGGGAATAGTATATATACCATTCTATTATGACACCTACGGGCGACGACATTATGCGACTCCACCATTCATTCTCGCCAATAATGGTAGCACAAAATATCTGGAGGCCGACAATAACAATACATGCAATATCTGTGTGACAAGAAAATACTGGGAGTCAGAAACTCTAAAAAAATACAATAGTCAGCTTCAAGGAGGAAAGATTATTGTATCTAATGATGTAGACTTCAACGATTCTCTCACCGTAGCCGTTATAGACAATATCACGGAAAACCGTTTTCACACTATACCTTTGAGCTATCACGGAAAATACAAATATATAAAGTATCTATCACCACATAACTCTTATGGGAATATAGCAGAAATAGAAATTTACGACGATAATGACAGTCTGCAACGGCCAACACGTTGCTTTGGCGGACGTGGCGCATGGATAGAACATAGCCCGGAGAAAGCTTTCGACGGCAACGAACTAACCTCATACAGTAGAATGAGTCCAAACGGGGCATGGGCTGCAGCAGAATTGTCAGAACCTATACATTTGTCAAAAATAAGATTTGTACTTTGATAATAACACTTGTATATATTATATATACGCTACATAAGCGCTTGACAGGCATTGATAAAATACAGATTTACATGTTTGTATGGTTGGTATATATCATATTACACAACTTGTTTGTAGCTGAAGCAGAACAGTATCAACAATTATATTTTGTGTGCACATTATTGTTCACAATTACACTTACGTCAGTGCTCCGTGAAAAACTGTTGAGCGAAGAGCATGCTGTTAACGGAATAATCCTGATAGCTGCCATTCATGTGGCTGTGCTTATATTACAATATACTGAGATTCTATCCTCCCCCAACCCTTATTTCAGACTTACAGGAGCTGACGACAATCCTAACGTAACAGCAATAGCACTAACAATAAGCATTCCGCTTATATGCAGTAGAATATCAAGAAACAGGGATAAATATAAAATGGTAGCATTGCTGTTCCTTATCCTATATTTCATTATAGCCCTCAGATGCAGGACTGCAATCGTAGGAGGTTTCATCATATTGCTTTTAATATGTCACAGATTGAATATAACACAAAAAAGTTTCCGAAAGATAAAGGATTCCAAATATAAAGTTTTCATCACGGGCATTATCGTTACCATTATTACAGGTCTGGCATTCATTGGCTATAATTGGAAAAAGCCATCAGCAGACGGACGTGTCTTTATATGGCAACGCTCATGTGAGATGATAGCATCATCACCTATCGGAAGCGGATACGGATTGTTTGAACGCAATTATAACTTCTATCAGTCGCACTATTACAGTAACAACGAACAGAAACGTAAAGAAAGCACGTTAGCGACAGCTTGCGGAGGCGCGTACAACGACATAATAGAACATGGCGTGCAAGGTGGAATTATAGGCGGTATATTATATGCCGGTTTTCTGCTAATAACATTAAGATATGCACGCCGCACACGGAAACAATATCTGTTATACGCAATGACAGCAATAACAATAATGTCTTTCATGAACAGTATATGTTATTCCATAACCCCATGGATTATGACCATAACCATAACTGCATTAACAGCAAAAGAAGCCCCGACCATTAGAGATAAACAATGTCTCAATATAGTATATATTCTTCTACTGTCTGTCATATCTTTGGCATTATTATATAATAGGATAAAATTCACCGATGCCCAGTTATCACTGAAAGATTATAACAGAAGACATATATATGACATAGATAAAATCAGTAAGTTACAGACTGCAATAGGAACATCTGAGGCATATTGGCGCTATCTGGCAGAATGTTACGAACTGGCAAATGACAACAAGTCTGCAGACAAATGCTATGGCAATGCCATGCGTTACACAGCTGCCCCTTTAGTCTTGTATAAATCCGCAATATGTAAAGAACAAACCGGAGAAACAACAACGGCAATCCATACAATGATAACCGCGCGTAATATGCTTCCGGCGAACCTTTCCATAAAATATCATCTCATGAAGATGTATTGCAGAACCCACGACAAGAAAAATGCAAGAACAACAGCAGTTGAAATACTTGCCACTCCTGTCAGGAAAGAAAACGAGACAGTTATTTTCATAAGAAATGAAGCGGAACAATTGTTAAAAGAGTAAACACCATAGTGTTCATAATTATCAACCCAAATAACTTTAAAAGAAATGAAACAAAAACTATTAACCACAGCATTCGGACTGCTAATGGCAGTAGGAGGTTTCGCAGAAATCCTACAGTTCTCCAACGAGGAAAGGCAGGTGTATGCGGACAATTATGACGAAATGAAATTTCGGTGCCTAATCGCCGGACAGGATGCCGTCACAGAACTTAGGATGAAGTATCTCATCCCAGAAGAAGACATGACGTTCATGTATCGCCTTCTTACAGAACGCGAGGTAAGGAAAGCGACGTATGACTACACACGGACTGACCCGTATGAGAGGGTGCGATGCAAACAGAGAATAGACAATCTGTATCAGGACTCCATAGATATACGGTTGATACCTTATAATAATAATGTTGCCGGAGAGATAATTTCAATAGCTACACGTATGGCTAAGACGTTGGGAGTAAGTACAGAAAATCGTGCGGCCATCATTAGTCTTGGGCTTGACGTGGCGGGACATCTCCGCAAAGACCCAAGATATTACTATGACATCGTAGTCATGGACAGTCTGCGCAGCCTCATGACCAAAGAGCAACTGACACGGATGCTGCGCTCCAAGAATGCCGTTCGCTCTGTGGATAAAGCGCGCGGGGCATGGGCAGCGGTGAAAGCTGCCGGACTGATAGAGGACGAGGACAGTGTAGAATGTTGCAAGGTCGCTATTGAGTATTACCTTCAAGAGAACGTCATAAACGATATGTTTGCAGGACATGACAAAGTGATCAGGAACAATCTCTCGGCACTATGGAAGCGTCAACCATTGATTGTACGCATGAGGGAGGCTATGAGAAAAGAGGAAACCTTAAAGAAACAAAACGAAGAAAAATATGAAAGCAACGACAACAGCATGGCCTGGTAATAGAGCCGTAAAATCACTGCAGGCAATAGCGGCGATTATGATAACACTTGCCGGTACAACACCTGCGGAAGCACAAGTGATAGAGGAAGAGGTGGCAGAAGCTATAGAGGTTATAAAGGGTAAATCACTTTATAAAACTCCGGAGTGGGCTATAGAAGTGCTACACAATGTGTCTGATGTGCAACAGATGCCCATGGCACGTAACACTATTGCTATGGCATACCTGAATGGCATAGGAGTGAAACAAGACAGCGCCATGGCTGTAAAATATTTTGAGGAGGCTGCGGAAGGTGGTTATACAAACGCATGGCACAACCTCGGAATGATAAACAAGAATGCGCTATACGGCAGACAAGATTTTTCAAAAGCCTTGAAATATTTTGAAAAAGGTGCGGCGAAAGGCTCACTGATGTGTAGCTATGATGCAGGTTACATGTACTACAAAGGACTTGGATGCAAACAGAGTTATAAGCAGGCTGTGGAGTTTTTCAACAGGGGTGTGGAATCCGGGAATCCTTCATGTCTATATATGCTTGGACTTTGCTATCGCAATGGGTTCGGCGTGGACATAGACGAGGAGAAGGCAACGACATACCTAAGAAAGGCTGCACAGGCGAACTATAGGTTTGCTATAGAGGAGACATTGCGTGAAGGAGCGGAAGTACAGCCATCTGTAAGAATCTGTGAAAGCGGTGAAGACACTCCGGAGTCGATGCCAGAAGTAGATGGGTTCCTTGACAAGACAAAGGACATTAGTGGACGATACACCGGATATCTTGTTACATATGACTGGAGCGGGCAGCAGGTGGTTAGAGAACAGAGATTGGACGCGACTTTTACAAAGGTTAAAGGTTCCTATTGTGGTACATGGGTGCTGGACACAGACACTATTGCATTTTATGCGGAGATTACGGACAACGGCATGATGACGTTTGATAACACACGTATACTCATGACTGACAGATACACCGAGGGCAAGAAAGTGGAATATTTGTTTGATGATGCGCTATTGGCCTCGTTGGGAAACTCATTGACAGGAGGGTTGCGGATGTATTCTATAACACAAAAAGAGCCGCAACGTCCAATGTTCCTGTCTCTAACTAAATATACATCAGAAACAGACTACACTGATAACAACACGTGTTATATGGTGGCATATCCTGTGGCAGGAACAAACACAATAGAGTTACGCTTTACACTCCCACATGAAGTGCGAAACACATCCATTATTATAACATCACAGAACGGTACACATACAAGAAAATACGCTCTTGGAGAATTACAGGCGGGGATACAGCGTTTCACTATAACTCCAAATCTCGATGACGGGCTGTACATAGTCAGCATGAAAGCTGACGAACTACACAGTCAGACAGCAATAATGTTAAAAAGACGAAAAGATGTTTATTATTCATATTATTATTTGTAAATTTGCAGATAGTAATGACAGAGGGCGGCATATCAATAGGCTGCATGACCGCGTCGGCACAGGATATGATGTATGAGATGCTGGACGAGATAGTGGTAGAGAGCCAGAAAGAGCAGTGCATCTATTGTATGAAGTACTACAATCCGGATGAGATGTCAGATCATCATTCACAATGTAGCGCCTATCCAACCGAATGTCCAAAATGCGGTCAGGCTGCATTGAGAGGAGAACTACAATCCGGCTCACATCATTGTCCTGGCAGTGAGAATTCCAACGGCGAAAACACCGACAGTACGCCGAGCGTCGGAGGAGGTTACAGGCCACCTGGCAGTGGATGGGGCGGTGGCAATCCATCGTATGGAGGAGGAAACACCGACAGTAGCGGTGGCTCCGGATACTATATATATCCAATACTTCCCGGGAATTCTCTCGCCAAGACAGACTTTGGAGTACTCCCTCTGAGTGCATATCAAAGAATTCCCATCGGTGTGCTTAACACCACCCCTGAAGTACATTTGGTAAGTATGTTGCGGATTACGGTATTTCAGGAACAGACAAGGAAATACGAATGCTTTGCCCGTGCAGTTGCTAACCTTGCCAAGATAAACTTTAACGCATCGTATGAGAATGCCTATAATATTATAACTAAAGCTGCGGAAAACGAGGGCATTGATTTTGACAGACATGGTATTCCTTTGGATAAGATATACAAAGTTGCCGATGAGTATGGCTATATAAACATCTATACTCATGACGCAGAAACGGTAAGACAGTCCATAGACGAGGGCAAAGCGGTTATGGGGATGATTAACGTCCCTGAGGGATACCACATGGTCTCAATCGTAGGCTATGATGATGATAATTACTATTGTGCGGCAGGGTATAAAGAACCCGTATGCCTACCTAAGACACTATTCACAGGAAAACCTATTGTAAATTTAATTGAACCAAAATCAATATACAAATGCAAAAGATCATTGTTTATTTGCTTATAGCACTATCGGGTATAGGCTATGGCAGGGCGCAGTTTGTCTTCCAACCGACAGAGGAGGATTTGAAACCAAGGCCCATCCCACAGGGACAGACTATTAACGTATCGCAGTTGATAGGAACGGATTGGAGAATAGTTTACCCGTACTATGGTGCGAAAGAAGAAATATGGCGGTTTTCAAAAGACTCACTGAGAATTTTCTATTACACTTACAAGACAAAGGAATGGACATATCATGACTGGTCATACTACTTGAGTGCAGACACCGCCTATACATACGATGAAAAAGACTTTGATACCTCAAAAGTAGGAAAGACTCAGACTGGAATATGTATCGTCAAAAAAATAAACAAGCCAGACGCACTCCCCCATTATTTAAGAGTAGTGAAATTTGACTACGCAAATAAAACCATGGAGTTGTTCAGAAAAAGAAGGTGGAATGAACTGGGCATAGGAGACTGCTATATCAAATTGGAAGAGAACAAGTAGGAATAGTGGATAAATGCCGTTAGGCATAATCCCGTAAAGCGTAACTTGCCATCCATTCTGTCGGCTTATTTAGTAACCCCTTAAAAAGTCCACTCCAGACGTGCATTATTACGATGCAGAAGATTACATTTATTTTCATTATAGCCTTGTTAGGTATAGGCTATAGCAGAGCACAATTTGTTTTACAGCCGGATGAGGACGATCTAAAACCAAGGGAGATACCATCCGGACAGAACATAAACAAATCACAATTAATAGGAACAGATTGGAGAAGAACAGAACCATACTATGGTGACACAGAAAAAATAATGCGATTTACAAAAGATACATTATATATTTTTTATTACCAGTACAATACAAAAGAATGGTCTGTTAGTAAATACCCTTACTATTTGATTACTGATGAATCATACACATACGATGAAAGCGACTTTGATTATTCAAAGGTAGGAAAAATAGAAAACGGAGCATGTATCGTATTTGAAGTGTGGAAAGATCGCTATCCTGAATATTACAAGATAATAGAATTTGATAAAAATAAAAAAGTCATGAGGTTGTTCAGGAAAAGAAGATGGAATGAATTAGGAATCGGAGATGCTTATATGAAATACGTAGAAAATCAATAGATAAACGTATAATAATCATAAAGCAAAATGTTTGCATATAAGAAAGTTGCCTAAGTATATTTTATTGGCAACTTTCTTACGACACTAAGACCTAAACCAAAATGAAAAGAACAATCATTATCCTTATTATAGCCTTGTTAGGTATAGGCTATGGCAGTGCGCAGTTTGTTTTACAGCCGGATGAGGACGATCTGAAACCAAGGGAGATTCCATCCGGACAGAACATAAACAGATCACAATTAATAGGAACAGATTGGAGAAGAATAAAACCATACTATGGTAGAAGAGAGGAAATATTGCGATTCACAAAAGATACAGTGATGATCTTCTATTACTATTATAAAACACAAGAATGGACAGTTTTCAAATACCCTTACTATTTGATTACCGATGAATCATACACATACGATGATAATGAGTTCGACCATACGAAGGTGGGAAAAACAGATAACGGAGCATGTATTGTATTTGAGAGATGGAAAAATCGCTATCCTGAATATTACAAAATAATAAAGTTTGATAAAGATAAAAAAGTCATAGAAATGTTCAGAAAAAGGAGATGGGATGAAATTAGCCCAGGGGATGTTTATATGAAATACGTAGAAAATCAATAGATAAGCATATAATTTACCGTTAAAGACCTAGATGACAATAGTAAAACAACAACTTATATTTATTCCAAATTCTAAACAGCAGAACTATGAAATTAATATTGATATTACTTTCTTTATTCTCTCTTGGATGTAGTGCACAAGTAGAGATTAATTTAAAACAACTTGATGGAACGAAATGGCGCAGAGTAGATTCTCTAAATACTCACAGAGAAGAGACAATAACATTCTCTTCAAGAAGAATGACAGAAAATGTTGTATATAAAAAAGGGAATACAGAGTCTGAAAAGGCATTCATTTTTGAATACTACATTAACAGCACTTTCAATACAGAATTTACCCCCTCACTCTTAGGCAACCAAAACAAAGGATCTTTTCTTGTTGTTTATAACAGCATCGTTTGCAGAGTTACATGCTATCAAATTGTTTATTTCTCCTCAGATAAAATGGTTATGCAATTAAAGAAAAATCGTATCTCTATTGGAGAGAATAACAGTTACCTGAATATTGTATATCAAAGAGTTTTTTAGAGAAATAGAATTATTTGAATCCTTTGAACATTAACGGTTCTGATATATTATTAGTTGCTCGGAAATTCATATCATTTATCCTGATAAAACTATTTTTTGTATATAAAGACGATTTATCTAAAGTTTATTAGTTTTATGAATTACTACAAGTTATTTTGTTATATAACATCTATGTTTTTTGTTTTCTCATGTAATGGAAAAGAAACAGAGCGCATAAAATTATTGGAAAGTATAAAAATAGACCTTATAGAAAAATAATTGCCCCATAATGATAAATATTATGCAAAAATCATAGAGTTTAGAAATATATTCAATAATGACACATCAAGAGTACGGGTTATAGCTACAATATACAAAGATTCTGCATGTGCCATAGTTCTACAACCATTTGAATATTTACAGGAGCGGAAGATTGAGAATATTGGAGAAATTCCAAATCAGACAAACGGATATGCACTGTCTTATGACGAACAGATCGCTATGTTAATGAAAGTTGTAGTAATCTGTAAGAACAATTACAATATTGACAGGTTTATTCATCTTCGTGCTTATATAGAAAGTATGGGAGATTTTAACGTTGAAATATCTGAACGATACGACAGCTTATTACAAACAGCAAATGCTACAGACAAATATGAAGCATTTTATATGGCATTGAATTCTTCCTGTTTTTCAGAAGACCTTAAATTAATCTTTAACGATTGTAACATTGTTTGTGATACAGAGCCGTCTTTTCTTTACCCAAAACGAATAGATTATACACTATTTGCTTCTACTAATAAATTAAAGAAAAAATACACATTATCCTATGTTTATTCCGGCATGTTTGCAGAATACAGAATAATGAAAGAATATTAGATAAAGAATTATTATTGCGATACAAAAGATCATTGTTTATTTGCTTATAGCACTATCGGGTATAGGCTATAGCAGTGCGCAGTTTGTCTTCCAACCGACAGAGGAGGATTTGAAACCAAGGCCCATCCCACAGGGACAGACTATAAACGTATCACAGTTGATAGGAACAGATTGGAGAGTAATAGACCCTTATTATGGTGATGAAGAGGACATATTGCGATTTACAAAAGATACATTATATATTTTTTATTACCAGTACAATACAAAAGAATGGTCTGTCAGTAAATACCCTTACTATTTGATTACTGATGAATCGTACACATACGATGAAAGCGACTTTGATTATTCAAAGGTAGGAAAAATAGAAAACGGAGCATGTATCGTATTTGAAGTATGGAAAGATCGCTATCCTGAATATTACAAGATAATAGAATTTGATAAAGATAAAAAAGTCATGAGGTTATTCAGGAAAAGAAGATGGAATGAATTAGGAATCGGAGATGCTTATTTAAGATATGAGGAGAATAAATAAAATTGTCTATTTCCTTGGAAATATAACGAAAAATCAGTAACTTTGCAGAGATATTATTTTAACGACAAAGATGCAGGATATTAGAAAGATAGATGGCTAACAACATGACTTTAGCAAGCAATAATGACTTCAAAAGATGGGTGTCACAGTTAAAGAAAGATATACGTGGCGCACAGATTCGTGCAGCAATAAAGGTGAACACAGAAATGCTTCGTCTCTATTGGCGTATGGGTGCAGATATCTGCAAGAAACAGACATCCGCCTCTTGGGGTGACGGGTGGCTCAAAGAACTTAGCCGTGAACTTATGACAGAGTTTCCTGATATGAAAGGATTCTCACATCGAAATCTGCAATATATCAGACAGTGGTATCTGTTTTACAATAAACATATATTTGTGCAACAACCTGTTGCACAAATAAGCGAGGAAGTATTCTTTTCTGTTCCTTGGGGACATCATCTTTACATCATAACCCAATGTAAAGATGTTAACAAGGCTGTATTCTATCTTAACAAGACCGTTGAACACGGTTGGAGTCGTACAATCCTGCTTAACGTCCTTGATACAGACCTTTATGAACGGCAAGGTAAAGCGGTGAATAATTTTAGTCGACTGCTTGCAGAACCTCAAAGTGATTTAGCGGTGCAAACTTTGAAAGATCCGTATAATTTTGATTTTCTTACGATTGACGGTGAGTACCGTGAGCGTGAGCTG
>VIDP01449205.1_pt1 | contig 10861 bp, 8 predicted proteins | sample 5025131 | NCBI WGS metagenome assembly VIDP01 (sample SAMN11853144, study PRJNA449069) | gut metagenome | isolation source: stool from male vole | host: Microtus ochrogaster | place: USA:Florida | collected 2017
GCATATACTTTTTACTATCCTCGCACTGTGCATGGCCATGACTGCCAACGCACAGAAGTATGCTCTGATAGACATGGAGTACATACTTAAGAACATACCGGCATACGAAAGAGCTAACGAACAGCTGACACAGGTATCGAAACGATGGCAGGCAGAGGTGGAGGCATTGAACACCGAGGCCACAACCATGTATAAAAACTATCAGAACGAAGTGGTATTCCTGTCGCAGGAGCAGAAACAAAAGAGGCAGGAGGCTATCATGCAGAAAGAGAAAGAGGCAGCGGACCTGAAGAGAAAATATTTCGGTCCAGAGGGCGAACTGTTCAAAAAACGCGAGAGTCTGATGTCGCCAATACAGGACGAGATATACAATGCGGTGAAGGAAGTGTCCGAGTTAAGGGGCTATCAGCTTGTATTGGACCGCGCATCTGACAGCGGTATAATATTCGCATCACCAAAGATTGACATCTCAAACGAAGTGTTGCAGAAATTAGGCTATTAAACAGGAAAGCCACTAACAGCCCGAACGCAGAGCAATTAATAAACAAAAATAAGTAAAAGAGAAAAGAAATGAAAAAGATTATCATTGCACTTGTCGCAGTATTTGCGGTAGCAATCAGTGCAAACGCACAGAAATTCGGCCATGTAGACACACAGAACATCATGCAGAGCCTGCCGGAACTGACAAAAGCGAACGGAGAACTGCAGGCCATCGCACAGCAGTATGAGAACGACCTCAAAGCAATGCAGGAAGAACTGGAGCGCAAGGCACAGGAGTTCGAGAAAAACAAGGCCACTATGAGTGCCACAGCACAGGAAGAACAGCAGAAGACGCTGCAGGATATGTATGCCAAGATACAGCAGACCGCACAGCAGAACCAGCAGGAGTTTCAGAAGCAGCAGGCCGAGAAGATGCAGCCTATACAGCAAAAGATTCTCACTGCCATACAGAATGTGGGCAAGAACGGCCAGTACACATACATATTTGAGCAGGGTGCGGCACTCTATATCGGCTCCGGCTCAAAAGACGTGACAGCCGAAGTAAAGGCAGAAATAAACAAGCTGAAGTAACAACAGGGCGACAAACCCGATACGGTTACCCGCCAAACGAAATCAGTCAACAAGATTAATCCGAGTTATACGCATGCTGACGGGATTCATATAATCCCGCCAGCGACATGCGGACACAATGATGTTTAATTTTGTTGACTGATTTACAAATACACCATTACAGGTCTTTTCACAAATACACCGACAATGAAGAAGACATTATTTACGTTAACACTCTGTTGCATTACGGCACTGACAGCCGCTGCTCAAAATGTCAAGATAGGATATTTCAGCTACAAGAGTGTAATGCAGGCCATGCCGGAGTACGCCACTGCTACCGCCACCGTAGAGAAATTACGTCAGCAGTATGCCGAGGAGCTGCAATCGGTACAGCGGGAATTCAACGAGAAATACGAGTTGTTCCTTGACCAGCAGGCAGCATTAGCCGAATCAATAAGACGGAAACGCCAGGCTGATCTGCAAACACTTTTAGAGCGTAACGAGCAGTTCAGAAAAGAATCGGAGCGACTCCTTGAGCAAGCGGAGCAGGAAGCCATGGCACCATTGCACACAAAGCTGCAGGAAGCCATAGAAAAGACCGGCAGGCAAGGCGGTTATCTGCTGATGGTCAACACCGACAGCGAGGCATGCCCCTACATATCGCCGGAGATAGCGGAGGACGTAACGTCACAACTGTCAAACCTTACAAAATGAGTTCACCAATAGGAGTGTTCGACTCCGGATACGGCGGCCTTACAATACTGCAGCAATTGCGCAAACGATTGCCGGAGCGTGACTTCATATACCTTGGCGATAATGCCAGGGCACCATACGGCCCGCGCTCCTTTGACGTGGTGTATGAATTCACACGACAAGCCGTACTGAAACTGTTTGACATGGGATGCCGGCTTGTCATACTCGGTTGCAATACGGCATCGGCCAAAGCCCTGCGGACAATACAGCAGAACGACCTGCCCGCATATAACCGTATGGCATACGGCATAAACGATATGATGCAGGAAAACAGCTGGCACGGCAACAGGGTTTTAGGCGTGATACGCCCCACTGTGGAGGTAATAGGACAGCTAACACGGTCACGCCATGTAGGAATAGTGGCCACAGAGGGAACCATACGCTCCGAGAGCTACACGATGGAGATAGCAAAACTGCACCCGGACATAACAGTAACGGGACAGGCATGCCCGCTATGGGCGGCATTGGTGGAGGCCGGCGAGGGAGACAGCGAGGGTGCGGAGTACTTCGTGCGCAAGCGCATCATGCAATTGTTACATAAAGACCCGCTCATAGACACCATCATATTAGGTTGCACACACTACCCTCTCCTGATGGACGCCATACGCAAGGTCACCCCCGATGGAATACAAATAGTAGCACAAGGGGAATATGTAGCGGCGGCACTGGAAGACTACCTGCAACGACACGCAGATATGAGCCGGCACTGTAGCAACGGCTCTACGGTGCAATATTTCACCACCGAATCACCGGAACGGTTCAAAGAGTGCGCCGCAATATTCCTGCACGAGGACGTAAACGTAAAACATATTGATCTGTAACACTTCCTTACGCCCGCCATACCCGTTATAAAACCAAGAAGATACAAGAATATTTATTGTGGCACATCAAACAAACCACGACATTAAAACAATTTCCTTGTCTGATTTCCTCAATATAAGAGTGTAAATTATAATTACTACCTCCATCACCATAATTCATTCTTATAATTGATGTACCTAAATATTTTAGTAGTAAATCTGTCGAATTAATACGCTCGCAGATACATCCCGCAGATGCAACCCACGCCAGATTTCTAATGAATGACACGGACTGCTGAAGTGTTCCATCAAGAAATTTGGCTTTATAAGTAAGTGGAAATCATACATAAAGACACAGAGAACAGTTCAGATCACCAAACCTTTGAAAGGTTTTCTTATACCAAACTGACGCATAGAATATAAAAACAACCTCACACGCCAAATGAAACGCAGCCTACTGACGCTACTAACTATCCTTTGTACTTTATACAACGTATCGGCACAGCCGGGCGACGCAAAATGGATTACAGCCGGCCAACACAGCGGAGCCTCACTGCCACTGTTCCGCAAGACATTCGACATAAGCGGGAAGAAGCCTCAGGTCACACTTTACGCCACGGCGTTGGGCATATACGATGTATATGTCAACAACCGTCCCGTCAGCCGCCACGAGCTGAAACCCGGATGGACCGACTACCGCAAGGAAGTGACCTACCAGACAATAGACCTCAGTCCCGCCATACACCAAGGGCGCAACGAGATAACCGTGCAACTGAGCAACGGCTGGTGGGCTGGCGCAATAAGCCGCAGAGTGTATGGCCATGACACGCCGCTATGCCTCATGGCCCGTATCGCCGCAGGCGACAAGACACTGGCTGTGACCGACACCACATGGCAATACTCCACCGACGGCCCGCTGCTTGTAGGTGACATATACAACGGCGAGCACTACGATGCACGGCGACAGGCCACGGAGTGGTACAGCGCCGCAGTAACAACAGTCCCGCAAATGACCGTGATACCGTTTGAGGGGCCTGAGGTACGCATACGCCCCGAACGGTTCTGGCGACATCCGCAGACCATAACGATATACAAAGACACCATAGCCACAGGCACGGACTATGGCCTCATCAAGCCGGAGCGCACCATTGGCAACCGGCCTTTTACTCTGCGCAAAGGTGAGACAGCTGTGGTAGACCTCGGACAAAACATGGTCGGCTGGATGGCCATTAACGCCAAGGCCACCAAGGGAACGGTGTTAACCCTGCGCCACGGCGAGATGCTGAACCACAACGGCGACCATAGCGGGCGACTGGACGACGGTCCCGGCGGCAGCGTGTGGCTCTACAATCTGCGCACAGCCGACGCCACACTGAGATACGTGTTCAGCGGCGCCCAAAAAGGCGAGCAATATCATCCGCACCATACCTTCATGGGGTTCCGATACGTATCGGTCAGCGCCACCGATGACGTGGAGATACGCAGCCTGACAGGCCAGGTGGTAGGCTCCGAGATAGCGGAATGGGGCGAATTTGAATGCTCCGACCCAAGCATCAACCAACTATACAGCAATATATGGTGGGGACAGCGCGGCAACTTCCTCAGCATTCCCACCGACTGTCCGCAGCGTGACGAGCGACTGGGATGGACCGGCGACACGCAGATATTCTCACGCACGGCGCTATATCAGTCTGACGCCGCGGCCTTCTACCGGAAATGGATGCGTGACATGCGCAACTCTCAACGCTCCGACGGTGCTTATCCCGACATCGCGCCATACCCAAACTTCTGGGGATTCGGCACGGCGGCATGGGGCGACGCCGGTGTCATTGTGCCATGGACGGTTTACGACATGACCGGAGACATCACCATTCTTGAAGAGAACTACAACAGCATGACAGCATATATGCAATGGTTGGAGAGACAGCAGGAGACGGCAGACGGCGTAACATACACACACATCGGCGCGGGAACGGCCACAGGCGACTGGCTGGCCTATGACCCTATAGACGCGCGCTATGTGGCCGTGGCATATTACGCCTATGTTGCTCAGCTGATGGACAGCATTGCCACCGTAACGGGACGCCATGCCGACGCCATGCACTACCGTCAGCTATATAAGGACATAAAGTCCGAGTTCCGCCAACGTTACATAAATCCCAACGGCAGTTTGTCCAAGACCACGCAAACGGCCTATCTGCTGGCACTGCGCTACGGTCTGTTGCCCGAAGCGCACAGAGCCGCCGCCCGCGACTCGCTGCGCCGCAACATAGAGAACAACGGCTACAGACTGTCAACAGGCTTTGTCGGTACCGGAATATTATGCACCACACTGTCTGACGAAGGTATGGACGACCTGGCCTACGCCCTGTTGCTGCAACGGGAGAACCCCTCGTGGCTATACAGCGTAGACCAAGGAGCCACCACCGTGTGGGAACGCTGGGACTCATACACACTCGACGGCGGCTATCACAAGCACCATTGGAACATGAACTCATTCAACCACTACGCATACGGTGCCGTAGCAGAATGGATGTACGCCTACATTGGGGGCATAAAACCGGATGCGGCGGGCTTTAAGACGGTGATACTGGCACCACACGCCGACCGCAGAGACGACAACCACCCTACCCTTGCGACACAGCCACGCATGACATGGGCACGCACAAAAGTACATACGCCGCACGGTGACATAACATCAGCATGGCGAAGAGCTACCGACGGACACTATGAATACACCTTCTCGTTGCCCGCAACCATAGGCTATCGGGTAGAGATACCAAACCTGCAGCCGACTGACAAGGTCATAATAAAAAGGAGATAGGCAGCGTCGGCAGCGTTTGAAAGACTCTATCTCTTGGCATTTCCAACATTTTTTGTTAACTTTGCACAAAATATTAACCACAAAAAAACACATCAACACAATGAAAAGCCCTTGGACGTGGGTGCCCTCACTGTATTTTGCCGAAGGCATATCATACGTCATGGTGATGATAAGATCACTCGTATTGTACAAGCAATTAGGCATGTCCAACGCCGACATAACCTTCTATACGGCATGGCTCAACCTGCCATGGGTCATAAAACCGCTATGGAGCCCGTTTGTAGACATAATAAAGACCAAGAGATGGTGGATAACATCCATGCAGCTGCTGATAGGAGCGGCGCTGGGAGGGGTGGCCTTCACCATACCGACACACTTCTGGATGCAGGGTACACTGTGCTTCTTCTGGCTCATGGCCTTTGCCAGTGCCACCCACGACATAGCCGCCGACGGTTTCTACATGCTCGGACTGTCGCAGCATGAGCAGACGGTGTTTGTGGGCATACGCTCGCTGTTCTACCGTTTTGCCATGATATTCGGGCAGGGAGTGCTTGTAATGATTGCCGGAAACCTGCAGGTGGTGTTCCGCAACAACTTCGCATACTCATGGAGCCTGCTATTCTACGGCTGCACGGGGTTGTTCATTGCCTTGTGGCTATGGCACGCCTACACAATGCCCAAGCCCGATGAGGACAAACAGCGACCTGACATATCGACCGGAGAGATATTGTGTGAGTTGTGGAAGACAGTCAAGACCTTTTTCCAAAAGGAGCAGGTACTGATAGGCATACTGTTCATGTTGCTATACCGTATGCCCGAAGGGTTGCTGGTAAAGGTAACGACGCTGTTCCTGATAGACGCGTCGCACAACGGCGGACTGGGGCTGTCGCCACAGGAATACGGCTTTGTGCAGGGCACGGTGGGGGTATTAGGACTGGTATTGGGCGGCATACTCGGCGGCATAGTGGCCGGCCGGCATGGGCTGAAGAGATGGCTATGGCCTATGGTATGCGCCATCACGCTGCCTGACATTGTTTATGTATATCTGGCATACGCACTGCCTTCAAACCTGCTTATAATAAACTCGTGCATATTTGTGGAGCAGTTCGGCTACGGTTTCGGCTTCACGGCATACATGCTATACCTTATATATTATAGCCGCGGCGAGTTCAAGACCTCACACTACGCCCTTTGCACGGCTTTTATGGCTCTGTCCATGATGATACCGGGACTGTTTGCCGGGGCATTGCAGGAGTATGTGGGCTACAGGATGTTCTTCATTATAGTAATGGCGCTATGCTCGGTAACATTCCTTATGGCCGCGCTGCTGAAAATAGACCCGGAGTTTGGCAAGAAAGAGAAATAAGCCGGAAGGGGATTGTATTGCAACAAGAAAACAGGATACACGCAAACATAGGAGATGACCGACAAGAATGGGACTGCTTGCGGGGAAGGACGCACAGGATTCCTTGCAAGATACAAGGAGCAATATCGCCGGAACATGATGCTGGCGCTGCCGGTGGCACTGACACAATTAGGGCAGATACTGACGCAGATTGTTGACAACCTGATGGTGGGGCATTATGGCGGCACGTCATCAACACCGCTTGCCGCCATATCATTCGGCGGTGTAGTATCTATGTTGTTCTTCTTTGCCGCCATAGGTATCGCGCTCGGACTGACACCGCTCATAGGAGAACTGCATGCACAGGGCAAGAAGCGGCAGGCGGCGGCACTGCTGCAGAACGGCATAGCGATGTATGTGCTGTTGGGGGTTACCATATCTGCCGTGCAATATGCCATAGTGCCGCTGATGTATCACATGGGACAGCCGGCCGAGGTTGTGGACATGGCTATACCATACTATAAACAGTTGATTATAAGCATGCCTTTCATAATGCTGTTCTTTGCCTTCAAGCAGTTTTTAGAGGGCATAGGCAACACGAAGGTGGAACTGGTTGTCACCATAATAGCAAACATAGCGAACTGTATTCTTAATTGGATATTCATCTACGGACATCTTGGATTTGAGGAGATGGGAGTGGAAGGAGCCGGAATGGGCACTCTGTTATCGCGCATAATGGGGGCGATAATGATTGCAGGCTACTTCGCAATGCGTTCCGACTATTGCGCTTACCTAAAAGAATTTGCACTGCGCCATTTCTCGTTGTCAGCTACACGCCGTCTGCTGTGCATCGGGTTGCCAATATCGGGACAGATGTTTCTGGAGTCGTCGGCATTCATAGGCACGAGCATAATGATGGGATGGTTAGGCAAAGAGGCACTGAGTGCCAACCAGGTTACGATGGCATTATCAAACGGTGCCTTTATGATTGTGCTGTCAATCAGTGCCGCGACCACCATACGCATATCACACTGCTACGGACGGCGTGACATAAACGAACTGGCACTGGCGGCCAAGGCGTCTTATCATCTGGTGCTGGCATGGAATTTGTTTACAGCAATAACGTTCATACTGTTATGCCATTGGCTCCCGACGTTGTTCACCCGCAACGAGGATGTTATAGGCATATCGGCTTCGCTGTTTGTCGTCACCGCATTATATCAGCTGTCCGACGGTCTGCAGAATGTATCGGTCGGAATACTGAGGGGCATACAGGACGTGAAAACCATAATGCCAATAGCATTCATAGCCTACTGGCTGCTGAACCTGCCGGTGGGGTATCTGATGGCATTCAAATTGGGAATGGGGCCGACAGGACTGTATGGCGGATACGTAGTGGGACTGTCTGCGGCAGCGGTATTACTGATAATGCGCATACGCAAGAGCATACGCAAAATAAGAAACAATCAGACTATCACAAGAACATAAACATTTAAGGACATGAAAACAGTTTACAAAACACAGGGAGTTTGCTCAAAAGCTATCGTAATAGACTACGACGAGACAACAGGAACAATAAACGAAGCGCAGTTTTTAGGCGGCTGCCACGGTAATACGCAGGGCATCACGGCGCTAATAAAAGGACAAAACGCCAAAGAGGTGATAGCACGTCTGAAAGGCATACGGTGCGGTAACAAAATATCTTCATGTCCTGACCAACTGGCTCAAGCCCTTGAAGAGATCGTGAACAAATAAATTAGATTATGAAAAGAATAGATTCTGATGAATATTATGTCATCGACTTATGCGATGAGGTGCTTGGCATGAAGGCAAGTAGGCAACATAAGTTTAATTTCTTACTAGGAGATACCGGCAGGAAGCTTCCAGTTGATGCCTACTATGAGGGACTGAACCTTGTAGTAGAATATTATGAACAACAACATACGGAGAGTGTCAAGCTATTTGATCATAAAATGACGATAAGTGGTGTTCCCCGAGGCATTCAACGTAAGATCTATGATGAACGACGAAAGGTGGTGCTCCCTCAGCATGGTATTCAAGTTGTAGTGATATCCTTTCAAGATTTTGGCAAATCAAAAGAATTGAAACGTAACAAAGAGAATGACTTAGATGTAGTCAAGAAATTTCTCAAAGAATATGCATCACAATAACTAATATAAAACTATGAAATATCCATACAACAGCCTTGGGCGACCTTAATAGCTCATGGTATTAAGATGTCGATAACCGTAAGTGATAACTTAAGAAAGCACTAAACACATTCCACAGAGTTTTTGCCATAACCTACTAGATGGTTCAAGCAAAAGCATTCAAAGCGTACCGAGAGAGTCAATAGAAAATCCACGACCTATAAGACAATATGGAGTTGCATTAGTAGAGCTAGCCAATAATGCCGAATAATAAAATGATTATTTATTGAAAAATTATTTGTTTTATGAATTAAAGAAGTAGAATCTAAACTGATGAATATAAATAATTTAGTACACCCCTTTTATCATTTTTTCGTAACTTCCCACGATTTTAATGGAATAACCGAAATGGATTTGTTCCGTCAATGGAATGTTAATCCAAATGAAGGATACAAGTTGCTAATAAAACTTGTTAATTCTGGTGTTTGCACTATTCAGTCATCTTCCAATCCGCATATAATATATACGCCAGTTCGGGATAAGAAAGTAGTCTAAAAATTTGGTAACTACAAGGATTTTTCGTACCTTTATATCTGAATACCAATCATTTATAAAGTTCAAACAGAAGAATCCATTATGATTCCCGTGTGCAACAATCTCAGGCGCTATGCCAACAAGGTGTTCAAGGGAATCGCCGGAGACGGCAAGGGGACGATGGGATGGTGTCATGGCTTCAAGCTGCATCTGCTCTGCAACGACCGTGGAGAAATCATAACCTTCTGCCTTACATCATCCAATGTCAGTGACAAGGACAGGAGGATATGGGCCGTGCTGGGCAAAAAGATTTACGGGAAGCTCTTTGCCGACAGGGGATACATCTCACAGCCGCTGTTCGACACACTCTTTGCCGGCGGCGTACATCTGGTCACGGGCATCAAGGCCAACATGAAGAACAGGCTCATGTCGCTCTGGGACAAAATTATGCTGGGCAAGCGATACATTATTGAGTGCATCAACGAAATGCTCAAGACAACAGGAAAACTCGTACACACAAAGCACTGCTCACTGAACAATTTCATCATGAATCTCATTTCTGCATTGGGAGCCTATTGTTTCTATGATAACAAGCCGCAGGCCATTCAAGGATACCGTATTGAGGACGACAAGCAGTTGGCTTTATTCTAATGGCTTATCCCGAACTGGCGTAATAATTTCCATCTATAAAGAATTAGGATATATATTCTATACTATTGACATCGGATTATTCCTTGATATTATTTGCAAAGGTACGCAGTTTTTTTGAATAAGCGTGCAAATAGTGCAAAAATCTTATAAGTAAAAATATGTGTCAATTGAGTCTTATACAGTCGTTTGACAGCTTACTTCATCTTATAATTAAGAGGTCATTATTCGGTGTGGTTAGCATATAGGTTTTATGCTCCGAGAATTATTAAGAGTATAGCCGTCCAATGAGACATAGCGCCAAGCAACACGAAAACATGCCAAACGGTATGATAATGTCGCCGGCGGTCATGCACAAAGAAATAGGTGCCTGCGGTATAAAAGAGTCCCTCACAAACAAGCATTGCTAAAGAAACGGAGGTAAGACGTTCCACAACAGGTTGAGCAACAAGTACGACACTCCACCCCATGATGAGATAGAGAGCAAGTGACAAACGAGGGTGTTTACCCATAGCGACAATCTTATATACCGTGCCACATATAACCATAATCCACTGTACGGCAAAGGTAAGCCACCCTACCCAACCTCCTATAACGGCTATACATATAGGGGTATATGAACAGGCTATCATGACATATATACTAATGTGGTCGCATTTGCGTAAGATGTCCTTTGCCTTTCCGGGGGACTGCCAATGCTAAATGGTACTGGTAAGGGACATAAGAAGCATGCCTGAACTAAAGAATATAGCTCCCA